>Ga0228711_1001016_pt1 | contig 39286 bp, 19 predicted proteins | sample MedpolnodulmetaG_2_FD_177996 | JGI IMG/M metagenome (GOLD analysis project Ga0228711, IMG submission 177996) | Root nodule microbial communities from Medicago polymorpha collected in Santa Monica, California, United States - brown nodules | ecosystem: Host-associated > Plants > Roots > Nodule...
CTTATCTTTATCGACATGTTTTTTTTTTTTTTAATATTTTATCGACGTGTTTGTGCACACAAATTAAATCCAAAAAGGCTGCACGACCTTATGGGAACAAATTGTCAAGTGCCAATTCTATAACCATTTTTTTTTAAAGAAATTCCATAACCCTATTGTTACCTAAAAAAATTAACATGTATGCTTCTTAAACAAGAACACTGTTAGCGTGATATCGTAAAATTTGACAAAATTTTATCCGTGCAAATTTTGTGAATATAATAAAATAGTCAAATCATAGAGTTGCCAACCCATAACATTTATGTATTAAAAAAAAACCATAAGGTTGCCACCAAAAACTACTATATATACTCCTTACACTGCAATGCATTATATATCACAAACACAAGAATTGCAAAAAGAAAGAAAAAGGCACACAAATAGTCATACATATTGAAGGATAAAAAAGGCAGAAAAAAATGTCTTATGATGATAAATGCAAAGGTAAGGTGTTATAATTAATATGTTTACTTACATATATATGAATAATAAATAAAATGGTTTGTGAAATTTTAATTATAATTTGATGGTTGAATGAATCAATATATTGTGTGTGCTCAGGTGGTAAGAGTTCATGGCCAGAGTTGGTTGGAGTGGAAGGAAAGGTAGCAGAAGCTACAATTCAGAGAGAGAATCCATTGGTGGATGCCATCATTGTACCAGAAGGATCTGTTGTCATCCTTGACGTCCGTTGTGATAGGGTTTGGGTTTGGGTTGATAAAGATGGAATTGTGTTTAAGGTTCCAACAATTGGATAGAAGGATTCATGGAATTGAACTAGTATATACTATATATGCTCCAAGTTATAAATTTAATGTATCAATAAGGAGTTAGTTTCTTTCCAATTGTATACTACAATATGTTATTTAAACATACATGTTCTCCATTGCAAATGCATATATAAATAATTTGTTTTTCATTTTCTTTGCCAAGGAAATATATATGACACAGTAAAAATATTGTCCAATAATATATAATTTGATACATTTCATCTGTTTTTGTTTTTGGTCTCTCTTTTTTAAACAAAATGGAGTTTTGGTTCCCAATTTAAAAATAGTTTTATTTTTTCCCAATTTTTTATTTTCCTGAATTTTCCACCCTCATCCCATTTTAGGATCATTTTTGTTGATGTTATATATTCATTAGTGACGTGACAGAGTTTATGGTCACATTAATAGTTATGTGAGCAGAAAATATCTAGTATCAATAAAAATGGCCCAAAAATAAGATGATAGATGAAATTTTGGAGAAAAAAGTGAAATTAGCCGAGCAAAAACCCGATTTCTAATATAGTGGGACTAAGATTTCTTTTCTTTTTTTATAAGAAAAAAAGAAAAAAAGAAATAGGTAGACTAAAAGAACATCTAGGCATAATTTTTTTTTAAATGTTGACTCGGAAAATTATGTGGCCTGCCACATCAAATATTTTCGAATTAATTAAGTTTTTAGTCCATATAAATATTCACAGTTTTGTTTTTAGTCCCTACAAAATAAAATCACACTTTTTAGTCCCTATAAAATTTTTCATCAGCATTTTTAGTCCCTATAAAATTTTCCATCAGCACTTTTAGTCCCTGTCAAAAATTTCCATCAACAGTTTTGGTCCCTAAAATGCTTAAGGAAAATGTCACAAGGACTAAAAAGTGTGATTTTATTTTATAGGGACCAAAAACAAAACTCTGAATATTTATAGGGACTAAAAACTTAATTAACCCTAAATTGAGGGATCAAATTAATAGTGTTAATTTGGAATTGCATAATCAAGTCCAAAAAAATAACTTTTTATTGGGAATTAAGCAAAGTGACCCCTGACCAAAATAAAAAACAAGATGGCCCGTAATTGTAAGGATCTTTTGCATATTTAAGTCCAATATACATGGTCAATTATTGATCAATATTTGTTCCTATAAAAAAATTATCAATATTTGTTGGACTTTATTTCTAAATAAACCGTGATGAATTGGACTATTTTATTATACTCAATTACACATATTTAACCTCAACTGTTTAACTATTTAATCATAAACACAATAGAAGATTAACATGTTAAAACCTAAAGCCTAATTTTTTATTTTTTTTTACCCAAATTACCAATTTTCAAATTTATATACCAAAACACATTTTTCCTAACAAAGTTAAATTGAACTCTTTCGCTCTATGAACCCCTAATCCTCCACTCTCTTTATCAAGACGCACCTTTTCCTAATTTATCCTACGAATTTTACAAGAAACATCATTCCCACCCAATAAGAAAGACTTAAATAAGAATTCAATTGAAGAAATAATACATCTAGAAGCCTTAAATAAGAGAAAAAAGTGACAAGACAAGACAAATTTGAGAAGAACCAAATGGCAACCCATGGAAAGTTTTTTACTCTTCAACCTAGATAAGTTATTCCTTATTTTATCAACCAAGGGGTACCAAAACGGAAGACGAGGGTGATTGCCCCCAATAGCAAGACCAAGATAATTACAAGAGGTCAGACTAATTTTATAATTTAATACAACAAAAGCCTCTACCAACCAATACTCAGCCACGTTGATTACAACCAATAAACTCTTATGAAAATCAACATCTATCCCTAAGATAAGATCTAAAAGGATCATAATCGCCTTATAAGTTTTAACGTTTGTCCAAAATTCTCACCCTAGATAAAGGTATAATCAACAAATTGCAAAAAAAATCTCCACCCAAGGTGTACTTGCAAAAGTATAACAATCGTAATTATGGTTTGTATTGTATTGGTTATGCCTTGAGAAGGCTCTCAAGGGTCGTATTTATAGCCCTCTATGGGCCTGATTTATGGTTACTTAGCCAATAAGTAACGAGGGTATTTATGTATTTAGGGCGCGTTCTAGATGTTTTAGAAGCAGGTAGAGGCGGCGCCCTGATGAGGAAGCACCTTGGGCCTTTAGGGGCCTTCTGGAGGGCACTAAGGCCTCTGAGAGGGTCTAAAGCCTTTTTGGAGGTCTTTTAGGTCCTTAGGAATATATTAACGGTCCACAAAGGCTCGCGAAATTATGTGATTTGAAATGATTTTCAAAGTGATTGAAAACCACGTCTTAGACATCGTACACACTTTCCACCAAAGTACCATTTACATTATACAATTGATGAAATTAATTCTCGTCCTATTAGCCATAGCTCCATGAAAAAAATATTAGCATCACCTTCCTCGAACCATAGTAACCTTGCCTTCTGCCATTATAGACGACAAATTCTGGACAAGAAAAAAACTTGAGATGAAACATAACGATATTCCTCCAACTCAAAAGCATCAAAACCACCCCTTCACCCTTATTATCAAAATGAAGCAAGCAATCCTTAGCCTCTCATTTAAACAACTAGCAATATTTCTATCATACTTCAAGTGCCACTCGTTCAAGCTCCCTTTAATCAATTTTAATTTCTCACCAAACAACATGAAAAGATTGCTATTGTTCTTTAACAAAATCTTTTTACGGCGGAAATCTAACACTTCAACATGCAAAGGTGTAGGACCCAATTATCTTCGAATTAGAAATAAATTCAATTATCTTTTGAATTCCAACATGAAGAGGTGTACATATTTAGTGTCCAACCCTTTCAAATATAATCGCATGCAGTATAGGAACCTAAAAACAGGGATATTTGAACAACCATTTGTTAACAACTTTCATGACAACCTCATTTTTCTCTCTTTTCGTTGGTCAAAAACAATGGAGAGAGAAAAAGAAAGAGAGTGTAAGAATATAATGTGAGTATGAGAGAGAAAGTTGACTAAAAGTTGTTAAAAAATGATTGTACAAATATCATTTCTCAAACTATAATTGGTTTTTCGATTTTTGGATTTTTTTTTACTTGTAATTTTTGGACTTTTGCTAAAAATTCAATAAACAAAATAGGGTTAATAGGTCTTTACCCCCCTGTAAAATTTTTATTTTGATTCACCCCCTGTAAAATATTTTTGTTTTGGTTACCCCCTAATAGACCAAACAAAAACCTATTTTATTTTATTTTTTCAAGAAATTTTCGTTTTTGTTTGGCCTATTAGAGGGGTAAATCAAAACAAAAATATTTTACAGGGGTGAATCGAAATAGAAAAGATTTTATAGGGGAGAAATCGAAAATAACCTATATTACAGTGGGGTACCTATTAACCAACAAAATACTTATCCAATTGGACCTTTGCTAAAATAATCAACAACAACAATGCAAGCAGTAGTAAAACAGTACTCGTGTTGTTGTCTTTAGAATTCAATACTTAGTCTTTATCATATTAGTAAGATATCGTACTAAAACTTAGAATAATTGATTAATTAATAGGCAATTTAGCTAACTTTTCTACAAGGATACCAATAAAACACGGATTATTTCAAAGACTATAAACCAAAAATCAAAAAGTTCATGGTCAAGCTAATTATGCACTACACTACAAAGAAGACATTTGGTCTCTTTCAGAGATTTCTATTTTAAAATAACCAATAGGTTGCAATCAAATTATTCCTTCTGAACTGGCTCAACTCCCTTCTTTTTGATGATGTCAATGATTTATCATTACATGTAAATAATGAGTTAGCATTGGATCAAATTAACCCTAGCTTGTTACTATACTATTACTAGATGATAGTACAAATACATGGTACAGACAGATGTCTCTTGCTTTTGAAGAATGGGTAGCTAGAAGGCCTGTTAAATTATGCAAGTTAGCAACTGGCGAAATGCTAAATATAACAAGTATACATTTCTATCTTAAAAACGTACGATGATGACATTTGGAGTTATACTTTTTTTTTAGATGTGACATTAATTAGGGATATACTTTTTTTTTAGGGACTTTAGGGATAGACTTCAAACGCGTTTTTGCTTGCATGGTCACTTTTTTTTTAAGGGGATACTTGTATGTTCACATTAATGTACATCGTATTATTTATTTCTAAATTAAAATTCGACATTAAATAAAAATGCATAAAATTTAAACGTTATGAAGACAATTCCCCCTCCATTATTACAAATATAAAACCTAAAATGCTATATAGGACTCAATTTTTCGGCTGTAAGAAATCGATAAAGAAAAAAAAGAAAAGAAAAAAACCACTACAGTATAAATAAAATGTTGAGAATAATGAGATGAAACACAAATGAAAGCATCCTATGTGGTCGGTCAAGGATTAATTTGATCTAGTATAGACTTGGATGTAGTTTTAAAATAAATATGATAATATAATATGACCCCATATAACTTTAATTTCACCTCACCCTAATAAGAAAAATGAATACATCCCATATTTACATGGGAGTGCGAACTACTTGTGGAAAAGATTTGATAAACAAAGAAAAGATAAAAAAAATGTACAATATATCCATGCACCGTCCCATGCACATTCTGTTTGCATCTCATTAAATAATCATATCATATATGACAAATTATTTGACAGCCAAGAAAGAAGAATAGAAGTTTGAAACACACTAAAAATGTATCATATGATTAATCCATTTGTGTGAATAAGTCACATTGACGCTGCAAAGAAGATATACCAAAAGAAATTAAACAACCTCCTTATGAAAACAACATAAGCAGAAAGTGTAACCGAATCAATTAAATGGAAGTAAATAAAAATATTCCTCAACCTAGGGTTATAGACTCATCTTAACATAGAGAGCCGGTTACATATTAGACAAATCCCATGAATATACGTCAAAACTATACTCTAAATTAATTGATGCATAACCGTGATTGCTACATAGACTTAACCAATTAGTAGTATTTCTCTTTCTTTAATTTTGACCCCTTTATTACATATTTACATTCCCATGCTTAGTATAAAAGCCCTTTCACCTTCACATAATTTTTTATACATACATTCTCTTCCATATATTAATTTTCCAACTCATAAAGTTGTATTCTAGTATTTGTTTCTTTTGTTTTGGTGACATGAATTATTCAAGTGAAGAAGGTGATGATGGATATGATCAAGGGAAAAAACGTTCTTATGAATGCACATTTTGCAAAAGAGGGTTCACAAATGCACAAGCTTTAGGTGGTCACATGAATATCCATAGGAAAGATAGAGCTAAGGCTAGTAAGCAACCAAATTCTTCTTCATCACAAATTGGAACCAAATTCTACACCAATGATGAAACTATGGTCTTTCCTTTTGCTTCAGAACAAAATTCCTTTGTTGGTAATTACCAACCCTCAAATATGCATGGTTATTCATATGAACAACCAAGATCATATGAATATCCAACAGCATCACCAAATTACCTCGTTGGAAATTACCAAACTTCAAATGTGCATGGTTTTTCTTATGACTATCAAGGACCATCCAATTGGCATTTGAACCAAGAGCTTCAAGGTCCTGACTTGAGTCTTCAAATCGGTTCAACTCATTATGTTGATAATACACATCATCAAAGAATTAGGAGAGGAAATGATCAGGAGGAAAATGAAGTGGATTTGGAGCTAAGACTTGGTCAAGATTCAAGATTCACATCATAGTTTCATACTATATATCTCATCTTAATTTTGAGGTATATATTCACATTAATTTATTTAATTTTGTGTCCTTATAGATGCATAGCTAGAATGATGCATGATTAAATTATATTATATAGTTTACTAGTGAGGATAGTAATGTTTAACATTTGCGTATTGTAAACATCTATCTCACAATTGAATTTGTGGATATATATAATTGAAGCAGTATATATATGAATTTTTCCTCTGTTGCATGCAATTATTATGTATACGCTCGGTTCTTTCTTGTCAAATAAGTATATGCTATCTTATGAAGTTTGAATATATTATCTATAAAGGTGATTAAAGTTCTCAAAAATTTATCTACCAAAATATAAAAGTTCCTCAAAAAAATTCTTGTGTTATTAATTTTAATGAGGTGATGTTTTTGAAGTCGATACGTGATTACTTATAATCACCAATGCAAAGGAAAATAAGAATACTTTTAGGGTGTTCGTGAGGGTAACAAGTAATAAAAAAAAAAGTGTGTTTCTATGAGATTTAATTTCATGACGAGTATTGCCATGTAAACATAAATTTTTATAAGAATGATTGAATAAAATGATTATTCATTCGCTATATAGTAAGCATTGTACAAAGCATAATTTGTTTTTATGTTAAAGGGGAAATTAAAGGTGGCAAATAGGACAAATATTGATTGGTGAATAAATTTAGTAAAATCAAAACATCCTCGGAATCAATTTCATTGTCTTGTTACCAAAACTTCTCGTGGTAAATATTACAAAGACAAACTAGTGGGGTGAGATCGATAAAGAAATATGATATTCCATAATATTATAAGTAAAGTATATAATTATCTAAAATCAATAAGTTATAATCAAGCTTCCTTAAAAAAAGTTATAATCAAGCTTCCTTAAAAAAAGTTATAATCAAGCTTTTGTCAATGGACAGTGGATTTGATTATCAGGATTAGTCGATATTTAAACTGGATATCAAGTTTCCAAAAAAATCAATAACTTATATTAGGTAGTTTACAAAATCCATATAATATTTTATTTTGTTTATTTTAGTTCACATTTGCCATATATTGGGTGTGACTCATTTGGAGACTCATGCTTCACATAACTTTGTGGATGAAGAATCAGCATTCGATCTCTACTAAATATATTAATGAGAATGGGTGAGAAACTTTAAATGTGTAACTAAACCCTTAACCAAGGATTAATCACCTATAGTCATTTTAAAAGGTCTAATCTATGAGGTCGAGGTTTCATAGGAGAGGCAAAACTTGTATTTATGCATTATGTATAGCTTATAAACACAAGTATAAGGAGGAGTGTGCTTCATGTAAAAAAAAAATCTAAATAACCCTCACAATCGCTAATATTATATCTATAACTATTATTTTTAGATAAATAGATATTTTGGAAAGTGATTTCGAGATTATTTTGTTTTCTTAATATTGGACAAATAAAATCTTATTAGAGTTTATAAAGAGTATCATTTTTTCATCTTACAAGTCAATTTTGTAAAATTAAACTAAGCATGATTCAAATTTTAAGATAATATCAAAACGTATCAATTCCGATTATTAATCGTTTATATCAATAGTCCAAGCCTCTCAATACTTTTGAATTGGCAAATTTAGAGGGTGCAGTTTTTGAGAATGGAGGTGGAAGAATAAGAAGCTCTCAATAAGTTCTGTGTGTATGGCTAAGCTCAATAATGAGGAGAAATTTCCTCTCTTTGACTTCTGTTTAGTCATTTTGATTCCAATTGGATGCTCTGTGCAGACCATGTTGCCCAAATCATTTGGATATATTATGTTATGATTGGTTTAGCTATGAATACATTAAAGGGTGTTATGTATCCATAAAGTTTAGTTCAATTAGCGATGTCGATATTGTTAGACCGAAAACCTTCATCCAGGTTCGAACTCAATATCTTATAGTTGTGTATGTGAGTTTATGCGGTGTTTGCCATTTTGTCTATAGACCAAAAAAAGGTATTATGCACTTGAATGATTTATTGTTATAAATAATTACAACTTGGATCGCGATCAATGTAAGAAAAAGACATAAAGAGAGTGCAAAACTACAAAAATGAAGGCAACACAAGGGTGACAGCAATGAATGTGAAGTGTAAAAAACAGAAGCTGCAAAGGGGTCAAAGTTTATGCGGAAACTTAGCTCCCAAAATCGAGAGCTCGTGATATCATGTAGAAAAAAAATTATGTATTTTAAAGTTGTAATGAGAATACATACACTAATTTAGTTAAATATATACTATTTACAACATTTATAATATATTACAAATTGGAAGGAAAAAAATTGAACATTACTACTACTCATTGCCTGTTAGATTAGAAAAACTTTTTAACATTTCTCATTGGAATTTAAGAAATGTGTCTCTTTATATGCACCCTTCTCCCCTCCTTTTTTTTTGAATCAGCATATATCATTGAAGCCTAGCACAATAAGTGCAAAAGGCGAAGATTACAAATAGCCAAAAAAGGCTAAAACCAAAACACACCAACAATAACAGGCGCATATGACAGCAAAAAACCAAAGAAACAAAACCAGCAGCCGCTGCTAAAAAACAGTAAAACAGTCCAGCTGCTAGACAACCAACAATAAAAGGTAACAGAAGCTAAAACACCAAACACAAAAACTGCTGCCATACAACCGAAGGTCCACTATGCATCGGTCAACGCCTCCTACATAAGCACTCCCTTGGATTCCAACACCACTCATAAAAGAGGCAAGATGCAATCCGGAGCCTACTTAACGCCCAACATCAAGACAACGCTTTAACATCATCGACCACGTCGTCGACACTCTTGAATTGGTTTTTAAAGATCCTCGCATTTCTTTCCCTCCAAATCGACCAAATAGAAGCGTGCCAAATCAACCAAAAGGCTTTCCTTAAACACCTCGAATTAACCTCATCACTCCAACAAGCAAAATGCATAAGCAAGTTTTCCGGAGTAATAAAATTAACACCTAACCAATCCAACAACTTACGCCAAAACAACCAAGCCACCTCACAATGCAAAAAGAGGTGTGTTGTAGTTTCCTCCCCATGACCGCACATGACACAACTCCGAGGATCCTCTTGGGCTAAAACATGCCGGAACGCAAGATTAGATAGCGTAGGAATACGATCAAGAAGGGCCATCCAAGAAAACGCTACGACCTTAGATGGAGCCGGACTCTTCCAAAGATTACAAAACACGCCTTCCTCAAGAGCGTTCAACCCGTCCTCCAATATCATACCTTCTAACACTCTATAAGACGAGCTAACCAAGAAAATTCCACTATCCTCCGGTGTCCACCTCCATTTATCATTTACCTCCCCTAGAATAACCCCTTCAATCATAATCAATAAATTAGCTATTAGATTATTCTCCCAAACAAAAGGTTGTCTCCTCCAACCGAGGTTCCAAGTGACAACTCCATCCAAAGAATTCCACAAATCCCCTATCTTGGCCTCCTTTTGCGATGAAATATAAAAGCCTAGGAAATGTAGAAGCCAACGAAGTGATTGAACTTAAATGATTAATGAGCTCCATCAAAAAAGGAATCGTTTAAGAGAACCGAGCTCGATTGAAAATATTTCTTATCAGACTTTACTTACCTCCTGACTGAACGCCAAATTACTAGGGCCCTTCCCTTAGGAATTAGAGATTTGACAAAAAAAAAATCCTCAGATGAAAATAGTTTGCAAACAGGACAGTGCATTGTTAATTGTTAGGACACTTGTTAATGTTTGCCTTCAAATAAATCTCACCTACAATATCTGAATCTTCCAATAAAACAGAAAACTTTGATGACAATTTTGAACTAGGAATTTGGATTGAGCCAATAAGTTTTTACTTTACTGATGAAATAGCATTAAGGGGTTAAAAGTATACATAAAACAACAAGATGGACACAATGTTTCTAATGATCTTATAATATAAAACAACATTTTCTCATTTCAGTCGCTGTACATTCAATTTGAAGTAGATTCACATTAGCAACAAAAACTGAATCAGGTTGGGAAATAGAAATTCTTACAACTCATTATAAGATCCTGACTTTATGTCTCAAAACATTGGCTTCATCAATATAACAAACAATATTATTTACTGAACCACCAATATAATTCATGAAAACTTTAACTAAGCTAACTACTATAATATAGAAAAGGAGAATACATATCAAAAAATGTTATGCTTATAGCCAGGTTTCTATAAACAAGTGCTGATCAACTGAAGAAAAAACACACAATCTGATGAAAAAGCTAACAAATGGTTAGATGCTTATATACCATATTATTTCCTTGATATACTTCTTGCAAAGATTAGCTACATTCATCACAATTTTGACATGAATAGAATGAGCTAAAAAGGGAAAAACAGACATTTTGTGATATTTTATTTATATATTTAGAGAAGTGGTGACAAAATCCTGTTAAAAAAAAAAACTAAATACATGATTTTCAGCAAGCCTACTATCTGAATTCTAAAAATTCAAAAACAATAACAATATGTCTGCACTGGACAAAGGATCACACACTGGAATGGATTCCTCTAACTAACTTAATTAGATTCTCTTCTAAAGTGGCTTTCCAGTCACCAAAACCATCCATTAAATATGGCTGCACTGGCACACAAATATATACATAATTATAGTTCTTTGACCATCCAAATTTGCATATATACATATAACAACTTTGGAATTTTTTGATCATAAGCATTCTTCATATATAGATCCAATCACTTATTCTATAAGGCTCACATGGTTAGCTTCTGTCTTTTCCTTCAGTTCATTGGCAAGCATGTCTATAGAATCCGAAACTTCAGCCCTATATACATAAAACCTTGTAACAATTGCGAAGAAGGCTAAGTTCAAGAAGTTCAACGCCGCAAAAAACGCATAGTAGTAATCAAGATGAGAATCATTCAGATTGTTCAAAATCCACCCTTTATGACCGTGTTCCTGAGTTATATGCGATACTGTCGACAAAAGGAACGAACTGATGAAATTTCCAATACCTAATGTAGTTGAAGAATATGAAGTTCCAATACTCTTCATGCTTTCTGGAGCTTGATCATAGAAAAACTCGATTTTCGCAACCTCTAAAAATGCATCTGCTGTTCCCATAAGTATAAACTGAGGAAGCAAAATGAAAATACTCAAAGGAACTTGTCCTCCACTTTCAACTAAACCATGTTCTTTTGCCACTCTAAGCCTATAATTTTCTGTCACAGATGCAACTACCATGATAATTGTGTGGAGAACAAGACCAATTCCCATTCTTTGAAGAAGGGTAATCCCTCTTGGATTCTTGGTTAATCTCTGCATAATCCTTACAAAGAAACGGTCATAGAGCACTACACAAACAAGCAAAGACAATGTGACAAATGCACCTAAACTTGCTGGTGGAATTTTGAAGCTACCAATGTGTCTGTCAAGTGTTGTTCCTTGTTTTACAAAAAGGGTGTTTACTTGAGCCATCATTGTACTTGGAACAAATGTAGCAACCAAGATTGGAATCATCCTTAGCATTTGCTTTGTCTCTTCTACATGTGTAACTGTGCATAGCATCCATGGACTAGTTGAGCCTGTTTTGACACTTGCCTTGTCTAGGAACCTAAATAATAAATTAATGTATGTTTTATTTTCTAAACACATGAAATTGCATTATAAAAGTAAAAGGTTTGTGTTATTTGAACAACTAAGATTTGACAACTTTCGCTATAATTTTTTAAGGGGTTCACGTGGTTGTAGATTTGAACGTCAGAAAAGTGTTGTTAAACACTTCCAAATTTGTGGTTAACGAAGTTACATCGATAGTTAATGAGTTTTGATGCCTGTTATATACATTAACCATCTACTAAACATAATTAACCACACTATTTGAACTGTGTTAACCCCTTAAAAAGTTGTTGCGGAAGTTGTCTAAAATTGGTTGTCCAAAAACCATTTCTCAAAGTAAAACTACACACTTCAAGTAGAGATGAAGTACTAACACAAACATCGGACTCTACACTAACATGTCGTCACCATAAATAATTTGAGAAAATTATTTAATTGAATATAATAACATGTGTCGGTGTTGTATCTGTTTTCAAGATTGACATGTTGTCGGACACTGCCTTCAATTTGAAGTGTCCGTGTGTTACAATTAATTTAGCTAGGAAAGAATCAAATGTATATACCTCAATGTTGGAGTGGAATCAATTCTGTAAGTGTTACTCCCTTTCTTAGCATACTCTTCCATATCAAGTTCATATAGCTCTTTAGTATCATCAGGAACAGGTACTTTCCATTTTCTCAAAGAGGCAACTATGACCCTAGCCATTCTAGTGAAAGTACTCCCTGCAGGCAATTTGTGTCTATAAAAGGGTGTTCCTCCCAAGAATATCATGATTGATATTGCTAACCCTAGAGTTGGTAAAGCATATCCAAGAGTCCACCCAACATTATCTTGGATATAAACTAGAACAGTATTGGCAAAAAGGGTCCCAAAGAAGATGCTAAACATCCACCAATTGAAAAATGAAAGTTTATGTGATTTTTCTTTAGGGTGAAAATCATCAAATTGGTCAGCACCAATGGTTGAGATGTTGGGTTTTGTTCCACCTGTTCCTATTGCTAGAGTGTAAAGTGCACCATAGAACACAGCTAATTGTAATGTAGAGGCTTTTTTGCATTTTGTTACATCTAATTCATGGCATTGAGGTGGCTTTAAGGTAGGAAGTGACACTGCTAGTGTAAGCAGAGACATACCCTGCATGTTCCAATACAGATAAACAATTAAATTACATAATCCAGTGTAATTATAAGTGTTGGTGTTGTCTCGGTGTCAGACACAAACATGTGTCTGACACCAGAACACGCATAACCTATTGTATGTGCTTTATAACTTGTAGGTCATTAAAATTTGATGATGCAATAGTTAAACCACTTATAGCAGGATTGACTTTGACCAGAAAAACAATAATAATTAATGCACACATCCCTATTAGTATTATCCATCTTTTTCACTTAAAACTTATCCAAAACGTTGAGCATGCTGCAAATACTATAAGACAATTTTTCCACTGTTAGCTATAAGATTCTACTATATGATTTGTTAATAGTCATTATAATGCTTCATCCCAACCCACTAGCCCCACAGTTGCATCATGTCATTATCTTGAGCTTGATACTATGAACTTTTAGTGGTGTTTATAACTTGGAAATTTTGCTGCATGTGGGAAAAAAAACACTGCAAGACATTATGTTGGACCGTAAGAACCCTTGGTCCAGTCCACTATCGAATCTTTAATATGAAAATGAAAATTAATAATATGAAAAGAATATCGCGTGTTTAGAATCAAACTCACTGTGACTAGGACACTTTCCTACTACCTTGATGTATTTTTCTTTATACAACACTGTCACATGGGTCCAGTTCTTAATACTTTGAAAATTATTCATATTGATAATGCAAAGTATACATAAACATTTCTTTTGGTCGTATATTTCGTCATCTATTGACTATAAACTCGTCAAGTATTGACTATAATTATGTTTAGCAAGAACTAATTAAATTTATTATTAAATTAATAGTGAACTAGAAGCTCATTCGTGCGGAAAAGAAGGAAAATATCATTAATAATACCTAAGTCATGCTAATTAGTGCTCTAAGAACATCGTTAAAGAAATTCATTAAGAAGAATTTTGTCTTAAAAATATAAGTAAAACACTTTAAATATTTTGTATAGAAAAGATGAAGAAAAATCATTAAATATCATATGGAACATATTAATAAGTGTTCTAAGAACATTGTCAAAGGAACTCGATAAGAAAAAATTTGTCTTAAAAATACAAGTGAAACACTTATCTAAATAAGAAATATCCAATGTTAAAAAACCAAATATCATGTGTTAAACAAGTGCCTGTAATGACGCTTCTTAGAAAACCAAATGAGTAAGAAACATATCATTCTTGAAAATTATATAAAACAATATTTATTTACTTGGACCGGAATATATCTCATGTTAGTCCAAATAATTATATCTTAATTGATAAATAAGTATATCTACGATATTCATACCATCTGAGATATACTTGCTAATACTTTAAAATTTTAAAAACAATATTTTCAATACAATTCCTTTTGATTTAATAAGTGTCTTTAAAATCCAAATATATAGAGATCATTCATTGATCCTAAAAAGTCAAGGATAAGTTTCAAATGACTGGTTTGCGATTCTAGATTCTTTTGTTTGTCTGATTGTCTCGTATCACTAGCTAGTCAAATGCTCAATTAATGTATTATTGGTACTTTCATAAAATAAAGAAAAAAAGTGTATTATTAGTCACCGGTCTATAGCAACTGTTGACTTATCCTACTAGGCTGCTTGCATAATTGGTATCAGAAAAGTAAGAAATCTTCCATCCAAAATGTTGACTATAGATAGTAGTAGCAACTTAGTCAGCCAACTTGCTTGCTAATCATATATTCATTTGTGTGACATAATCATTACGCGAATCGCGAATACGCGCAGCCGCAGTAGAGATTAATCTCTCGAATCGAATAGAACTATAATTAGGGTTAGATTCAAACTTATGTTATCCGGTTAAACTATAAGAGTTCTCTTAAATTGCAAAGTAATCAGTTAGATATATCATTTGCCCAAGTTTTAAAAGTATTAATTATCCATTTTCACTTTATATAATCCAGAATTGCAAATGGATTTAACTGATCATGTATATTATATGCCATGAAGAATATAAAGATTTTTATACTATCAATCATTTGTTGCCATAGTAGCAATGTATGGGCAAAAATATGTGGATTTCAAATCATATATATTGAGATCAAAAACTATATCTTTGCACCATTTGATTTATTTGATTATACTCAGAACCTAGGGTACATGTGCCAATAGCCAAAAATCTTGGTTGAATCTTGACCCATCTAACATGTTACATGTGGGAGTTGGGAGATAAGCCGGACAAAGCTATGGGGTCCCCTGGGGTGTATTTAAAATTACTCCCACCAATACCATGCAAGAGGATACAAACATGGGTAGGATGAGGTTTCAATTAAATTATCAACCGTAAATGCAATATGTGGACATTTTAGATGTCCTCCTATTGTGATTGAAATCAATGCCTTGACAGTACTACAATAATTATAATGAGTTTTTGGACAATGATTGTATGTTAAATTAAAAATACTACTTGAATTGAAATTGAACTCTTGTGATTAAGACTTGCTTAAAAATAAAGTTATAGCATACTATTGCTTACCGAGAGATAAATGAAGGATGCTATGAGAAAAGTCCAAAAACGACCAAGGTGAGCATCAGCAACATAAGCACCTAATATAGGTGTCATCCAAATGGTCCCAACCCAATTGGTCACATTGTTACTAGCAGTCACTGTTCCTTGGTGAAGTTTCTTTGTGAGAAAGAGGATCAAATTCGATGATATTCCATAATATGCCATTCTTTCAAATACTTCATACACTGCATTCATATATTTGACAAGCAATAAGGTTTATACGTTTGCAAAATGAAGAGAAAATGTTGGGTGTTTACATAGAATTGCGACTATAAAAGAACTCTTTATCTCTTCAATTTTTAATAGCCCTGTTTAATAAATTTTATTAAATTAAAAAAAATGTAATATTGTGATATTGATGTGACCCATTAAGTAAATATTTTTGAAGTGTAAGTGGAAGAAATTGAGTGTTTATTAAGTAATATTGTTACAAAACATAGAGTGCTATGTTGTGGATGTTAGTTATTGTTTAGTAATAAATACAAAATATGATGTGAAATGTGTATCTTTGTAAAAAATTATAAGGATGTATCCATCAAAATAAAATTATAAGGATGTGAACATTTTAATAAGAAACCTTAAACGTCAATAGTAGTAGTATATATATTTTAAATGGCATTGGAAGTTTCTTTGTTTCTTTGTTAATAGCCTAGTCGCTAGAAATTTAAATTGTGAATAAATGAAGAATCTTAGATTCGAACTAAGTTTTGCTTCACGGGGATGCATTGAAATATTTTTAAAGCCTATTTTTAAAAACGTATTTCCTTATGAAAAAAATATTTATCCACTACACTATCTCACAGTAAACCAAATGAAGGTCGAAGCTTTGGAGTACATCTTTTTAAGCGTTTATAATATACTAGTGGTTCTTATCTCTTTTTTTAGAGGATATTGGTTCTTATGTTGGCATCCATAATTTTCTCATATTCAATCCTTCCTCAAAGTTTGTTTTTTGTAAGGAACTTCCTCAAAGTTTGTTATCTTTCCACACTTATTGGAGAGCAATATTTTGGACCCTATCTCATATCTCTGTTTTTGTGTTTGCTTAAGACTAATGAATGAATTACATGTCCCTTCATTAATAACATCCTTCCACGTTATAGAGAATAACACTTTTTTACTTCAAAGTTCTAAACATAAAGAGATGAAAAGGACTAGTATATAAAAATAAAAAAAGTGAGAGATTTTACCAACAACAAAGGAACAAGCTTTCCAACCACCAGTTTTGGATCTAAGAACAGGTTTCCCTTTAAGATTCACAGTTCCATCTTCTGTGTACTCCTCCTTCACTACTCTGCCCTCTTCCATAGTACTCTCTTTTTCTTTGCTCTTTGGTCCCTCCTTGGACGGGAAAGAAGAGAAAGGTTATGAAGGATACCTTCATCGATGAAACTAGAGACTAATTTATAGACACTGTCTAGTTCACGTAGGCCCATGATAAATGTTTAACTTTGGCTTTTAAGTTTTTTCTTGTTGTGTTTTAAAGTAATTTATAGAGTGACATTAGTCATTTAGTTGAAAAGTAGAGTTTTTTGAAGTATTTTCCCCGTCAAAAATAGGGTTTGTTATATCAAATTTTATGGAATCATATTGGTTGGACAAACGTTGCACATAAATTACCATCGATCATTTTTATTATGAAATTTTGATTAAAATTATTTTCATTTTCTTATTGAAATAAATTATTTTTATCTTTTTCAATGACAACCAACAATATAGTAAGTATAATATAAATTTGACTTAAATAATTAATTCGTCCCTCTTAGTTTACGTGTTTTTTGTTTTCGTTCCTGTATATTTTTTTGTTGCAAAACAAACCTTGTAATTTCTAAACTTTTTGACTTTCGTCTTTACTGTCTTCATCTGTTACAAAAATGCACATGTGGCTAACAGAGGTTGACATGGCGAACTGTGATGTGGCAAAATTAGTTGATGTGTCCATCCATGTGACCAGTCACCAAGTTTAAGGGACCAAATCCAAAAACGAAAATTATCAGAGGGACTAAATTATAAAAAAAAAGGCAATAATCAAGAAAAATTCAAATTAAAAACTCATTTCTCTTCCATCTTCTTCCTCACTTTCAACTTCTTTATCTTCCTTCTTCTTCATCTTCCTCATCCTTGTAAAATTGAAAAGGGTCATACTCACACAGGATTTAAAACCATTCTCATTACAGTTCATACATGTAACTGAGCATTTTATTGAAGGTTTCAAAGAGAACAACTTCAAAAACAAAAGGACTGATCAAGATAAAAATAAATAAAAAAAAACAAAGTGTTACAACAATACTTGTTTCTTTTTAAATGTGGTCAACTTACTATTATATTAATTAGCGGAAAGACGGACACTCGCTATTTTTACTACGCAAACGTTTGAAAATTATTAATGATGTTTTTTTATGAAATTTTGATTTATATTAAAACTAAAAATATAAATATTTGTTACTTTCAAGTCATAACAAACCAAACTAATCATGATTGTTGAAATAACACACATCTATCAAAATAAGTGTTGTGATTGGTTTATAATATGGCTGCCCATGTAGGCGTGAGCAACCGCATTTGTTTGTTGTCTATTAAACTCAATCCGAGAGTTTATAAAGTGAGAAGCAAAAATATTCTTTAAAGCTGAGATAATATTGCCAAACTCCGTAGCAATTATTTCGTTGGCATTGACCTCAAAAAATAAAAAATATTATTTCTTTGGCATTAATACAAAAACACACAGATGTCAGTGTAGCATATACATCCTCGGTCATTATTATAAGCAAAAATCAACATTTTAGATTCATTCATTAAATAATGTATGTGGTCTATAATAAAACTATATACATCATTAATTGAATAAATCTAAAATGTTGATTTTTATTTATAATAGTAACCGGATGGTGTATATCATATATCACTTTATACCATACCTTATACTTAGGGATGAGAATAGGCTAGGCCGAGTTAGGCTTTGTAAGGCCTAAGCCTGGTCTGCGGCCTGTCATAGACTTACCTTTTAGGTCTGAGTCTGGCCTTATGAAAGCCTGATTAGGTCTGCTAAAAGTCTATTTCATATGAACATCTTTAAATAAGTAATGTGATTCAAGGTTAAATAGACTAGCGAGGTAATAAATCAATGATATTAGACTCTCCTTCGATATTTAACATGAAGTTTTAGAGAACTTTACTATATATTATATCATATTTCAATTCTAATTTATAATACTAATACATTTAAATATGCGCAAAATAATGACTAATAAGCTTAAATTACTTTAAAGTTTGACAAATTTATAATTTAATTCAAAGTATAGTATATAATATAATAATCAATAATATTATACATATTTACATAAGTAGGTCGGCCTAATAGACATAAAAAGCTTTTCTAATAGTCTGTGATCTAGCCTTTTAAACTAATTAGGCTTCTAAAAAATTCTAGATCTTCCCTATTTAAGAAAAAAATCTGGCCTGGTCTGGCCTGTCGTAAGCCCTCGTAGGCCAGTCTGGCCTATTCTCATCCCCGCTTATACTATATTTTGCTTTAATCCTAAAAATATGTTATTTTACGTATCTATGTGCATGTAAATGTTATTTAACATGGTATGGTATGGTCTGGTCCGCTAATAGAGGCTCACAACCTGTTATTTCATGTTTATATATGAAAAGGCATATTTTTTACCTTAAAAAAAATGAGTAGGCGGCTTTTTATTATTTTTGAAAGATGCTTAAATCATTTCATTATTAATATAAGAGATTATACCAAAATAAAAAATAATATTTGTAAAACCATTTTGTAATAATTTTTGTGACAATTTTCTCTCTCATACTTTCGTTATGTTTTTACTTTCTCTATATTATCTTGATTTCCGTATCAATATTTACTTCTCTTTATAAATTTATGGTTGTTTCAAAAGTTGTCAAACAAATAATTGTTTAAATAATCAAATCTATCAAAATATGTGTTGGGATTGATTTATATATAGTTGTCCATGTAGTCGTGAGCAACCGCATTTTCTTGTTGTCTTTTAAACTCCATCCAAGAATTTATAAAGTTAAAAACAAAAATATTCTTAAAAGCTGAGATAATATTGCCAAACTCCATAGCAATTATTTTGTTGGCATTGACATCAAAAAATAAAATAAAAATATTATTTCTTTGGCATTAATACGAAAACATACAGATGTCAATGTCAGTGTACCAGACCTTATACTATATCTTGCTTTAATCCTAAAAATATATGCTATTTTACGTATCTATATGCATGTAAATGTTTTTTTTTTGGACCACATGTGCATGTAAATGTTAATTAACATGGTATGGTCCGCTAATAGAGAGGCTCACAACCTGTTATTTCATGTGTATATATGAATAGGCATATTTATTACCTTAAAAAAATATGAGTAGGCGGCTTTTTATTATTTTTGAAAGAAGATGCTTTAGTCATTTCATTATAAATACTAGCGGAACGGGCACTCACGTGTCCGTCTTTCCATTCTTTTTATTGCGTTAACGTTTAAAAATTATGAAAGATATTTTTTTTATGAAATTTTGATTTTGATTAAAACTAAAAATATAATCGTTTGTTGCTTTCAAGTTGTAACAAATCAAACTAATCATGATTATCTATTTCAATAACACCAACAATATAAAAAAAAAATATAATCTAAATTCTTTTTTTAATGACACCAACAACAATTTTTATTATAGAAAAAGTGTTTTAAGGGTATAATTGGGATAAATAAAAAAGTAAGTATAAATATACTTATTTAGTTTGTTACACTTTTGTTTTTTGGGTTTAGTAGCCTAGTGGCTGGAACTCCACAATTAAATGTAGAGAAGTGGGGTGTCCAGGGTTTGAACCTCGGCCCCTGCATAAATTATGTAATGTCTCTACCAATTGAGCTAAGCTCACGGGGACGTTTGTTACACTTTTTAAATGATAAAGGAAAAAACAGTTTGTTACACTTTAAATGATAAAGAAAAAAATCATATATATATATATATTCATATCGAGTTTGTTATATTTTTTAATATTTAAATTTATTCTTATCTATTTGTTATATGTGTTATTTGTATTGAAAATTGAAGGCGTTTTCGAAAAGAGAAAAAGTCAGCCCAAAAGAGCTGAAAAAGATAGTTTTCTTTATATATAGTATAGATATGGCACTCCAACACCTTAGATTAGGCATGATTGTACAATTCTCTTCAAACAAAACATATACATATATATATTGAGAACAAGGAATTTTTCATTTGAATTTTTCTAATTGTCGCCTTTTTTTAATTTAGTCCCTCTGATAATTTTCGTTTTTGGATTTGGTCTCTTAAACCTGGTGACTGGTCACATGGATGGACACATCAACTAATTTTGCCACATCACAATTCGCCACATCAGCCTCTGTTAGCAACATGTGCGTTTTTGTAACAGATGGTGACGTCAGGGACGAAAGTCAAAAAGTTTAGAACTTACAAGGTTTGTTTCGCAACAAAAAAAAATACAGGGACGAAAACCAAAAACACGCGAACTTACAGGGACGAATTAACTATTTAAGCCTATAAATTTTTATCTTTTCTTGTATGATTTTATCTTTTCTTGTATGACTCCAACAATATATCATTCTTATTCTTATTGGCAAATTTGTTTAAGGATATAATTGAAAGTGAAAAGGCCACCCTAAAACTATGTATTCCATTTATATATAGTATAAATAGATATAGATAAGTTATAATATTTGCACTTTGTTGTGTTTTTTGTTGTCAAGTAATTAAGGTGAATAAGTATCAACAATATATTAGTTCAAGTGATAAGGGTCGTGAGCCTCTTAAGCATATGGTCAGGGGTTCAATGACTAGTTCATGTGCATGGAAAAAATTTGGTTAAGAGGAGAGAACTCATCCTATGTGATCCACAGGTTTCCGAATAGAAATTAGTCAATGTTAAGCAACGGTGGAAACTTCGTAACAATATAATGGTAACCCAGACAAAAATTAAGGTGAATAAGTGAAGAATTTGATGTTTGAATGTTGACTTTTGCATATCACAATATTCCTATCAACTGAACTATGTTCATCGGAATTATTTACACTTTGTTTTATTAGCAAGAAAAAATATACTTTCACTTTGTTTTTGGATGCCTAACAAGTAAGAAGAAAAGAGAAAAGGACATTTATACTTTTTTGGTAAAAAGGAAAAGGTCAAAGAAGGGAGAAAATAAGGAAATTTATAAGTTATTGACGAATAAGTGTGGGAATAAGTTGAGTCGAACAAAGATTAGTAAGGCCAGATTATTGCTTGTCAAAAAATTTAAGACCTAATTATGGATTGGGTCATGTTAACTTGTACCTTTAGGGTACATGTTAAGCCTTAATTTCATTTCATTAATGGTAAGATTTAATGAAAAAAAAAATATTAAACATTTTGATCAATAAATTAACACAATTTTCACCACATAATTTCTATTAGTGGAATTCTTAACATATACCCTAAGGACACAAATTAACATTTTCCTTATGAATTAGCATATCATATCTTTCAAAAGTCTCATGACGTAATAGTTTGTTTAAAAAATTATTTTATATGAGCGTATTTTAATAGGTAATCTAATATATGTTTAAATAGATCAAAGAATTAATTGATCAATGAAATTAAATTTTCTTTTGATATATAACATCACGTTATATATATATATAATTTCATATTTCATTTCTAATTTATCGTTTGTGGTTTGGATTCTTAAACTAGATAGACTTATTAAAAAACAGCCCAATCCATCTTTGTTTTATAAAAAAATATGGTCAAGTCTACGCCTGAAGTGTGATAGGTCATAGACAGTGTAGGCTGATTTAACATATTCCCATCCCTATTGGCAAAATACATGAGCACTCGTACAAGTCCACTGGCTTATTTTCATCCCTACAAATAAAGTCCCAAGGTCTCCAAACTATACGACAAATAATTCTAAAAATAACAAATAAAATCAACATAAGTTAGCATGAAATACTACTGGAACACGTTTAGGGGAAATTGGGGGATAAATTTACCAATAACCATATTTAGTTGAAAACTAAAGTAAGAACTAGAGCTGTCAAATGAACCAGTCGGCCCCAGCTTGTTTTGATTTGGTGGGTCAGCTCATATAAATGAGTAAGAGTGGGTCGGCCCACTTGCTTCATGGACTACCAAATTGAGCACACCTCAATTAGTAGTGGTCACACGGCCTGATGGGCTAGCCTGATCTGTATTTCAAAATGTATTATTTTAATTTTTTTTCGAAAAAGAAGAAGATGGAATTGACAATAAAGCTACATCGCATATATTTTTTTTAAAGAATCATATCACATAAATTATTATCCATCAAATAAATCACCATGTCTTCGTAAACTTAGTTAAATGATATATAAAATATCTATTAAATCAACATTCATAAGGGATAAATAACACAAAAACATCATAACAAAAGTAGAGTATTTATCACAACTCACAAAATGCAACCTTGGAGATAATAAAATTCAGTGTTACATTCTCAAAAAATAAAAAAAAACAGTGTCACATAATAAAATAATTTTGTCTTGCATAATAAAATTATTTTCGAAACTATTTTTTTAAGTTTTTTTAAGGGGCCGACCTGCAAGTCCATTAGCCCAGCCCAATTCGGCCCATGTAAAATACAGGCCCGGTGGGTTGGCACAAAAAGATATGGTTTTTTTTCGAGCTTTTGTAAGGTTTCGACCGACACTAAAATAGAGGGTCAATGGGTTGGTCCGATGGGCCTTATATCCATTTTGACAACTCTAGTAAGAACTACTCACTTGTTCGAAAATTCTACAAATTTCGATGACTTTGGGTAATTTTCATATTTGATAAAAGTACTTGATCTACAAATCCTACCATGGTCAGAGTAGTTGTAGATCTGACGAATTGTGTGTAATTCCTAAAGGCAACCTAAGAGGGGGTTGAATTAGGTTTTACGACTTTTTCAATTATTTTAGAGATGTTAAGGTTCTTTTTATTTTATTTTTCTTCAGAAAACTACGTTAAGGAATTCACCTTAGGAATAAGCGTGATGAAGTAGGAGGAAAAACAGATCCACAAAATATGGCTAGAAAATAAGATTCTTGTTAAATTGGAAAAGAAATTTACCAAATGAAGCTATCTCTTGCAAAAAAGACAAACTCGAATAAAAAATAATAAACTCTCATTTCATCTCAAGTTTGCCACACAATGTCATATTAGACCCTATAGTAAAGAGGGACAAATAAAATTATTCAACACGTGGATATACTCAATATTCATGATTGTCAATTGACATGTCTTTTTCATCACTATTAATTAGTAGACACCCAAGTGCATCACAGACATACTCATTTTAAACACATCAATGCAAATCTAAAATTGAAATACGACAGTTACTAAAAAGTTAAAGTCGGTGTGACCATCCGATAATCAATTAACATCACGAAAGATCAAGCGGTACTTCAATTCAATGTAGATTTTAATTATATTCATCTCAAGATAAAATTCTTTTCATAATTCACATTCTTTGTATTACTACATATGAACAAAACCACAAAGTTATGAAGACACGTCTCAACAAAATAAGTTTAAAGAGAAATCATTAAAAAAATATATGAAGGGAAAAGACCATTGTCATAATAAAATAGTATATAATTAAATAAGTAAGTTGTCATTTGAAACTGAATGATACATGCTAGTAATCATATAAGAAAATGAAAATTTTGGACCCAGATCAATAACTTATTAAGATACCACTTGTCATTATAGATGTTTGATTAACAACTATCTATAACACTATTCGACAACACTTAATTCTAAATTGTGTATGGAGGAACAATAACGGTTTGTTCAAATACTAATAATAGTATATCAAAATGAAAGTATTATAATCGGATTCCAAAATTTGAAACCAGAGAATATGAAGAAACTTACTTCTGATGTATAGAGGGCGCAATTGAAGGAGTGAAGAGTAGCAGAAGAATTCATAAAAGGGTAGAAGGATTTCAGTACTGGAAATTTACATCACTCGAGGGAGAAAGAAAATAACCATTAGATACGAAATGCTAACTATTAAGCTTGCAACAAAACAAAGAATTTGGACATAAGTGCATTCGTTGGGGTTTAGCTATAGGGAGGTGAAGCCGAACATTATTTTCAAATACGTCTTAAATCTCTTATTCCTTAAAGTTAACCCGAACGCAAAATTAATCAAAATATTATTTTTAAAAACTTCTGAAAACTTTATCTCTTATTCCTTAAAGTTAACCCGAACGCAAAATGTTGCCCTAGATTTAACCTAACTTCAATGATTAATTTTAATGTATTACTCCTGTTTAATTAACCTTATTTAATTTAATCAAAATGTTATTTTCAAATACTTCTGAAATCTCTTCTCTCTTATTTCTTAAAGTTAACCCGAACGTAAAATGTTGCCCTAGATTTAACCTAACTCCAATGATTAGTTTTACTGTATTACCTCTATTTAATTAACCTTATTTAATTTAATCAAAATGTTATTTTCAAATACTTCTGAAATATCTTATCTCTTATTCCTTAAAGTTAACCCGAACACAAAATGTTGTCCTAGATTTAACCTAACTTCAATGATTAATTTTACTGTATTACCCCTATTTAATTAACCCTATTTAATTTAATCAAAATGTTATTTTCAAATACTTTTGAAATCTCTTATCTCTTATTCCTTAATGTTAACCCGAATGCAAAATGTTGCCCTACATTTAACCTAACTTCAATGATTAATTTTACTGTATTACCCCTATTTAATTAACCCTATTTAATTTAATCAAAATGTTATTTTCAAATACTTCTGAAATCAAAAACAACAGATCTCCCAAAATCTAATCTAATCCTATTTTCGCACCTATTTTTTTGAAATAAGAGATCGCTCCTATATTTTTGAAAAAACAGATCGCTCATATTAATCCAATCATTGCTTAACAAATTATCCTTTATATTATGCATATATTCAAACAAATGTGATTTATGAGAATTGAATCTTGGATCTCTTTCTTACTCCCATTTAACGTCTCAATACTTTAGCTATTGAGTAACATTTTATGAGATAGAAAATTCATTTAATATGTGTTGATTTATAAATAATTTATGCGAATAGTACGTCAACCCGTGCGACGCAAGGGTCAAAAGTCCAGTAAAAATTAGTAATTGCATACACACACGATAAACCCTAATCTCACAAAACCCTAATTCCCCTTTCCTTCTCCTTCAGATCCATCCATCATGGCGACAAGAGCAATTGCATCATCCTTCAAACGCCGCCTTCTCTCCACCTACACCACTACCGTCGCCGGATCACTCTCCAAATCTTCATCTCTCACATCCCCTCGATTCATCATCCCAATGTCCCAAACCATCTTCCAATCACTCAATCCGGCAGCCCATTTCGGCGGAATTCACCGCGCCGGTTACTGCAACTACTCGCCGCTGGTACCGGGGTCCAACACCTCCTTCAGTGACCGTCCGCCTACTGAGATGGCTCCGCTTTTCCCGGGTTGTGATTACAATCACTGGCTTATTATTATGGATAAGCCTGGTGGTGAAGGTGCTACCAAGGAGCAGATGATTGATTGTTATGTCAAAACCCTTGCACAAATTCTTGGAAGGTATAACATTTTCGTACTATTGATATTGAACTTTTAAGGTTTTTAATTTTGTTATCAAAATTTATGAATTTTAATACCCTTGTTTGATTTTTGTTTGTTGGGTCTTCTGGTTTGTGATAAAAATCCTTTTTTTACTTGTTAAATCTTCTGGGTTGTGATAAAAATCATTTTTTTACTTGTTAAATTTTCTGGGTTGTGATAAAAATCCATTTTTTTTGCTCGTGGTATATTTTTCTGTGATAGAAATGGAGGTTTTGAAACCGTAATTTTGGTTTTAGTTTGATAGGTCTTATTGTTTATAAGTGATTTTGGTTTTTGTCTTTCTAAATTTGTTGTTTGGTTTTCAGTGAGGAGGAAGCTAAGAAGAAGATTTACAATGTGTCTTGTGAGAGGTACTTTGGATTTGGCTGTGAGCTTGATGAGGAGACTTCTAATAAGTTGGAAGGTATAACAGATCCATTTCAACGAATTATTTTGCTTTTATTTTACTGCTGCTTAATGTGTTTTGTATTGTTTCTCTCTGAGCAGGAATTCCTGGAGTTCTGTTTGTCCTTCCTGATTCATATGTTGATGTTGAGTACCAGGACTATGGTGGTGAGGATTTAGTAGTTTTATATTTGAACTCTTTTTTCTCTTGCCTTTTTTAGCTGATAATAATGGTGATCTTTATACTGATTTTTGTTTTCTTGCTTTGAGGCCACCATTTTTTGATGCAATGATTTGTGACATTTACCTGTCTAAAAGAATAATCCTAGTAACAAGTTCTCTAACACAAACATCCCAACAAATTATGTGGGTCCTATACGGATTTGGTGGGACTAGTATGAGTTTTAACAAATAAAAGAGTGTGTTGTGTTGTTAGCACTCTTCAACTAAGTAATAGAATGTTTGTAGAGCACTCTTAATTGAAAGCATAATTGAGGGGCATTGAAGGAAGGATGTTCAATGTTTTTACTATAGTTTGCATTGCAAGCACTGTTTCCTTCTTTCTGTTCTCCCTTTCCATCTTTAGTCCATCTCGGCAAAGCTAATACCTCTCAATGTCATTTGGGTAATGCTAGCTTTGAATGCTAATGGACTCAAAAATCCTCTTTTCCTGATTTGTTGCTTAACATATCTATGGAAAATACATAATGTGTTTCTGAAAAATCCTCTCTTAATAACATTCTTGATAGTCCATCTTGGCAATGCTAGTAACTCTCCAAGTAATGTCTAGCGTTGAATGCTAATGGACTGATAGAGAATTCCCCTCCTCTTTCTGTTCCTTCACACGTTTATGGAGTTGCAGAGTCATTGGAGTTGATACATACATTAATTAGCATAGAATGTATTCACTAAAAGTTCATCTTGGCAATGCTAATAACTCCCCGAGCAATGTCTAGCATTGAATGCTAATGGACTGATAGAGAATTTCCCCTCCTCTTTCTGTTCCTTCACACATTTATGGAGTTGCAGAATCATTGGAGTTGATACATAAATTAATTAGTGTGTGCTCACTGTTCACTAGAAGTCCATCTTGGCAATGCTAGTAACTCCCTAAGTAATGTCTAGCTTTGAATGCTAATGGACTGATAGAGATTTCGCCTCCTCATGTTCTGTTCCTTCACACGTTTATGGAGTTATAGAATCATAGGAGTTGATACATAAATTAAATAGCATAGAGTGTGTTCAGTGTTCACTAGAAGTCCATCTTGGCAATGCTAGTAACTCTTTATGTAATGTCTAGCTTTGAATGCTAATGGACTCATAGAGATTTTGCCTCCTCATGTTCTGTTCCTTCACACGTATATGGAGTTGCAGAATCATTGGAGTTGATACATAAACTAATTAGCATAGAGTGTTCAGTGTTCACTGGAAGTCCATCTTGGCAATGCTATTAACTCTCCAATTAATGTCTAGCTTTGAATGCTAATGGACTGACAGAGAATTCCCTTCTGTTCTTTCACACATACGGAGTTGCAGAATCACTGGAGTTTATACAGAAAAAGTTACTTGGCATAGAATGTGTTTTTGTTTGTATTCCATCTTAGCAAAGCTAATAACTTGAGTAATGTCTAACTTTTAATGCTAATGGATTGACAGTGATAGATAACTTCCCTCCTGTGTTTTTTTCCAATCATATGGAGTTGCTGAATCATTGGAGTTTATACAAAAGTTAACTGTCAGTTTCTTGTCCTAGAGTATTAGTGCATTCTGTTTTGGCATTAAATCAGTGCTTATTAGTCGAATTTGACATTTCAGTATTTGTTATATAACTATGATGCGATTTAGTGGCAATCGTTGGTGGCTCATGTATTTTCATCTTTTCTATTTGGATTGTCTGGTGCAAAGAAGTCGATTTTATATTATTGTTCTTGTCCACCCTCAGTAGATTCCAGTTAATGTCATGATTTTCTGTGAATCCATCTCTCGGTTGTGTCTAGCTTCAAATGTTAGACTGACATGAATATCCCAATTATCAATAATTTATTTGTAGTCACACATTCAATTTTCTTCATCGCATTTCGCTTGTTTATTTGGGCTGTTTTTCTTCTTTTCTATTTTAATTGTCATGTGATAGGAATATGGTTGTCATATTCGTGCTTTTGACTCCCATAGAAGCACACTAAAGTTGATTAAGTAGGTTGAGAACAGAGTGTAAGGTCTAGTTCTTGTTATACAATATAAGGGAATGCATGCTTTTGTTCTTGTTTACCCAAGCCCCCTATTTCCTTACAATAATTATCTCTTAATTATGTTGGTGCAGCTGAGCTATTTGTGAATGGAGAGATTGTCCAAAGATCACCTGACAGACAGAGAAGGGTGGAGACACAGGCACAAAGGGGGGACGGCGGGAGACCAAGATATAATAATGATAGAACAAAGTATGTCCGACGCAGGGATAACCAGCGGTAAAGTGCTAGTTTAATAAGGAGAGGGACATGATGTACATAATGTGGAAGTAGTGCATTATATGCCAACTTCCTTAATTCGTGCCTATGGTATTGTGGTGGAGTGTTAACTGAATGTGTTTGTAGTTGGACCTTTATCAGGTTGATTCCTCTTTGTTATTGTTTTTATTCACAAGAACAAGAATAGAATATTATATTTATCGTGGACCTAAATTAATTTAAAATCTAGAACAAAAGAAGAACCTGAGCATGCATATTAATTGTTTGAAGTTGTCGTACTGTTGGCTACTACAATGCACAATTGGTTCACCGTAATTGTTTGCTAGGGAGGTGAATGTTGGTTTCACATGAAAAGCTCTTTTCTCCACCTGCTTTCCTACCATCTCCATTGTAATTATTTCCCTACCTATTCTTAGAATCGAACAGTTTAAATGAGCCATTATGGAATAAGCATTGTGCGTACAAGGGAATGAAAAGATTAATTTAATCCGAATGATTTTGTTAGCATGCATGCTTGACAGAATTTGTGTGAACAGAAAAATCTTTTCTTGTTCATTAGAAGAAAAAAAGACTTTTTGGCCCCTTAGGATCAGACATCTTCCATCCATTATATATTTTTCACTCATTTAAGCATGTCTTTGATGATTGTTGAGGCTTGAAGTTGGCGTGGTATTCTTGTAAACCATATACATATCCTGCCAGATATCGTATCGTGAAACTACATGGAATACTCCTGGCAATTTAACCACAAAATGCTAGTATTTCTTTTTTGTTGTGAAGAAAATGCTAGTAATAGACTATAATTTTCCAACAATGAAACTATTTTTCTAACACAGACTAATTTTTAGAAATATAAAAAAGGGACACCTAAAACTTGAATTTAAATAGTTAATGGAAAACAAAATATTTTATTTAAAAAAAAAATGAAAATGTAAGTATTTTTTTTTTTTTTGAAGGATAAAAATGTAAGTATTTCTGTGCACTCATAATAATGTAATTTTTATTTACCAGAGTTCAATCAAATCGCATTATAATTATAATACTATGGTATGGTGTTTCGTAAAAAATCCTCACAAACATCTATACGATGATATTTAGATTGAAGTATATGTAAAAAACCTATGCAGATAGTGCATATAAATCAAATGACAAATTAAAATGTTATATGGATTTTTTTTTTTTTTAACTTGAACATTTATAAATTGAAAAAAATAAAATATTAATACCGCCCAAACAAACTTGTGAACACTTGAAAACATCCAATTCAGTATATTTTTATTTCAATTTCAGGAGTTTTAACTATAATCTTATTTTCGGTGTTAAATGTGGACCGTGTTAAAATTATTTGTTTATTCATGTCTAAGCGAAACTTGTAATTTAAGTGTTAAATCTAAGTGAAAATTGGAGAGTACATGAAACTTGTATGTGGTACCAACAACCACTCTACTCAGTAATTTGGCATGAATTTAAACTCACAACAATCTTCTCACTCGTCTATCCAGCAGTTGCAACTGCCTACGAACCATTCCACATTACAACCTATCTATATATGCAACAAGACCAGTAATTCAATTTCCACCAAATTGAAGAAACAAACACCACTACCTTAATATACTAAAAATGAGGCTACAACATCTCAACATGTTTCTAGTGTTTTTTTTCTTGCTTATTCTTGCTTGTAGTTTTCCTACCAAAGGGTTACCAATGCCATCCATGGATTCCCCAAACCCTCTCTTAGCTGATCATTTCCCAGACCCATTTTGTGTCATGGAACAAACCTCCTTTGGAGTTGAGAAAGACCAACCAGCCATGACACTGTCACCGGTTAAAGTAGACTGGAAGGAAACTCCAGAAGAACATGTTATAACGATGGACGTGCCGGGGTTGAGAAAAGATAAGATAAAAATAGAAGTGGAAGAAAACAGCGTGCTGAGAGTGATTGGAGAAAGGAAGAAAGAAGAGGAGAAGAGAGGTGATCGTTGGCATAGAGCTGAAAGATCATATGGAAAGTTTTGGAGACAGTTTAGATTGCCTGAAAATGCTGATTTGGATTCGGTTAAGGCCAAGATGGAAAAGGGTGTTCTTACTTTAACACTTCGTAAGTTGTCACATGATATGATTAAAAGTACTAGACTTGTTAGCATTGACGAGGAGAATGAGAAATCAAGCAAGCTTAGCAATGATGGGGCTAATAACAATGGACTTTGAAATAATTACCATGTGTTTGTTTTGAATAAATGGATATCACCTAAAGTCTGTGTTGTTGTGAAGGAATTATCCTAGTGTGTGTGTTTAGAAATCCCTTAGAATAGACACTTTAGTTGGCTTTTGTGTGCTTTATATTGTTAGGTTTGAATTGAAAGTAAGATTGCATTTTTAGGTTTGAATTGAAAGATTGTTATTGAATATATTGATTCTTCATTCTTTACGCTATGAATTATGATATTATTTGTCATTTTGTTTTCATAAAATGATTACTTACAAAAACTAATATGAAACACTTGCCTTAGTACTTTCTCCTTTTACTATTTCATTCATCAATGAAGGATTTAATATACCAACTTTACAAGCACACCAAAACAAAAGTAAAAATAAAAAAGTGTTATTGTCTAAAGGGTTCAATGGGAGATGATTCTTCAAGAAAAACAGCTGCTTCAAAGCATTCAGCAGCTTCCAATGCTGATGTTCCCAAATCAGCTTTGTAGAGAAGTCCAAGATTGTACCATGCAGATGAGTTTGTTGTGTCAAGCTTTAATGCATCAGTGAGAAGGCTTCTAACAATTGAAGATGACGAGTGACCACCAAGTTTTCTCAGAACACAAGCTGTTGATATCAAACTTCCCACATGGTTTGGCTCAATATCTAATGCTTTTCTATATGATTTCAATGCTTCTTGATGAAGACCTCTTGCTTCATGAAGTAAACCTGCATAAACTTAACTTATTGATGAACTTTGCTACATGAAGAACATATTGTATCTGAACATGTTAAGCTTCGATAAAATTAAGTTCATGTTTGTATCTGTGGCAACATCGGGACACGAGAAATAGTGCATCACCATGTAACCAAACAGGTGCTAAGATTGCATTTTTGTTGTGGTCAATTATGTTCTTTCTAACATTACAATGCAGATTTTGTTAAGACAATTGCTTTTGGTATAAACTTATACAAAAATGTTGTGAAAGTTGTCTTGAAACGCAATAAATGAATTTCATCCGCAGTTCCAATCATAGGGTTAGAGGCAAAAGCTCCAAGTTCTAGCTTCAAGTCATAATCAATTAAGGAGTCGAGTTAATTATACTCGAAAACATCAAAACATGTCAAAATAAATTTTTCATACATTTGAAATCAATTTTGCCTCCTCCAAAAGTGTAACCAAACATACGCTACATTGTACACCGTCATGTTTGTGATTTGTTTGGAGTATCAAGAACTTAGAGTCTATATACTCAGACAAATGGCAAGAGGAGAACTGAACCTATAAGGGTTGTTATTGAAAAATCAAGCTAGGGAGTAAAAAATTTAAGATAAGCAGTATATATACCTGTGGAGTGCAATCTAGAAGCGGAATAAGGATCAATAGCTTGAGATTTAGCAAGACAAACTTCGGCATCATGCCACCGTGACAAGGCTGTGTACACATTGGCTAAATCATGCCAAACTTCCATTTCTAGTCTTCTGTCGCGATTTCTCTTACACTGTACGAAAGAGAAATCAGAGAACTAACATTATCATATCTGTATTAAAACATAGATTTAAAATGAAGCTTCTCTAAGTTTCCTTTTCCGTTGGTACTTAGTGTTATTCAAGAATCAACAAAGTAATATATTCTACATATATAAAAAACAGTGTACCTTCATAACCTTATTTGCAGTTCCTAGATTTTTATTATGGACTTGAAGAATCGCAAGAAAAAAAGTGTATGTCTCAATAGCATTTTTTAATCTTCCCTGTGCAATCTGAATCTTAGCTTTAGTTCTCAACAGTTCTCCTTGATCCCATTTTCCGCTTTGATCTAAAGCAGCATCAATAACAATCTCCGCATCAACAAACTTTTTTTGAGCCGATAAAATCCGCGCTAATAGTATATATCCGCTAATACTCGATCCACCTTCCAGCTTAATCAGTTTCTTTGCGTGATCATAAGCAACTCTTAACTTTCTATGCTCAGCATATTCTAGACAAAGATTAAGAACAATGTAAGGATCATTTTCCTTCATCAATTTCTCAGAAGCTCTTAAAGCACTGAATGCTTGAGATTGGATCAAAACTTTCTCTGATTCAGAAGTAACTGACTTCGATTTTGCTGACAGTAGAACACCTAATAAACAATTTGCAATAGCTTCTATTTGATTACATTTTCCATGCATCTGAGAAATTGCTTTGGTTGAAAATTTGATTCCGTCTTCGATACAAACCTTGTTGTCTGCACAAATTTTTGAAGCTAATAGCAATTCCTCTATGCAATCTGAGTATACCGAGTTCTCTCTATTTTTCAAAAAGTTCCTCAAAAGATCCAAAGCAACTATATGCTCACCTTCACCGCAGTAACAAAGAGCTAGAGTGTAATATCTTTCTCTTCTCTCCATTGTTTCTGGAAGTAATTCCTCAACTTGTTGAGCTAGTGTCATGAATTCACCACAAACACTCAGCGCGAAAGAAAGGTGGTGAATTATTGAACGATCTTTAGAATTTCTCAGCAGAATCAGAAGTAGAAGAACAGCTTCTTCTATGTTGTTTCTTGGCACAAACGAACCGTCCAACTGAGACCGAAGCGGAGGAGAGTCCGCTTCGTAGCCGCTGTACAAAAGAAACAAAGCAAATTCCTTTTGTATTCTTGCAGTTGATTCTGTGTCAAGATTCCAATGATAAAGCAAGGCTTTCCTAAATGATAGGATAACATCTTGAGGTGAGCCTGCGAGGTTCCATAACTCCGGAAGCAGTTCTACCGCATTTGTTACTATCTCTTGTAATTTACAATCTGAAACAAAGTTTTCGGGCCAACCTTCTGGTAATGCAGATTCAACGGTGTCTAAAATAGTTTTGCAAGATTGAGCAGCTTCTGCAGATTAATAATTTACAGTCACAATAAAAATCATGAAGTGCAAACCAACTGTGTTGTAAACTATGCATTGTTCGCGTCACATGGTTGAAGAATCATTACAGAAACTACAGTTTATGAAGCACTGTTACATGAACATCAGACATGACATTGATACTGACACGTCGACACAAGTAGTAATCTGAAAAAATAGAAGTAATTGAATATAAGCACACATGTTGGTGTTGGTTAGGCACCGGAAACACCTTTGATCTGAAGTGTTAGTGCTACGCACGCTACACAAATTAAGATGATGATTTCGTATATAGTTACTTAGGAATTAAGAAACAAGATAGAAAAGCACCTTGAAACCTTCCAAGAGTTTGCAATGATTTAGCCTTGAGAAAAACAGCTTCAAGAAGTAAACTAACAGCATGTATCGACATAGAAGGCACTGAATCACGTTGTGGACTGCGTTTATTATTGGATTCACATTTTCTAGATATAGACATTTTCATCTTTGGAATGACAGCAGCAATATCTATTCCTTCAAATACATGAAGTGCAGCTTCAATGTTGCCTTTTTGATACTCAAGTCTTCCTAACAAGGCTCTAGCTTCCTATAAGGAAAAGTTCATCTAGCTTCATCTTATAATCAAGAAGCTTCAAGTATTCATAAAAACACTTAAAATAACTAAAAACACTTAATTAAACTGTTCATCCAAACATCGTCTAAGTACCTGGGAGCTTCACATCATAAAAAACATACAATAAAAGATGAAAGAAATATGTTTATCCAACCTCATAGTTTAAATAACCACTTTCACGTAGAGAGGATTCAGCTTCTTCAATGTTACTATTATCCAACTTTGTATCATTTTCACCTGGACGAGATGAATAACCACTTGCTGTTGCTGAATAGTCCCTAGTTGCAAGGGACTCTGATGAATAATTCATTTCATCTACACTTAACTTCTCCTTTGAACACACACACTTTATCATCTTCCTCAATTCCCTTCTTATGCTAAACTTCTTCTTACTTATCAAACTCTTGGCTCTCATACTACTTTCCTGAAACATCATCAATAAAGCATCAAAACAAGCACTTTAAGTTACATCATCTTGTTATGTTACACACACATGAAAACAACTTTGAAAAAACATGGACTCTTTTTGTGCATATGCTTGTTTTGAATTACTTAACAATATTCAAGGTTTAAAACTATTTAGCCTATGTTTAGATTTACTGTGAATTTGGAAAAATCACGGTGACACTGATTTTGAGGCTCTAAAGTGTAACTTTTATCAAAATTACACTTTGACAATCTCACCATCAATACGAACATAACAAAACCAAATTAACTAACTCAAAGAATTTGGCAAAAAATTCATCATTTATATACCAAAATTTCTGATCAACAAATTAAAAAAAGAAATAAATAATAAAAATTAAGAAGCTATAAAACTACACCTATATTATAGATATTGAATTCAATGGTGGCTGCTGTAAAAGATGTTAGAAAACCCTTTTTATAGCAATATAGAAAGAAGAACAATGATTTCATCATAAGTTCATTACAACTCATAGAAGAAGTGGGATGAAAAAAAGGTAACTTTTCAATCAATAACACTAAAGTATAGGCTGAGCCCACAAGACAAAATGAAATAAGCATGCAAGTATCCTATTAAATTCACCCACAAAGAAAGTGTAACAATGATTTTTTTCTCTTGTTAAGCAAAGAATCCAAAGCTGCAAATACTTTCTACAACAACCTTTTATTTGTCTATTTTGGTAATTTTCAATGTTTTCATGAGTTTGACTGGTTGTTATGTTACAAGTTTTCAAACAATTTGTCATTGTAACAGTTATGTCACAGTGCATTAAATTATACATATCTAACATCTGAAGTCTGAAGTTTGAATGTTCAACCAAAAGTGTAGAACACTAAAACATGACTTGTTCAGAAATTTTGTCCTTTTACTTTTATTTAATTAATAATACTTTTGCTAAACACCACCGTTATACTCATTTGGAAAAAAATGAATTATTAAATTTAACACTATTATTAATTTTCTTAGTTGATGTGATTTGTTCAATGGATACTACATATAAAGTTAATAGTAAAATTTAAACTTTAGTAAATTTGACATTTTTTACTCGTAATTCTTTTGTTCTTGTTGTTGTCAACCCTGCGGTTCATAGGAGAAGGAGACTTAAAAAAAATAATGATAATAATAGGGAAAAGAGACCATAATAATCTAGACTTTAACCAAGAGGTAATTAAAACATACAAAAATTGTTCATCCAAAAATTGTTATGTTGCATGACGGTAGAAAAATCTTCCTTTGCTATGTGGAGTATAGTAGAGGTCATGATGATTGAATTTTAGCTCATGGTAAAGTTTTGACACAATTATTATTTTAGCTTTTGATACTCTAGTTGAAAAAAAATTGATGCATGTGGGTTATTTTAGTTTTTGTGAGTAATCCTAAAGCTGTAACGGTTTACATATTTGGTTTATTCTTTCCTATATCATTGAGCAATACGAAAGTGGATTGGTGTAAAAAAATTTCGGTCATATCATTGAGGTCCAGAAAGTTGATGATACATAAATTTGTGCATTTAAGACCAGATTGATTTGATGATACAAAAATTGATCACATAGAAATATGTTAGCTTCTTTCGATATCAGAATGAACAAAGGGAATAAAATTAAATGACGTATTATTGTATTTCTATATAGGACTTTCAATGTCAAGGGATTATGACTACATTAAGGATCTCAAAAATGATTTGGACATTTGGAAAATAGGATTTGGAGTGCTGGATTCTTGGATTGTGACTGGTAGTAATAAGAATCAACATATGAAGCTCATTATTTGTGATGCAAAGGTTAGATGAGTTAGTTAAGATTTGTTGTAATTTCCTTTATGATTTATCAATGTTACTTATTAGTGTACATTTTGATTTATTTATAATTTTTGGTTTCTTTCTCGGATTTAGGGTGATCGAGTTCATGTAATAACTCTATATAGAGAATTGGAGCATTGGAAGGCTTTGATCGAGGAAAACAAGACTTACTTTGTATAATTGTCATGTGTTTGATAATGACATTGCATTTAATTCCTTTAAGGTTGTTTTTGGTAGAAAGGTGCAGAAGTATGACAAGTTAACTAACGTTCTTACTCATGAATTTCGCTTTAAGTCATTTAAGGAAATTCAAGATGGAAAATTTAAAACTGACGTTTTATATTGTATAGTTATGTGATTTAATTATTTATGTGTTTTCTCCGATTATAATGTTCTTATAGATGTAATTTTTTTAAGAAATCATTGAGCTTCTTCATGAGATAGTCAAGACAATGCCAATTGGGACTGAAAAGAAACCGTGTACGAGCATTGTGTTGAAATATAAAAGGTATTATTTTCTAATTTGTCAGCATCAGATGATAGGATTTTGTATAAGTTTGATAATGACCTGAAAGATGTCTTTCCTTATGCAGTGGGAATATAGTTGATGTAACACTGTGGAAAAAAATACTCCGTAGCTTTATCATTTACCATCTATTTACCTTGAGCTCTTTGCTTCCATTTTGTAGTCAATGACACCCCAAATATATGTAACAATTGGTCAGGTTCGAGGCTGCTCATCAACCTACATCATCCAGTTGTTGAGAAGTTTAAGACTTAGTAAGTTTGCATTATGATTTTACAAAATAGTGCTAGAGTAACTTATTATTTCACAATCTGATTTGATTGTTTTTTGACCATGTTTCTTGAATTGTTGTCGTGACCTTAAGACTTCTCAAGCTCAGAGTCAAAGCTTCAGTCAGAACTTAAGTCAGAGTTCGGCTCCTTCTCAACGTATTTCGTACAACAATTTTTTCAATCTGTCTCAAGTTAGGCCAATTGTTAAATTTATAAACTTAGTCAAGGTCTATTTTTTTATGCACAAACATGCTTTGAGTTTTCTTACGCACAAATTAAAAATACATATTGCATTATTCTTTATTTCATGTGCATAATTTATGTTAGGATACATACTGCATCACTATTTGGAAAACAACTAAATTCAATTCTAACCAGTTTGGATGGTATTATGAGAGTTGCACCAAATGTTTGAAGACAATGTCAAATGATGCTAGCTATAGATGCACATGCGGGAGTGATGCTTAATTTCCATTTGTTTCAACAATGTTAATTGGTCAACGGGGTACATATAATGCACATGCATGCATTTATCTAGACTTTATAGGAATATATTAGGAAGATAAATTAGAAGTCATGGTACATTTTCTTTAGCTTAAAATTAGTTATGCTACCTTTATTATATAAATTATATGTAACTATATTCGCATACATCTTATTCATGTTAATATGCATTAGACTAATATTGCAGTTATTTCTGATGTAATATATTTACGTATATCAAAAGTAAGTATTTATATATCGTCTCCTCAGGGACTGGTGCGATATCATGGACTATTCGACATCAATCATCATTCTAAGTTGAAAGAGTAATTTGTTTGTTTGTTTAAAATCTAAGTATCTATGTTATAAGATTAAAACTTGAGATTAATAGGGCGTGAAACTTGTTAGGATTAGAGTTCCTTAATCAAGCATCACACGTAACCTAAAGATCATGCATGGATTCTAGCTTTCCTTTGATATTACCACGTATCTCTCGTCAATATCATTTGTGTCCAAATAATATTGTGACTTCAATTGTATCGTTTAATCGTCGATGCCTCACATTATTAAACGATCCAAGAGTCGTTCCTATCATTCAATCGATGATTTCTCAATCTCTTAAATGATAGGAAAGCATTAAGTTCAGATACAAAGAGTGGTTATCTAAACATCAATTCCATGTCTAGAATTT
>Ga0228711_1001018_pt1 | contig 39225 bp, 22 predicted proteins | sample MedpolnodulmetaG_2_FD_177996 | JGI IMG/M metagenome (GOLD analysis project Ga0228711, IMG submission 177996) | Root nodule microbial communities from Medicago polymorpha collected in Santa Monica, California, United States - brown nodules | ecosystem: Host-associated > Plants > Roots > Nodule...
CTTCTAGTTTTGAAGTTTGGAAACAAACCATAAGTTTTGGGTTGACTTGGAAATAGTCATGCTAAGTTTACTTAAAATTTCTCCAAGACCTACTTGGAGTGTTTTCATCATAACTCAAAATATAAAAATTATTTTGATGTCAAATCAAAGCCATTGGAAGCTAATCCAATTATCTCAAACTTCCATGTTTACTTCAAAGGCCAATTCAAAACAGAAATGTACGAAAAAGATGCAAGAACGCGAAATAGGGAATGATGTCACTGTGCAATTTCGCTGATAGCGAAATTCTGGCTGATAGCGAAAATGTTCCAGACAGATTTCGCCAATAGCGAGTTTCTAGCGACTTTTCCCCTGTTGTTACGTTTTTACACCATTTTTCACCCAAAAACCCAAATTTTGATCCCCCAACATCCAGATTTGTTCCCAAAGGTTTTTTTATAGGTTTATGTACATAAAAGACACTCAAAACTATATAGAACTTGAAATCAAAACATCATTTCAACAAAATCACCATCTGACCCATTTTTCATGAAAACCTTCAAGAACAACACAAATTCACTTCAAGCTCTATGGTTATGATTACCCATGGCACCAATCATCAACAACAACATCTCATAACAACAACAGCAACAACCAATCATGAATTCATCAACATTATATTTCATCAATTTCGAGTGAAAACACAAGGTATGCATATATACACATCTTTGGCATGTAATTTCATCATCAACAACTCAATCAACATCAAATTCACATACCCAAACATTACATCAAATCATAAGCATGAATTTCATCAATTAAAATCATAATAATCACTTTGCAAAATAAGCACTTATGCATAGAATTAGGGAAGAAGCTATAACTAAGAGATTATGAATGAAATCTAACCCCCTTACCTCAATAAGCAATAATCCTAGCAAAATCTACAATTAAGCTCCTAAAATCTCTAGCTCCTCTTGGTTCTTCAAGTTTTTCTCTACAACCCTCTTCTCTTCCTCTTGCCCCTTTCTCTTGCCTTTTCCTTCTCTACCTCTTCTCAAAATTTTGTAAAATGATTGTGAACCCTAATTTTCTTAAAGACTAAGGCTTAAATAGTGTCCACACTATTGGGCTTAACCCTTAATGTCTTAATGGGCTCAATTCACCAATTCACCAATTCAAAATGTTTCTACTCACTTACCGGTAAAAATAATAATAACGATCACTTACCGGTTATAAAATAGATTACTGCAACCCACTAGTAACTTAGTAAAATAATAATGGTTCTCACTAATAAGCACTAAAAATAATCCTCATCATGAAATTACTAATTTACCCTTACTCGTAAAAATGACTAAAATACCCTTCTAACACGAAAACCCATTAAAATACATAGATAGGTAATTAATCACATACGAGTATAATTAAACACACATAAAAACAATTAATCTAGTGAAAATCGGGTTGTTATACCTTCCATCACACTGATTTCTCACTCCCCCCATCTGTCAACCGCCCCCTCTCAAGGCCATATCTAGCGACCGAAATTCTAAACCAAAGCCCTTCTCTATCCACCAACATCCTCCAACACCATTTCTCGAAGAAAGCTAAATTAAACTCTCTAATACTCTTTACCCCCAAACCACCAACCTCCTTTTCCACACAAATGGACTCCCAATCAATCCAGGATATTTTCCCATTTTCCTCACCGCCCCCCCTACCCAAAAAAAACGAAGTAAAAGAGAATTGATAGAAGCAATAACACCTGAGGGAGCTTTGAAGAAGGAAACAGCATAGACAGGAAGCGAGGTCAGGATAGACATAAGGAGAGCAAGACGGCCACAAAAAGAGAGATGTCTGCTTTTCCAACTAGACAGGCGGGACTCAATTCGATTGACAACATGATCCCAAAAATTCAACTGACGCTGATGTCCACCAACAAGAAGACCTAGATACAAAATAGGCAGAGTATTCATCTTGCAATTCAAAACAATCGTTGCTTCTAGTAACCAAGAACGACCAATATTAACACCCACCAACTCACTTTTGTGGAAATTTATTTTCAACCTAGACATAGCAGCAAAAAGGTGGAGAACAACTCTCATAGCCCTACCATTAGCCCAACTTTTCTCACCCAAAATTAAAGTATCATCTGCAAATTGAAGATGAGAGACTGATAAACTTCGCTCCCGACCAACCTTGTATCCGGAAAAAAGATTGTTATTAATCAGAGAGTCCATCATCATATGAAACCCCTCCACAGCCAAAAGAAACAAAAAAAGGGGAAAGTGGATCCCCTTGGCATAACCCATGACCCATGGAAAATTCTTCGATAGGGCTCCCATTAACTAAAACCGCCACAGAAGCCGTAGTTACACAATCCTTCATCCATTTTCCTCCAGAGAGTAGCAAAAGCCATTTTCTTCATTACATCATCCAAATAGTTCCAATCCACAGAATCATAAGCTTTCTCAAAATCTACTTTGAACAATAACAAATATTTTTTTAAATTTTTTGCCTCATTAACGATTAAAATACCGTCGAGAATTTGTCGACCCTTCACAAAAGCAGATTGAGTATATGAGAAAACACTACCAATCACATTCTGCAATCTGTTTGCTAATAATTTTGCCAGCACCTTATACAAGCTTCCCACCAAAGAGATCGGGCGGAAATCATTTAAACTTTGCGGACAATCTTTTTTAGGAATTAAAGTAATGAAGGTGTTGTTTATACCTTTCGAAAGCTTTCCATTTTGATGGAAATCCGTCACAAACCGCAATATTTCCACTTTCATGTCCTCCCAAAAATCCTTAATGAAGCCGAAGTTAACTCCATCTGGGCTAGGACTCTTATAACTTTCGCAATCCCACACTGCAATTTTAACTTCATCCAAAGTGAAAGGCTTTACCAGTTCCGCCCCCTCCCTGTATGAAAGGAGGCGAAAATTTAAATCAAGTGCTCGGGGGCGCACCACATTAGGCGCTGCGAAGTGTTCCGTAAAATGATTGAAAACTGCTTCTCTAACATTACTAACACCCTCACTCACAACACCTTCGACATTAATAACAGATATAGCATCAACGCGCCTCCTTCCTGATAAAGTGCCATGAAAGTACTTAGAATTAGCATTCCCTTTCTGAAGCCAATTCAAGCGATACTGTTGCCAACTAATACTCGAATGGATCCTAGATAAAGAGTGCAATTCTTTTGATAATCCATGAAGTTCCTCCACTTCCTCCTCCCTCAAAGAAGAGACCTCCCCTTTTTCATCTAACACAAAGATCCTCTCTTTCAGCTTTGAAATTTTACTAGGAATATTTATAGTGTGATTTTGATGCCATTCTCGGAGCGCCGTTTTAATCATTTTCAATTTTTCTTTCATGACAAAACCGCCCCACCCTTCCACTTGAAAAGACCGCCACTTTTCTCTCACAAAATCTTTATACCCTGATACATAAGCCCAACATTTCAACATACGACAGGGTCTAGGCCCCCAATTTTGCTCATCAATTGAAAGAACCACAACACAATGATCAGACAGTCCATGCAACTGTGCAACCTAGATACAGTTAGGCCACCACAGACACCAATTTTCAGACAACAAAAATCTATCAAGGCGACTCATGGAACACCCATCACCGCGGTACCAAGTAAACCGCCGACCCATAATTGGGAGGTCGACGAACACATTAGTATCAATGAAGCCATTGAACTCAGAAGCTCCCAAAACTCGAGGTACTGCACCCGCAGTACGTCTTTCTTTGAAACACCGTACAACATTAAAGTCTCCACACACACAAACATTGAGGCAAACCTAGGTAGCCAACCTCTCCGATAATGTCCCCCATAACACAGATTGGCCCCCCACATCACAAGGAGCGTATACATTAAAGAGCACAAAATCTTCATTGGAATGAACAAACCGACCACGCATCTCAAGCACATGATCAAAAGAGAAAGAGGAATTAATTACAACCTCCTTGTTGTCCCACAAAATAAGTAAGCCGCCAGAGGCCCCAACCGAAGGTCTGAAAGAGAAACCATGGGGAGAAATACCCCACAACGACGAGCACAAAAAATCATCAATATTCACTAGTTTAGTTTCTTGCAGACAAAGAATAAACATATTTTTTTCTCCCACCACCTTCCTCACCTCCCTCCTTTTTTCAAAACCTCCTAACCCTCAGACATTTCAAGTAATAATCTTCATTTACACCACCTACACCCCTAACCAACACCTCCCTGCAAATATGGGCTTGATTAAATTTTAGTCTATGTACTCACTAATCCTTCCATTCTTTCCCTGCAATTGTTAATCACTTGAAATTTGGTCCTAATTAACTTTTTTAGCATATGTGGAATCTGATTAGGTACGTGGCATTGAACTGATGGGTAACCACTCCGCTGACTCAGCTTTTCAGACATGAAGTTCCAGTTTTACCCTTAATAAAATCTAAGACGCGCGAAATGACTAAAATACCCTTGACTTTCCCTTCCTTCTTCCCTCTCTTCTTCCTTCTTCTTCCATGAATTTCTCCCTTCATATTAGGGTTAGAAACTCAATTTCAGATCCAACAATTCAAATCCACGAATTTCTCTCTTCTTACTTCTTCTTCTTCCACTAATGCACTCACGGTAAAATCACGTTTTTCGACTTTGATTCCTTCTCCAGAAACTTCACCCCCATCTCCAACTCCAACTCCTCATTCCGATTGACCACTAATACCTACACCAATTCCAAAACCATCTCCATCGCCATCGCCTGATTCCGAAACATCCACCACAATCCACTCTTACTTCCTCTCTTATTGCCGTCACCACCTAAATCACGACCGTCACTTTACTCTCCTGGGAATTATCGCTTTCTTTTTTCTAGGTTTCTCTGAGATGAAATTATGAGATGAATTTTGGCTTTTTTCTTTCTTTCTTTCTGGGTTCGATGCATTTGGTGTTGGATTTGTTTATCTCTAAATTGCTATTACTTCATCATCAATGAAATGTGCTGGATTTTTTTTCTCTAAGTAGTAACCCTCCATAGTTTTGAACAATTTCATAGGACATTTACTAAAAACCATATAGGACACTTCCCTTTAAGTGCCTTGCTGCAATTCCTCAACAAAAAGAAAAAGTGCCTTGCTACAATTAAAGAAGTTTTAATGATTTCTTTGGAGACAAGTTGTAGCTTGTGAACATGAACCTGAAAAGTTTTCTGAAAATATTCATCATTCTAGTTATCACAATGATTTTGCTTCCTTTGTGTTATTACTAATCATAGCATGTTCAGTCGCATAAAAAATATTATTTTCAAACATTACAAGAACGAAAAAAAAATATAGGTACCACTTTTGATTGAAGATGTTGTGTGACATGATCAATCAAAGTTCCAAGGGGTTTGATGAATTTAGTGGTGGTGGAAGAGAGGTTGTCGTGAGGTTGTTGATGGTGAATTCAAGTTTCAATTTTTTGGAGAGGGAAGAAGAAGAGGGAGATTTTCGTCTTTTCACATGGAGCTGAAGTCATTAAGGGAAAAATGGAAGTTCATGTACAAAAAATTGAGTCAGCGAGGACTTTACCCAATCAGCTGGAGCCACATAAGCACCACGTCAGTGATCACTTGCCACATGTGCAATTAGAAGTAATTAGGACCAAATTTCAAGTGATTAGAAATTGCAGGGAAGTTTTGGAAGGATTAGTAAGTATAGGGACTAAAATTCAACTGAGCCCTATTTGCAGGGACTATAGACATATTTAAGCCAAAATTTAATAAAGTAGATTTCAAAAAGCGGGTGCGGGGCGGGGTTGGTGCAGGGAGGGTATAAGCATCCCTCGGTCCCGTACTAAAAACTCTGATTTCCCCCACACCTGCACCCAGTTAAATCAGGTTTTTCACGTTAAATTCGGGGCGGGGCAGTCGGGTATGGACGGGGGCGAGTTTTTTCGCCATGTCTACTTTTGGATTGTAACAAAAAAAATCATTGACAATTATCTTCTGGATTTTATAACCCAAATACAAATAAAATGGAAGAATTGAAGGATTTTTTAGAGCACATTGGAATATAAATTTTCTAATTTTATATGTTCGGTGATACAATTAAATCATTTGGCCCAACCAATTTTATATGTTAAACGTTTTTTATTCTTTAATTACAAACAACAAAACTGATCAAGATAAATTAAAAAAATGGGTCTTGTTAGGAAAGTTTTTTTAAAGTGAAAATAACACTTTTCATACTTTTGAATAGTTGACAACATAAGTTCCAATGCAATATTTGTTACATTTGATTCTTTAACCAATCAATGTCCCGGTGGTACCGGTTAACATTTCCCTAAAAAAAATATGCCAAGATATCTAACGTTTTTGTCATTAAGAGATAAAAACCAAAAAAAAGAAAGGATTAAATTAAATTGTATTATTGGAACTTACGAAGTCAATTTGAAAAGAAAAACCTAGAGGACCAAAATAAAATCCATAAATAATATAATAGATCAAAATTATAGTTTACTCACAGAAATTGAATCCACAAAGGCCATTAACGTCAAAAATAAAAAAAATAGAAAAACTGAATTTTCCTATAGCATTAGTTCTTTTGATCAAAACCCTAGAAACATGAAACGCACACCTAGTTCACTGCCAATGAAAAAGGAAGAAGATGGCTTCTTCCTCAACTCCCTTCACCTCAACTCCCGCTTTGACGTTGTCAACGACATTCTTTGCTTACTATCTCAATTCCCATTGAAGAAACTCACATCCCTCGCTATTACCAGCAACTCCCGCAAATGCATTGCGAGCTTTCTCCCAAAAGATTACAACTTTGACCTCTTTCACTTGTTCCTGTATTTGGGTTGATAACAACGACCTCTTACTCATTGCCGATTGTTTCCCCTCGTTGAAAAAGCTCAACCTCAGTCGCCCTTCATCGATCAACAATCCCACTAACTTCATTACATCAATTTGCTCTCTATTATCCATGTGTCGATGTATACAACATTTGGATCTTCATAAAACTTATTTCCTGAATGATCAACTTGTCGCCGAGTTGTTTCTTGCTGATTTGGTGTCTATAAACCTTAGTGATTGTTTGCATCTCACAGAATTAGCCTTGTATTCACTAGTTAGAAACTGTCCTTCACTTTATGAGATCAAAATGGAATACACATCTATTTAGTGCCGTTCGGTGTATATCCTCAATGGAAGTCTCTCTACTTGGGTAATAATCGATGGTTAAGTGATGAAATAATAATAATATTTGCTTCTAATTTCCCCAATTTGCAACATCTTGATTTGCCTTGGTGCAATCGTATATCTGAAGATATTTGTCAATTCTTAAGGAGATGTTGTAAGTTAAGGCATTTGAACTTAGCTGGATGTCGAAGAGTGAAGCTACTTGGAATAAACTTTGTAATTCCCCAGCTGGAGGTGTTGAACTTGTCATATACAAATGTTGATGATGAAACATTATCTGTGATCTCAAAGAATTGCTGTGGGCTTTTGCAAATACTACTGAAAAATTGTGATAATGTCACAATGAAAGGAGTTGAACATGTGGTATAAAACAGCACACAACTGAGAGAGCATAGATGCCTTATAGAATTCTGAAAATTTGAACTCTGTAAGTTGTTTTTGTTTTTAAATTGACTTCTCTAAGAAATTAATTTATTTTTAAATGTCAAGTTACAAATGCATTAACTCATGAGAAATGATATTTGAACAACCTTTTATGACAACCTCCGTGACAATTTTCTCTCTCATACTCACATCGTATTCTTACTTTCTCTCTCTTCATTGGTTTGGTTTTTGGGTCAGTCATTACATTTCCTTGTATATTTTGGTTGTCCAATAAATTGTCTCAAAAAGTGGTTGTTCGAATAACATTTGTCTTAACTCATTAGCCTGTAAATGACAATTCCCTTAATAATATTGTGATAGTTGTATATAATGTACACTGTAATGCAAACAGTTGGTTACAGTGTTGTTAAATGGTGACGCGATGGCCGGAATGCGGTTATTTAACAACTGTAACTGCCATAGACAGTTGGTGAATTAATGCCGATGCCTGCCATGGTGGCACCATAGGCCGCAATTAGACAGTTGGACTGGGAGTCAGGAAGAATACAATTAGGCAGTCAACCTGGATTTCTATTTTGATTGAACTTGCTGGCTAATACGAAGTATATAACTAATGAATTGAATAATGAAAAGTGTTTGAAATATGATAATTTATGCATGTTGAAATTGATAATATGTGCACCTAAGTGTGTTTTGTATGGCTTTGAGAATAATCAACATGTAACCCATCATATAAAAATATTAGAGACATATTAGAATCAATTGGTGTGAAATATATGAATTTCTCTAATTGCTTCTGCATGCTGCTCTGAGTGTTCTGTTTTGACCTTGAACAATTACTTCTCCAATTGTACACATGTTTCTTGCATAGGTATTTGATACTTTAACTGCAAAACCTGGCGGTCATTTTCTTGTAAGAGTACTTTAGAGTTTAAAAAAAAATAGTGGGCATGCTAGCATGAGTAAACAGAGAAATTGAACCAGTGAGATAGTAGTAATCGTATTAGAATTAGTATAGCTATTGAACACTCATATTGCATGGTATTAAATTAGCAATTTGTTTTGAGATATGTGATTAGTTGCTATAGTGAGTTTTATATTAATAACTCACCATGAGTTCTTCAGCTAAATCATCGTATAGAATCCTTGAACTACCTTGATGAGTTGTCGGTGACACTTTTTTTTTTTTGGCTGGTTTGGCAAGGTGGATTCTGCGTTTCGGTGTCAGAGAGTTGACATTCTTTCTTTTCGATTCCTTTAGATTAGTGTTCAACAGAGGTTTTGTTGTAGCCGTAGACACATTTGTGTTTTTCTTCGCATTTCTGTTTCTTGCTTCATTGTGCTTTTTGTTACTTCTTGGTTTTGTCTGGACGGGTCCTGAGTTTGGCTTCAACTATGGTTGTTTGGTCTGGCTGTGTTTGTTATTCATGTAAATTGATTCATTTGTTTGTCTGATTTAACTAGAATATTTGTAAAAGATGTAGTTTTGTTTTTCACTACTAACATTTTTGAATTATTTAGCATATTGAGGTTTAATGTCAGAAGGCAGAGGGGTAATATTCAAGAGTAAGAGCTTAGGGTTCCTCAAATTTGCTCCTTTTATCTTCTATTTGCAAATGAACAAATCGTTGCTCCGCTTTCTATCTGTATACCATTTTCCTAATGGAATCTAGATGTATATATGATTATAATCCAAAGTCATTATGTTTCCATCATCGAAGTTCTAGTATCGCCGCATCATCGAAGTTCTAGTATCGCCGCGCGGTCTTTATTTTTGAGGTTATTGTTGTTAATTAGGTGTAGGCTTCACAATCATTTTATATAATGTACAGTGTAATGCAATAGTTGTTAAATGGTGTCGCACCATGGTGGAATTGCGGATTTTTAACAACAGCCATAGGTAACTTTTGATTGAAAGTTGGTGTCTACTATGGTGGCACCATAGGCCACAATGTCGTGTTTATGATCGGTACGCTGCATGCATTTCTTTGAGTGGTATTCAAATACTTGTTTATTATTTAATTGAAACAATATACTAGGTTTTCATTTGTCTTTAGAAACCTCATTCTAGGTTTTCATTTGACATCTTTCGTTGACCATACATATTCACTCTCTTTTTTCTGCACTGTGTTATAAACTTTTAGGTGTTTATCCATAGAAAAACATGTATCAGGGATCTTCTAAACATGTTGAGGTATATAGGAAGATTTCAACATGTGTGAAAAACAGTTAATTAAAAGACTGACATTTCAAGACCAATTCATTTTTTATTTTCTTATATTTATTTTCGTAGAACACTAAACCAATGTGACTCACATTGGGATGTTAAAGCTAAAAGTCCTAAGTTTGTGAATGCTATCATAATTGATTCAAACAGTCGTATGTGAGATACAAACACTAGAAGGCATGAGTATTCAATCGATTAGAACTTCTCAAATTGTTCAAATTTGAGTAATTAAAGTTTTCCAATAACAAGCTCGAACTTCTCAAATTGTTTTTAGAACTACTGCACTTGGCCGTCTTTCATATCAGATTTTGCTCATTTAGAAAACATATTAACAGGAACTCAATCTCAATTTGATAAAGCTATTGAACATCAGATCAGATGCTGATTTGTTGTGATGCCTACAATTTGTTTGGTAAATTTATTAGTCTTGATTATTCTTGAACATATATGTTTCCATGAGTGAATTTAAGCCACAAGAATCTAATACTACCAGAATAAACTACTGCACCTTTCAAATCTTATGAAAGTTATACATTATAGTGACAAACTCATGAGTTATTATAGTCATGTTCTTTTGGACACGCTCCGGTGTCCGACACTCATATGATACTTGTACGACACAATAATATTAATAAGTGTTTGATTGAATTATCCCGAGGTTACATAAGATAAGAGTAAATGATAAAGTCCTTGTTTGGAAAACTTGATTCTTATGAAGAATTCTGATAATTTTAATTGAAAAGCTGGTAAAAAATATTTCATGTTTTGATTGAACCCGTAAATTCATATAGATTGAGTCCAGTTTTGTTGTAACCCTACCACACAAATTCTCATTTTCTTTCACATATCATATGGTTTTCTCAAGTTTTGTTGATCCTAATATCTGTGTAGAATTTTGTTTCTATAATCTAGATTTGTTTTGTCCTTCTAACCAGGTCTTTGTTTTGTCAATCAAGTGATATTTGAAAAAGGGCAAATTATCACGGTTAATTCATTGTGTGTGCTGCAGGTTACCGGAGATCTATATAGAAGATGGTTGCAGGTCAACGAAATTTAAGCAAGTTTGGAATTAAAGAATAATCTAGAACTTGAAAGGTCTTAAAGCTCAATTGAGTACCAAAGAAATTTCTTTATTTTGTTTACTTTCTCATTCATTGTTGTGTTATAATTTTTGTTAATATGTAGTTTTCCAAAATGATCTGTTGACCGGAAAACTTTATTAACCACATTGGTACTGTTTAATATGATTTTCGATGTTATAAATGCTTTATTCGCTGATGAATTTGATGAAATTTATCAACCTTCGGCTTTGCAATATAGTGTTCTATACCCATATGGTACAATTTATGCAACGTAGGATCAAATCAAAATCAAAATGATGCATACACACACATATTAATAGCAGCCCTGAGATTGACATAATTTTTACTACGATTGCACTGCAAATTGAACACTTACAATAAGCAACCCATGGATATTTTCAGTGTTTCTCAGCAGAAGTTCTTTTTATGTGCTTATGTGGAGTATTGCGTAGCAGAATTGTTGTTGTTTTGTGGCTACTCGTCTTGTTCTTTGGCTTTGTTTGTCACTACCGTTATAATGTTTACTTTTTTTACTGCTGCGACAGCCCCTCTGTAATTGCCACCCCTTTTTGGTAACATCTTGTGATTGAAAATAAAATAGAACAGTCCCTGGATATTTACCAGGAACTATGCACCTTTAAGACACTTTAAAAGTCTCTTTATATTTTATGCAATAACTTCTGTCGTAAACAAATCTTTTTCTAGAGGTTCTTCTTTCTTTATTGGTCATAGCTTCTTCAAAATCACTCCTAAAGCAACATGGTTGATGTAATATGGGAGAAAAGTTGGGTGCGAGCGAGGCTGGATACTCGATAGGTTTTGATGGTATTCACGATGAAGCAGCGTGTGCAGTAGTTGGTGTTAGTAACACCGAAGAAGAAGAAGGGTCTCCTTGTGAAATCCAATATATTAAAAGTGTAAACATCTGGGTCGATGTTTTTCATTACCATTTCATGGAATAAACCAAATGTTTCTTTCAATTAACCAACAATGCAAAAATCCAAGGAGAATTTCTCTTTGTAATCATTTCAAAATACACACACACTTTAATGTTATTTTTATACGAGGTAAACTAGTATAAATTTATGTCGGTTTACGAGTCGATTTCATATAGGCAAAACAAATTTGATTAAATTTTCGATTCGGACTAACCTTGTACACTTTAATGTTCTTTCTCTAAGGTACAAATTGTATGCTTGACTTTGCTGCAATATATGTATTGACAAAACTAAAATACCACGATATATAATAAGAAAAATGCATTAGTGTCCTCACTTGACCAATTCAAGTTGTTCATAATTTTCTCGAGGGCATGATTTTTACTCACATCAAGTGGCATCACAATCATTCTAGTACATAATCAATTAGATTTTTCCATATCAACCTTTATATAATAACAAATTTTAGAATCTCTTCAGGATTTCTAATATTATTTTTATACCATTATCATAAAATCGATTATAGAGAATTCATTTCCAAATCCTTAAATTGGACAAATGATATTATCTTTTCAATAATTTCGATAGTATGTATTACACAAACGAAATCCTTCAGGGAGTTTCTTATATCACTATCAATTGAGTCATATAAATAAATTGCAACACATATTTCATATAATTTGAGTCTTTCATGTGTTACTGAACTTAATCAAAAAAGTTCTTGAATTCACTTCAGGTGAATATGTCTTTAAAGAATATATGTCTCTTAAAAATAAATGGTAGACATTTACCTATTCACTTCAGGTGAACATATCAAACTCTATATATATGTATTTTACTATTCTAATTCCCTTTTCGCGCGGAAAATCATACATATCCATTTAACTTCATACTTTCAAGGATGAGGTCTACTTTGTGAAGCGAGTTTGATTTCACTAGAATTGTCTTTTTTCATTTGTAAATATTTTCATTATCTATAAATTTAATAGACTTTAACTCATGATCCTTGATAGAGTTTTTGCAAGTGTACTAAAAACTATCGAAGTAATAAAATAAAAGTTTGTTTCCACAGGGACTGTGTTAACTTCAATAAAACAATAGTGTTATTAATATGATGTGAAAAGGTTATTTTGTTTGCCCTAGGCAGTAGATTTGGTTTGATTACATAAAATTTTAATAGTAGAAAATAAAGATTTGATTAGAAAATATGAAGAGAGATGAGACTAGATCTTTTGAATCCTCTGAGTTCCCCTACTTGGTACACTGAACCTACTTCTTATGATTACTTCTCTAGTTTTACGACAGTTAACTAAAATAGCCCTAATCAATCCCTTGACTTAGGACCCTCTTTTCAGATTACAGTCCTTAATTCCTTAGGTGAGCTAATATTCTTTGAAGGTTTTAGGAATGTTAACCTAATATCACAAATAAATGATTATCCATTCCTAGACTAACCAAGTTTATTCGAACAATTCAATTAGGTCTAAGTTGAAAGCTATGGTCAGTAGTCATTCATTCTTACTAAAACATGTTTATATTTGATTAGGATATAAAAAGCATTAAGAACAATTGAATTGAATAAAACAAGACAGATAATCATAATAATAGAGTTTCACAACAACATGGTTCAATTAGGGTTACATCAAAATCATCTCAGACCTAATCTCTAAAAAATTTAGCTACTCATAATTGAGTTTACAAATAGCATATTCAATATAGGAATCAAAACATACATGAACTGGTAAAAGGTTGAAGAAATCGCCCTCCTAGCAGTCTTCTGGTCTCAAAATCTCACTTTGCTCTCTCCAAATCGTAACCCCTGTTTTGAGAATAGGCTTCTCCTTAAATAGGCACATAAATTTGCTTAATCATGTCATGGTTTAAGTAAATCGTGTCACGTTTTTGCCTTGTGAAACAAACTTCACAGATTAGGGTTCCTGAAATCGTGTCACGAAATAGCCATCGTGACATGTTTTTGGTCTTGTGAAATCGTGTCACGTTTCCTAAAAACCGTGACACGATTTGATACTTCTTGACTTCTTCAGTTTTTCCTTCTCTTCTTGTTGTTTAGCTTGCTTATGAACTCCAAATACCATGATTTTACAATAAAAATTACGTAATGACGAGATGTCATCAATCCTCATTATTACTTATCACATATAGCGCTATATTATATCCAAAAACACGTCGACGTTGACTTCATTTCGGTTCCATCTCATTCCATTGAGATCTTTCATTCATGACATAAGTTATTAATATTTCATAAGTTTCAGGTACTTGATTAGTTCTTCTGGAACCGAAAAATCAATTATGTCAGAAAACTCTTTTAAAGTTTCTTTATCCTTGTTTGGGTTATCATTCTTTTAAGCTCCTTTTCTTATTCGAGGCTTTTTATATTTGGAACCGATTGATCTACCATGCTTCAGGCACGGTTGAAACTCATTTGCATATTAGATTATCCAACAAGGACATCTATTCCGTTTGGAGCATTAGCAGCTTATATTTGATTTATTTAACTTTGCAAATGAGTTATATCTTGAGGATCAAGATGAGACAATAATATTTCCTTTCAAATAATTTATTTAAACTTCAGGTTCACATTTTCAGGTGCTTATTAACTCCCCCAATATTGGGAAAACTAATCCATCAATTGATAATCAGCCTACTGGACTGTAAATAAGTTGGCTTAACATAACGAATGATAGATGGAGATTCTATCAAATATATTTTTCCAATATTCTTTAAAGGGATAGGTTAAGAGGAGAACTTATATAGTAATGTGTTGGATTGATGCAAATCAATATCTCAACATACAAGATTATTGATTCCCAAAAGAGTTTATAAGATATGGTCTCTGATGTGGTAAATCCGCAAGTGCACGGTTTACCGATGTAGTAATAAAAGAGTATCGTTCCGATAGGGAGATATGAATTTAATCAACTTCTATGAATGATTAGAAGAGAGTTTCAGTTGAAAAGTTGGGATTTTTAATGGTTTGAAAATAATAATAAAAAGCGCATTGGGATTATTGGTTCGTCATGGTGATAAATCCTTCACAAACCAAACCCTAAACCTAGAACTTTATGATGGACCTATTTTCTAAAGACAAGTTTCTCTTTAGCCTATCACATCTCCTTCCGGTTTCAGTGAGTGTGTTTCTCTAGCAACCACACCTATTCTCATGGTTGATTGCTATTGAAATCCTTGAAGCACGAAACTTTACTATTCTCATGTTTCACAATCCTTGTCTAATTTCAGTTGTTCCAATATCAAAACTCCATCTTTCGATACTTTGCTTGATATTTGTGATTATGAATTAACAAGTATTAACCCTCGACTTTCGTTTTATTGATTTGATACTTGTTAATTCATTATAAAAACGGTGAAATAGATTAGAAAATAGATTTACATAAAATTAGGGTTCGAGGCTTGGTTTGATAGGAATTAGGTCATTAGACTCATCCAACAATCCCAAGACAAATAAGTCTACTCACTCATGTTCATTGTAGACGTAGAAGAGAAGAAGAAAAAGAAGAACATAAAATAAATAACAAGAAAATAAAGAACTTTTATTCAAAGAAACAATTGTCATTTATTATTTCCAAGAACAAAAGATGATTCAATATGTTTGCTAGCTGCACTATTTATAGTCTACAACTACTTAAGCCCCACAAAATACATCAATAGAGTGTTCCACAAGAAACTAAATAAGCAGCTTGTCGGAGAAGCTAAAACAGCAAAAGGAGTGTTGTGGTAGTGGCTTAATATTTTTGTACCAAATCTTCGTATTTTTGGCCCGAATCAGCTCCAAATCTCATTTCTTTTGCTCCAAGACTCAATCTTTATAATATTTGTTCCTGAAATTAAATAACTTGGAATTGAAGTAAAGTAGTTCTAAAAAGGAAATAAAAACATATAAAATCTAAATAAAATGGACTCAAATAATATATAAAAAACACTAATTTATGACTCATCAGTCTCATAACCAAACTAGAGTTTATAAGGTATAGTCTCATAAGTATCAATCATACAATTAACTTTAGACGTCTAAAGAATGAATCTTCAAGTCCATTTTTATGAGCATATGCTATCAACTATTCAATGTTAATTTCAACTGACGAAGGATACTTATCAAATGCTTTCTGAAAAGTTCAGAAAATAAACTCTTACTAAAATTGTTGACCTAATAATCTCACAAATTAGTTTCTACATCATAATAGATTCGGGATAACCGAACTGGTCTTGCCAACGATTTGTAAACTTCTGGTTTACAATAATATGTGCTTCTATTGCATTAATAATATGTAAACTTTAGATGTACAATAATATGTGCTTCCATTGTACTAATATAAGTGTAGTATAAATCAAAGATAAAAATATATTTTTTTCACTACACTTATTTTCTCCAGAGTATATCTCGTAATATAGAGATATTTCACATTTTATTTTCTTTCTTAAAAAACGTAATAAATTTCTACGAGACCTAGAGGAATATAATGCATTCTCATTGTCTGATTTTATTCCTCCATATATTGGCTCTTCTGGAGCCTTCAATAATTTTTATACTGCCAAATGTAATAATAAAATCCGTTTATTTGTATCACCAATCTAGACATTTTTATAGTCTTTTGCATAAGAAATTTTTCATTTAAAAACAATATCCAACAAAATATACATAAAATTATTGTGCTCCTTAGTGAATCCAAGTTCTAGGAGCAATACTTGCTCGAAACCTCTGTAACAACTCGATATTCGCTAGAATTATTTTAATTAATTATTATGTGTGCTTGTATGTGATTATTTGTCTCTGTGTGCATTTTATTCGGGATTAGTGAATTTTGGCTTAAGAAGGGTATTTTAGTCATTTTGGATTTAGGGATATTTTGGTCATTTGGTGAGCAAGGGTAAAATAGCCTTTTGGTTGCAAGAATTTTTTTTAGAGTTTTAAGTGGGAATAATTATTTTTATTAAGTTACTAGCGAGTCGTGGTAATTAATTAGAGACGATAATTATTCGATATTTTGACGGTTTAAGTGCGTAGTAACACAATGAATTAGTTAGTAAGAATATTGAGCACATTAAGACAACTAGGGTTTGAGCCCATTTGAGTAGTGACTATATAAACACTAGTCTTATGAGAAATTTGGTCATTACCTTCATTTACTCACTTTCACAACATTTTAAGATAGAGGTAGTGAGAGAAAGAGGATCTTGAAGAGCAAAGAAGAACTAAAGAGAGAAAGCTTGGGGTTGGTGGCTAGGAGCTAAATTGAAACTAGCAATTGAATTATTGAAGAGTAGAGGTAAGGGGGATAGTCTCTTTTCACTAATTAAGTCATAATCTAGTATTTTCACTTATGGGTTCAAGTGCTTTTGTGATAATTGTGACTCTTTGTGTTTTTGAATGATGAAATTCGTGCTCCTAGTTCATGTGAATTAATGGGTATGATAAACTTCATAAAATTGGTGTATTGTGTGCTTAAAACTCATGGCTGTTGTTATTGATAAGTTGTTTTGATGATTTTTGCGTAAATTGGTAAAAATGAAATTGTTGTTATTGATTGTTGATGAAATTATGAGATTATGCTTTGATTAATGTTATGTTGTGTTGTTGATAATGATTTATACCTTGAGTGTTGTTATTGGTGAAGTTATGGTTAAGTTGTTGTTAATTTAATGAGTTTTGGAGAAAAGGGGTTATGAATGGTGAATTGAGATTATTGATGATTTGTTGTGAATTTTTGATATTGTTGTTTTGAGATAGATTAGATAAATTTCTGTTTTTCATTATAAGTCTTGGTTGTGAATTTTTTTGGAAGAAACTTGGATTTTTATACGAAAAGCTAGTTTAAGTGATTTTGGAAAAATAAGTGGTTATAAGTGATTTTGAGTAAGCTATTTTAGATGGGAGAAACATGATTTTTCCGGTAGAATATGATAAAGTTAAGTGTAAGGAACACATAGGCGAAAACGGAATCGAAATCGGATTTACAAACAAGATTTTACGCACGAAAACGCTAAAACGCGACCTTGTGTGAACCTTCTCGTTAGGTGACACGGCGGTGTATACTCATGACACGACCGTGTCAGTCCTGCAGTGCCCGAAAACCTCATTTCTTTTTGTTTTTGTGTACTACTAATCATGCCAATGGTTCCTAAACACCTAAAGCTAATGCATTCATGTATAATTGGACCTTTATGAATGGTTTAACTTGGTTTTGTTTTGAAAACTTGAATTCTTTGAAAAACGGCAAAACGATACGAACTTTGTGAAACTTTGGGATTGAGGTGAATTGGCCTATGAAACGTATATGTATACAATACTGCACTCATATGTGACTTGTGTATATAATTATTTGAGGCATTCAACCTTGTTTGATTTGTTTGGTTGAATGACTTAGGAAATGAAAGAAACGATACAAACTTAGAGAATTTTGGTAGTTGTTGGCATTGGCCTATGAAACGTATATGTATATGCTACTACACTTATATGTGAATGGTGTATATACTCGGTTGAGGCGTTTGAACTTGCTTACTTATAAATTTTTGAGCTTTCCAATCACATCAATCTTGGCTTTGTCAACTTCAATGCCCCTGGAAGATATTTTGACCAAGTACAATTCATTCGGTCACCATGAAATGGCACTTCTCCCAATTGAGCACTAAGCTGGTCTCTTTACACCGCTTCAGCCCAGTGTCCAAATTCTTTAAGCAAATTTCATAGGATGCTCCAAATACGGAGAAGTCATCCATGAAAACTTCAATACTCTTCTCAATCAAATATGAAAATATTGCTTGCATACATATTTGGAACGTTGCAGGCGCATTACAAAGACCAAACGACATCCGTCTATACGCAAACACACCAAAGGGACATGTGAATGCAGTCTTTTCATGACCTTCCAGATTTACCGTGATTTGATTGTATCCGGAGTAGCCATCAAGAAAACAATAGAAGGTTTGACTGGAGAGTCTCTCAAGCATTTGATCCATAAACGACAATGGAAAATTATCTTTCCTAGTTGCTTGATTGAGTCTACGGTAATCAATACACATTCTCCAACCGGTAACGGTTCTTGTCGGAATGAGCTCATTTTTTTCATTCTTGATCACCATCATGCCTCCCTTTTTAGGATCCACTTGTACCGGGATAACCCTCGCACTATCCGAAATCAGATAAATCATGCCAACCTCAAGTAGTTTCACAACTTCCTTCTAGACTACTTCCTTCATTGTTGGATTTAACTGGCGTGAAGGTTGAGCCGCTGGCTTGTAATTCTCCTCCATCATAATCTTATGCATACAATATGAAGGACTTATCCCTTTAAGATCAGATAACTTCAACCCTATTGCTCCCTTGTTGCTCTTGAGCACTTCAATCAATTTCTTTTCTTCATTTCTTGATAAGGAGCTGCTAATGATGACTGGTTTTGTACCATCTTCTTCAAGAAATGCACATTTCAAATGAGACGGTAATACCTTCATTTCCACCTCTGGCTCTTCAACTTTGTCTTCATTCTTCAATTCCTCAATTTTGGCTTTGTTCGGAGGAATTTCTTTCAAAGTCTCTAGCTCTTTCAGACATTCTTCAATTCCTCCGCACTATTGACATTAAGTATGTCGATTAGCACTCTTTCAATGGTTGTAGGTTTGTGCAACTGCTTTCTAGTATCCATAATTACTTCCTCGGTTGCATCCATCTTGAAAGAAGCCCCTTTATCTTTAGAATGCTTCATTGCTTCATTGATGTTGAAATTGATTTCTTCAACATCTACTCGCACCTTCATCAAACTGTCGTCAATATCAATCATCATTCTTACTGTTTACATGAATGTTCTTCCAAGAATAAGCGGCACAACATCATCTTCCTCGATGTCCATTACCAAAAAGTCAATAGGGTATAAAAACTTGTCAACTTTCACCAAGACGTCCTCAGCTATCCCCATTGGTCGGGCAACAGATTTATCCGCTAGTTGTAAGGTCATCCTTGTGAGCTTTATATCTATGCCACCAACCCTCTTGACAACGAAATATGGAATAAGGTTGATACTTGAGCCTGGATCGATGAGTGCCTTACCAACATTGACGTTACCAATAGCTATCGGTAATCTTACTCATCCCGAATCTTTCTCCTTCTTTGGTAACTTCCTTTGAATGATGGCTCTGTAGTTTGCGTCAAGTTGAATCATCTCATCATCATTGTAACGACACTTCTTGGATAGAATTTTTTTCAGGAATTTTGCATATGTTGACATTTTCTCAAGGGATTCCGCAAATGGAATATTGATCTCCAATCTCTTGAAGATGTCTAGAAACCTCTTGAATTGCTTTTCTTTATCCTTCTTTGATGAGGCTTGGGGATATGGTAAGTTGTGAGCCGACACTTTCTTCCCGACTTCCTTCTTCTTGTTCTTCTCTTTCACCACATCCTTCTTCTCACTTTCTTTTTCAACTTCACCCTTTTTTTTTCTTCATTTTCTTCATTTTCAACTACATCCTCTTTATTCTCTACCTCGCCTTCTTTCTCACTTCCTTCTTCTTCCTCCTCCTCTTCATTTTCTACTACCTTCCTCTCCACCTCGAAGTTCACACCAATACCCATTCTAATCACTTTGCCGCTCCTTGTTGTCATAGATTTACATTGTTCCTTTGATTCGCTTGTGTGTTGGCTGTGAAAGTTCCTCCTTGTTGGCTGGCCATTTGTTGAGCTAATTGTCCAACTTGCATCTCAAGATTCTTTATAGACGCATTGGTGTTTTGTTGATTGGCCATGGATAGTTGCATGAACTGATTTAGAGTGTCTTCCAACTTCTGAGTACGGTCTTGTTGAGGTGAATATTATTGAATGGCTGCTGATTTGATGGCCCTACATTAGGTCTATAGGGTTAGCCATAAGGAATGAAATTTGCATTGCTCCCTCTTTGGTAATTGTTGTTACCCAGATACCGTCCTTGATTGGAAGTTCCCGGATATTGACCTTGATATTGCCCCAACCTTTGTTGGTTGCCCCTAAAATTCACCTCTTCTTCAAGTTGTGGTGGACAATAACTTGTAGGGTGACCACCTGAACATAACTCGTAGAAATTCACTTGATGATGCCTCTTTTCTTTTTGTAGTTGTTCTCTGATTTGTTGACGGAACTCTTTCATTTCTTTTTTCACTTCTACGAGTTGTTGAGTCAAGATCTTGTTTTGTGTAAGAATTGCACCGTTTGATCCCAATTCAAGGATTCCGGACTTCTTTTGTGGAGAATTCATGTTATGGTTTTCTTGACGATCATTAAGTGCCATTTTGTTGATGATTGCTTATGCTTCTTCTGGACTCTTTGACATTAATGAACCACCTGCAATTGCATCTAAGAGAAGCTTTGATTGTGGTTGTAGTCCGCCACGGAAGATATGGATTTGAGTCATATCATCAAACACGTGCTTTGGACACTTTCTTAGCAAAGACTTATAGCTCTCCCATGCTTCACATAATGTTTCATTAGCACCTTGAGAGAACATAGCAACCGTAGTTTTGGCTTCCATGTGTTTGTTTTCTTGAAAGAACCTGTCTTGAAACTTCTTCTCTAATGTAGTCCAATCAGTCATAACTTGCTGCAATTGATCCAGATACCACTCATTTGCTTTACCAATTAATAAATGCAAGAACAATCTCACAAATACTGGCTCCTCCTCCTCTTCAGATGCGCCAAGAGTACCGACCAGTTGATAAAATGTTGTGAGATGTTGGAACGGATCCTCATGATGAAGACCTACAAAAGGGTTAGCATAAATAATTTGGAGAATCCCGAACTTCATCTCAGACTGTTTTGCCTTTTCTTTTCCAAGATGAGCTAGCTGTCTTGGACTTGTCCAGCATGGCATCACACTGCTGCTGCCCCCACTTCAGGAAGGTTTTGACCATTTGCATCCATTGGTTCTTCTGGTATCGGAGGTAATGAAGGAATAAAAGTAGAGGTTCCTTCGACTTGCGCTTGTCTGGCTTTTCTTTTCTCTCTTCTTGTTTTACTATTATTCTTACGAGGCGTTCTTTCTATCTCAGCGTCGTAGACCAATTGACCTTCCAGAACTTTACCTCGCATACAAAGAGTTCAAAGACCTAACCAAAAAAGATTAGAAACACAATGGATAATGAATGATATATATGCAAAAATTAATATGTGCAAAATTGCTTAAAACGATGAAATAGTCGCGATGTTTATGATATCTAAACGCCAGACCCCGACAACGGCACCATTTTGATGTAGTATTTTTTTATCAATCAAAAGTAAGTATTTGCAATCGTCTCATCAAGGACTAGTGCGAGACCATAAACCGTTCAACATTGATTATCATTTTAATTGATTGTTTGTTATGAAAACTATGTGAACTATATACGGGAATAAAACGGAGAGTAACAAGGCGTAAAAGTGTAGGGATTAGAGTTCGTTAATCAAACCATGAATATAACCTAATGATCACATATACAGATTCTAGATTTTTACCGATATTATCGCATATCACTCAAGAACATCATCTATGTCTAAATGATATTGTGAGATCAATCATATTGTTTAATCGTCGATTTCTCAATCTATTAAACGATATGATAGCTTTAAGTTCTGATACTTTGTGTGATTATCAAAACATCAACCCTATGTCTAGAATCATTGTTTTGATAGATGAATATTCTAAACTTAGATTCAAAAGTATTTCTCAATAACATTCAAATCAAACATAAGAATGAAATGCAAAAATAAACTCAATATCACATAAATTCCTAGAATCATATATTCAAAGGATCAAAAGATTACATTATAAGCTTGATCAAGTACCTCTAATCCCGACTAAGGAGATTTAGTTGATCATTGTCATGATAACAATACAAAAGCGCAAGAAAAGATGAAGATCCATGCCAAGAGCTTTATTTCTCAAAGTTTCTTGATGAATCCACACTCAATCACTCTTGCCCTATGAAGAACAGCTATTTTCGCCCTATTCTCTCTCTAAAGTAATGATAAGATAATGTTTCTAAAATGAAAGAAATGGCTTTTATACTTCTGCAAAATCTGATAAACTCGCCTCGCGAGATATGCTCGCCATGGCGAGTTGACATTACTTCACTAGTGGGTTTCTGCCACGTCAGCATTAAGCAGTTTTGGCCGCTTTAATTTGCCTCGCGAGATATTGCTCGCCATGGCAAAATTTGCTTCCCCTGAACCTTGATTCTCTGTCCCTCCTCGCCATCTACTCGCCTTGGGCTCGCCATGGAACATTTGCTTGCCTTGCACTCGCCATGGAGCATTGGAGGCGAGTATAACCTGGTGCTCCCTGCCTAAGCTCACTACTTGCTCGCCATGGCGAGTTGACTTTTGTACAATTTCTTTGTTTTTCTTTCTTGCTTAGTGTCTTGACATTCAATTCCTGCACAAATGGATAGAGTAAGGTATAAAAAGCATAATAGGGCAATTATTCACATTTTCTTGGCTTTTCCCTAAATAACTTATAAAACAAGTAATAAATGTGCCTTAAATGTATTGTGTTATTAACTACTTTCTGGCACTTATCAAGACCCCTTCGTTTTGGTCGTTCCGGGCATTCGGGGGCGATCCGGATGGTTCCAAACTGATCCTTTTGATGTAATTAAATGTATTTGAGCTTTCTAAACCTTTGAAAACATCAATTGAGTTAAATTGGACTTGGACTTGTGAATCGTATCATAACTTTTTGAAAATGGTTCAAGAACATAAATTTTCCGAAAACTCGATTTCTCAAGGAAAAAGGATAGGACTAGGGTTGTCTAGTATTGTAATGATTTGTAAAAATGTTTTGGATGGGACTCATGGAATTTAACTTGGTTTTGCTTTGAAAACTTGAATTCTTTGAAAAACAGCGAAATGATACGAACTTTGTGAAACTTTGAGATTGAAGTAAATTGGTCTATGAGACATATATGCATACCCTACAACACTCATATGTGACTTGTGTGTATGCTTAGTGGTGGCTTTCAAACTAGTTTGATTTGGTTTGTTGCATAACTTGGAAAATGAAAGAAACGATACGAACTTGGGAATTTTGAGTAATTGTTGGCCTTTGCCCATGAAACATATGTGTACACACTACTACCCTTATATGTGATTTATGTTTATACTTAGTTGAGGCACTTGAATTCGTTTACTTTGGTTTTAGGAGATTTATCGGAAAATGCTAGTTTTCATAAACTTAGTCGAACTTTGTCAAACTAATGTCTTATGGTCGGATAAGACTTAGTAGATTTTGAATTCAAGTTTATATGATGGAATTTGAATGAATTGATGATGTTTGGATGTTTGATGTGATGAATGTCATAATGAAGATTGATGTCTGTCTTTTAGGTGAATTATAAAATTGAAACATAATTCATTTCTCGAGGTGTGAAATGTTAATGACTCTTGTTTGAATTATGACTTGTTGGTTGTGTGGATTGTAAAACTTGATAGTGCCTATGGTGTTGATTTATGAAGAAATGTAATTGGAGGTGTGCTTTTACATTGATTGGTGATTATGTTGTTGGTGCATTGTTTGAATTAGGCGCATTGTCGAGTCTTACTTGTATGTCCATGCATCATGGTCATATTGAGTCATATGAGAATGTAAAAGGAGGTGTACTTTTACATAGGTGAGATACGTAAGAGGAGGTGTACTCTTACGTGGGTGTGGATTCAAAACAGTATAATTATCTCCGGAATCCTTTGGTACCACATGCATCTAGATGAGTCTAGAACATACATGCATTGTTGATGTTGGTGAGTAAAGTCTTATGTGATTATGTGAATCGGTGTATATGTGCTCGGGGAATGCTTTCATGGTTGATTTGTGAACTTGTTGAATTGTATACTTGGTGAAATTTGGTGAACCTATAGTTATATAGGAATGTGTGGTGAATATTTGTGTTTGTATACTTGTTGGATATTTATGATGTTGAATTGCCTAATCAATTAAAATGAATGGTACTATTCATTTTCTTTTGATTATGCTTATTATGAATGTTGAACTAACCCCCAGTTGTCATTTGGTTGACCGCCTTCATTATTCGTATGAATGGATAGACGTCGTGCAGGAGTAGTTGTTTGGTGAGTTGCTTGAGGAAAGCTGGAGGTTCCTCGTTTACCGCATTTTTTTGGAGTCTAGTGTGCCGGCTCTGATTAAGATGTTTTTGTTATTGTTTTGAGTCTTATGACTTTTTGGTGTCTTTGACTTAGTTGTTGAGTGATATTTTACTTGGCGATGTAGTATGACTTATGACATGGCTATTAGGATTTAAATATGATAGGTTGGTTGACATTGGAGATGTTTATTTAAATGTAGTTGTTATGATGTTTTATTCCGTTGTGATGTTTTGATAAAATGTATAATCTATGCATGCTAGATTGCTAGGTGATTTATTGAAGATGTAACATCTAGATTCTTGATAAGATTGTATCATTGGCGTAATTTATCGCTTTTAGAGCCTAAGGTGTTACATGTATTATAATAAAACACATATGATATAATATAAATGTAAAATATCCTTTATAATGTTTATATCACACAAATAGTTAATTTTGTAAATACTATATTCTTTGTTAAATTAAAAAATATTTCACTATTTTACTTTTTTGGACAAATTTCACTATCTAACTTGATTATAAATATAATTTTTCATGCAATGATTTACTAATTTTAGTGTATGTCGTGAGTTTTTTCATCAATAAAAAATTAGACTTGGTCATCTAGTTTAATATCTATATATATATTTTTTTTTATATAAAAGTTGAGTTACAAAAAGGAGTTATTTAGTTAGATCATGTGGTTTAATTGATAACTTTGTTGTTCGATAAAGACCTAGTACATTGATCGAGTTGAAAACTAGTCTGAATTTTAGCGTATTAAACAAATTGGCCACCAACAAATTGCCTTCCCACTAAAAAAAAATCTAGCTCCCCCACTCTTGGCGGCCCACCCAAGTATTTTTTTTTCGCTCCGCCACTTGCTAGAGAGCGAAAGAAAATGGTGTTTGGACCGATGGGTTTTGTACTAAAGCAGTACAACCCACATAATGAGTTAACTCACGCTGAAAGTACCGAACGTGACTTAACTCACGCGGAGATACTTTCATCCCTTCAGTTGGGAGTGACTGTTCTTTGATCGGAGAAAGGCAATTTTCGTAGATCTTTCCAGTTGAGAGTAAGTGCATATTTTTAGGACTTTCGCTCCAGTGTCTTTAGCTATTCTTAGCCTACTAAAAAAGATTCATATTCTACAATGCTGTGGTATCCTGAAAGATAATCCTAACGACACATCAACGATTAGGTCCTCTCGTTTTCTATGATGGACATGTATCTGTAATGAACTAGTATTATTTATCATGCTAAGATTGTTTACTCATCAATAATAGAAATACTGTGAGTACTTTTGGTCATCAATATTGTAAATACTTACTAGTATATACTAACATCATTTGAAATTGACGAAAAGAGAAAATATGACCTATGAAAGATTTAGAACTAATATTCTTGATTATCCAATATCACGAGTGGTTTAGTAAATAACTTAAATTTAAGGATGGAGAGCATGATATATATGTTGATTAGCATTTAGTGAAATGATTGGCACCTTTTTTTGTTTATTTACATCTGTTAGTTTAACTTTTACTAAAAAAAATCTCAAGGAAAATGAAAAAGGAAGATTTGACTGCCCACGAGAAAAGATGGACATGGATCTCTCCCTCTTCGCTTTTCCTATCCTCTGCCCTCTTGAAGTTTCTCTACCGTAATATCATTTCAGATGTATACATTGATAAATATAAAACTTTTGTACAATTTAAAATTGTTCAGATAAATTATGTTACTTCTAAAAGCATTTTTTAAAGCTTTTAAAGGACAATTTATACGAAATGTTTGAAATCAATGTATTGAAAAATCGAAATATTTAAATTCTTGAAAGAATACTCCTCCATTACATTTCATAAAACTATTTTACTAAAATCACATGTATTAAGAAAAGTTGTTGATGTAATAAATTTGTCTGAAAAATATGTTACAACTAAATTGATCTTTTTTGTATAATTGCATTTAATGTTGATTTTTCATTTTTCAAAATAGTTGATAGTATTAACAAGGCTATAGTTGAAAAAATAATAATAAATGCATCTAAAAATTTATAGATAGTCTTATATTTAAAGAAATTTTTTTCTAAAATTAATTTTATAATTAAGAATACGAGAAGTAATTTCTTATTTCATCCTAAAAAAAGAAAGTAATTTCTTATTTTAAATTTTTAAAAAAAATATTTCAAACACACTAGTTAACAAGAACTTTTTAACTTTGAAATTGTTGTAATTCAGTTTGAATTTGAATTATAACAAAATTTGGTCCCTCCACCCACAATGATAGCTACACCGACCCTTTTGGTTTCCCACGAATCATTTGTTTGTCTGCATCATTATCTCAAAAGGCTATCAAATTACACCATCATTTAACTCTTTGATAGCCTCCAACTGTAAGCCATAAAGAGAATGCTCTAGATCAAACTCCCACTCAACCCGGCCAGAAATTGCATCCCACAATCTTCATTCAACTATACATGTATATTACAGTTTTCACGTTATTATTTACATTTAAGAAAACTATATATTATATGGTGATCGATATGTAGCAACAACAATCTATGAATGAGCCCTTAAAAAAACTATGAATGAGAGACGGTAGAAACAATCATCTGAATACTCTTTCATGTTTGTTATTTCTCACGATCCGTTCTTGATGATTAATTATCGGCGAAACTTTTATGGAAGTAACCTAAGCAAGAATATAATTTTTTTAATGAAAAATGTTAATAATTAGTTGTTAGATTAGTTTTTCTTCTTCATTCGTGTTTGATCCCATAATCTTCAACTCATTATCCCTTAACCCAAACCAGTTTTGTTAACTAACCTCCTAAAAAGATTTTTATTTTCAAATAACTTAGTGATTAGAAATTTAAGATGGAACAAAGAAAATGTACATAGTTTGACCTCAACCCTGTATATATAATACAATTTCCTACCAACTGCGTTAAACTCGCAAACACAAAATAAAAATAAATATTTATTCACCATGTAGAAAATTACATTTAGTTATATCTCAATATAAGATTTAATTCATATACATCGATAATATAAACATATTTTACATTGTCAATTAAAATTACACTAAATTCATTTGAAATATTTGACTTTTATCGTAACCACCTATAAAATCAAACAAATGATTAATTATGATAGATTAATAAAGTAATTTTCATACACAATAGTAAAACATAGAAATTAAACCCTCCATTAGAGCAACCATCGGAGTGCTAAAGCAGAGTCGTCGCACGTCTACGTACAACATCCATGAAAGACTATATATGTGGCACATGATTTCAATGAAATTGTTTGGGAGGTTATCAATGTGAATGTTGATGCTTCTTGATGAGTCAATAAATTAGTGTTTTTAATATATTATTTGAGTCCATTTTATTTAGATTTGATTTCGTTTTATTTAATATTATTTTCTTTTTAGAATTATTTTACTTCAATTGCAAGTTATTATATTTCAGGAACAAATATCTGATAGATTGAGTCTTGGAGCAAAAGAAAGAGGATTAGGAGCTGATTCGGGATGAAAATACAAAATATGAGACAAAAATATGTCACTCCCTAAGTCAGTAACTTGGCACGGCCGTGCCAACCTTCAGGACACTCTTTTGCCGCTTCTGCTTCATGTAACAATTGGAACGCGAGCAAAATAAGAAATAGGTACAGAAGAAATTGTTGCAGCACCACCTTCATCAGCACCTTTATGTCTACTAACCCACTCCAAACTCCATGGACCTGCTTTCAAAGAACGACCACGTCCTGGTGGACAAGACGTGGTTCTCTTAACACCCTTCTTTTTCACTTCATTCAAAAATATTTTTGCATTACCAATACCACCATGTTCGCCGGCAGGTTCATTAACAATAAATAAGTTGTCAGAATTTGCAATATTAGCCATATTAGGAACTACATTATCAAGAAGTGAAGGAGCTGCCTTATGGAGAACATCGTGCATTTCCTGTGGTTTTGAAATGGCCGAAGTAGAACTATGAGCTGCATTGGAACCGTTGCTGTCCTCTTGATTATTATATAAATTCAATTTGACCTCATGACCCTCCAAATGATTACTGACAACTTTTTGCTGTTGAATCTCATGATTCCATTTGTCGGATAAATTATTTAAAAGCTTTGGACATCACCACCGTCTCCCACATTATCATGAACTGCATCCATGCCTGAGTTAACTCCATCTTGAGAAACATCATCATCAAGTACGTATGCATCCTCACCCAAAGAGAAACCCCACTCTTCAATAATTTTGAAACGATAAAAAGCACCATCCACCACCAACGAAGTATTAAGATTCAATATCTCCAAGGAATTAGTTGACACAAGAATCCGTGCATAGTCAAGTCGCTCTTTTTCCACTGTAACATCTTCAACCCTCAAAAAACGACCACAATCCATAACCACAGTTTAAAGAAATTAACATTCCATGCATGAAGTGGTACACCATATATCTTGACCCACGCTCCCCTTTCACGCACCAAAATGTCCTTATTCCATCTAATTGGATTAGAGAAAAAATTGTTGAAAAATTCTAATGCTTCAGATAACATATCCATAACATCTCCTTCATCAGATACTTGCAAAAGGACCTTATCAGCTCCCAACAGAATAATCAACAAATTATCAAAACCAGCGTCATAAATCCGACGTTGTTAAACCGGTATAGCCTCTCCGTTCAAAACCGATACAACCACACCTTTTGTAGCCCAAGATACGTCGTCAGCTGATGAAAAATATTTTGGAACAAACACCTGGTTACCTCGATCCCCCATACCATTCTTCTTCTCAACATCAACCACCGACACAACCTCTAACACCTTTGACACAACCCCTTTCACCACATTACCTCCATCCTCCCTCACCCTCGCCTTCGAACCACTCACACCCTCATCCATGTTACCGCCCCCCACCTTACTCTTTTCTCCCTCTATTCTTTTTTCTCCCTCTTGAATATTAACACCTCTCTTTATTTTTTCTCCCTCACCATGATCCCGAACAACAGTCCGAGAGTTCCCAAATCTATCAAAACTCGCCACTTTTGCTACAACCTTCCAATCACCAAACCTAACATTATTCAAAGATTTTAAAAGCTTCTCTATATCTTCCACATTAGCATACCTCACAAAACCAAACACTCCCCCATTAACATTGCGTTTCCGGGCTAGATATACATCTTCCATCATGCCACACACCTCAAAACCTTCACGTAAATAACGATAGGAAATGTCCTCTGGCACATTGGTAAAATAAAAAGACACAAATTTTGAAGAAGCAATACCAGATTGTTCAGGAATGTCTTGTGCCCTAGGCCGTGATTTAGAGCGACCAGCAATTGTGTTTCGATTTGCACCATGTCCGCGACCTATACCAGGGTTGTTTGCATCAGTAGAAGCGCGCACATCAGCCTGTCTGTTAACAACAGATGAATCGCAAGCACCCCCTTGATTATTGGCAATAAAATCAGAAGCATCACCATGTTTGTTGCCAGTATGTGTATCGTGAGCATCATCATGAATTTCAGGAAAATCTTGCGCCCTAGGCCGTGATTTAGAGCGCCCAACACCTGTATTGCGAGTTGCACCACATCCGCGAACTGCACCATGGTTGATTGCACTAGTAGAATCGCGCACAACACCCTGTCTGTTATCAGCAGATGAATCACGAGCACCACCATGATTATTGTTATTAAAATCACGAGCAGCACCATGTCTATTGCTATTATGTGTATCACGAGCCTCACCACGAATGTTGGCAGCGCCTGCACCAATTCTTCCTTGCCTAGAAATTGATCGCCCGTTCTGGTTGATACGGCGATCACCAACGTCCCTTGAACTTCCAGATCGCGAATACTGTAATATAGTTCTGCCATCATCGGATATCCGCGGTTCATGATAGTACCTTAAATCCTCCGCATCTCTAAAACGAACCTGTGAACCAAAGCGAACCACTGAATTGTACCGAACCCTAACCCTGGACTGCCGCTGTTCCTCCTCCCATGCTCCTCCATGTCGCTGATCCTCCCGAAGCCTGTCCCGCTGTCCATCCACCTGTTCCACCGCTTTCCCTCTCCTTGATCTCACAACAGTCCAATCTCCCCTACCCCCACCCATATTGTGGCACCCTGCTTGGACCCCGAGCCCCCCATAGTATCTCGCTTCCGGTGATGGTGAATACCAGCGTGGTTGCCCATGGCGGAGCCTAGCGTAACTGCCTCTCTCTCTGGACCACGCTCTCTCTCTTTTTTCTTTCTTTCAAAAAAGGGAATAAGTCAAGAAAATATTAGTGGCTTGCTCAAAAATAAATAAATATTAGTGACATTTACAATGAATAAAAGTTATAATAATAATAATAATAATTATTATTATTATTATTATTTTTATCTTCTTTCAAACGACAAAATTTTTACCACAATTTTCAAAAACAATATTCAAATGATTAATTTTTACATTGATTGAAATGTTTTTTGAGGATTTAAGTGCTCTTTATTTTTTTTGGTTAAGATTTAAATGTCATTCTTATTAAGGTATATATTGTTTGAAATGTACCAAAAAAAATGATTGAAACAATAAAAATCAATAAATATTAATAATGAATTTCCACGACAGTTAACTGTCGAAGTTCCGCGGTAGTTAACTGTCGCCGGTTAACTTCCACGGCAATTAACTGCCGAATCGATATTTCGGTATTTTACTGATGTGTTTCAGCCAAACACTACGTGTGAACATTAAATTTCTCTTTATTTTATACCTAGAAGTCCATCCACAAGCTGCAGGATCGGGACAACCCTTTGCAGGACCATCAATATTAAACGGCCCATTTAAGGATGGGGGGCCACCACAACTCATCCTTGATGCAAGGAGCATTAGATGCAGGAACCTAGACAAAGATAGCTTTTAAAATCTCAAATTCGTGTATGTCAGAATAATAATTCGTCTTTGTATTCTAACTAGAGAAGTGTTAGAACACACTAAATCAATATCAACCTTCCGATTACAATTAATAATGCATGCAATAACCATACTTTTTTTTTGTGGTGTACATGGTTCGAATTTCAGACCTTATATATATTATGCATTATCCTTACCAATTGAGCTAAGTTTACGGGGACACAATAACCATATTTTACATTGCGATGACCAATGTCTATTGCAAATATCAACTATAGTGTGAACATTACTGGTGGCCCCCTGGATATTAAAAGTGGAAGTAATTCAACACCAAAGTTGACCTTCTCACGAAACAATTATTTTAATTTTTTTTTAAAGCAGCTCACGTAACGATTCTTAATCATGTTATGTAGTTTACCTTTGACATCATCCACCCGAGGTGGCTTGAGTTCCATGTCTACCAAAATAGCTGCAATTAAATCCATAAGCAAATAAAACTAAATCCTAAGGATAAACACGAGTGCAAATTTCCCAAGTAAAATAACTAGACAACAAAATATTTTATCAACAGATAAGCAAATCTACAAAGAAATTTATTGTCATCAGGCTTCAAAATACAACTATTCACCGCAAGCTTCTAAGTTATAACTAATCTTTTTAACTCAAAATAACAATGGTTAATTTAAGTCCTGTCATATGCATTAGAGAGTACCTCAAATTTGCTAAAGAAGAATCACAGACCGTAACAATCTTCAAGCATAAGTCAAGTTCATTTAAGTTCTTGGTTACTTGGCAAGCCTTGAAAACTAGCTAGGTATGTATTGTGTTAAGCGTGAGGTGAGTTAGAAGTTTCACATTATTTGAAAAAGTAGAGGCTAAATAATATATAAGTGAGAGGACTGATGACAAATTTGGCAAGTGCATAAAACCATTCAAAATAATAAAGTAGTAAGTTATCGTTTCTACATGAATTGTTGTTTAAACAGGCCAATTGGCTAGACTTATTAATCAAAGCAGTAATTTGGGGATTTTGCAAGTTTGATTTTATTGCGCTTGACACTTGGTTTGATCAAAGAAATAGTAAAAGGGGGTTGTTTCAGATTATTGGCGTCGATGCAAGTATATTTATCAGTTTTGAAATAAGGATTATATCAAAGTGGTTAGTTCGTGGGATACAATCCCTCCAGATGTCATGTTGCTCCTTATCACCCTAAGGGTCATATGTGTAATACGGTAAAGGGTTGTCACTCCTCTAGGTTTCGTACACCTTGTAATAGTTATTGAAATGGGGACTTCAACTCTCATAGGTAATTGAAACGAGACAAATGTTAAAATTCTTAAATTGTCATCTATAGGAACCACTCCGCACACGAATCTTAGAATTTAACCACATACCCTAATTATCTCTAAATGATTAAAAATGTTAGAATAAATTGAAGTTCAATTGCAACGATTCTGATTCACGTAAGTCATAATCTTTCAACTTTATTATATGTTCAAACATGTGGGCTAGGTATATCACACTCCCTAGTACATGAAGGCATTAAACATGAAGCATATGAAAATTAAATATAACTCAAATGGTAACTGAATAAAAGAATTGTATTAATAAATTTCAACAAATAAATAGAGGTTCGTTTTAGAACCCTGATCAAAAGGTGTTAGTTAATTTTTTTCTTTTTATCAAAGCAATGAAAATAAATTGCAAACCAGGAATAAGGTCTGACCCTAATTACACAAAAGAAAAAAAAGGAAGCCTAAGACTATCCTATAGCAACAAAATAAGAAAAAACATAGAGGAGCATGCCATGATAAGCAAAGGGTTGCAAACATACCCCTAAAGAAATCTAATCAGCTATAGCAACAGTTAAGCAAAATCAATTTAAGTGAAACTGTTCAAGTATCAAACCTTCCTAAACCTTTAAATTCCCATAAGAAAAATCATGTTGCAGGAGTGGTAGATTTACCCTTCTTAGAACGGGTACCGATGCCCTCAGAAGGTGCAACATGCTTATACTTCTGCGTCTTCTGTTTTGTATGTTTAGGAGCTGAGATATAACTGCTCCTGCTAAATGTTTATTTATTCATGGTAACAAAAGACATATTAAAAAAGAAATAAAACATACTCAAGAACAAAAGTTGTGGAGGTGTGAGACTCCTATTTGATGCTCCAAAAGCTTGTCTTCTTCTCGAACCACCAAGTTCCAAATGAATATTCATGTGTGGAATGAGCTCTATTTATAGGCATATGCCATGCTGGGGTTGGGACATATTTCATGGTATATTAGAAAGTTGTGGGTCTAAATAACCATAGCAAAATGGATTTTGGCCGTATGATATCCCTGTATGGGTTAATAAGACTCTACAACATTTCAAGGGTAGGCCTAATTGAGGGTTGGTGACAGACGAACGTGAACAAAGGGAAGTAATGTATGTGTCGCATCATCTCATATTCATGTGACTCTTGCTCTTTTCAATTTCTTTTTAATTATTTTCTAAATGTACATATTATTGGTCCTATTTAAATGAATCACTAAAATAACAAGAATCCATTAATATGTACTTTAATGTGTTCATCATTTTAAAAATAAAAAAATTAAAAAGAGCAAAAAATCACATGAATTTGAGATGATGGAGAGAGAGAGAGTGTCCTTGTATTGTTACAAGTACCTATTTTTTTCCCTCCAAATGTGTGTACTTAACAAGTTGATGTCCTTGTTAAGTAAATGATTCTCCATTAAAGATGTTCTAATTACCAACTATGTTATTGGCGGTATTCTAAATGTTTGTAAAGCTTCCCTCAAGTTCGAAACTTATGCTAGTTTCTAAATTCATAACTATATTTCATCTTATATTGAATATACTATTATTAATAAAATGAGTTGATTGTGCTTCCATAAAAAAATAATCTAAGCCTCCATCTTAGTATAAAAATTTAACAAGAGTGACATGAGAACCGTTAGGATCATTTTATTTCTAACACTCGTTGACACTCATTTTATTGGATGAAACCCATGAATCTCACAATTTTATATGTGACTCATTTTTAAAGTATGAGATCCACATAAATTTCATCAAATAAAAGAGTTTGTTAGAAAGATAGTGTCAATAAAACTTTTCAGAGTGACATATATAATAAGAGAGGCATACACCGGTAATGGAGATTATCTAATCATCATACACCAATAACTTCTAATATGACCAAAATCCTACTAGAGCAATCGACGCAAGAAATATGTCGATCATGTCAAAATTAACTAAGTGATTGAACTCAAATGGTTAATGAGCCCCTTAAAACGAATCGTTCGAAAGAACCCGAATTCAATTTTTAGTGGAAACAATTTTTAATCAGACTTTTGTTATTCTCCGATGAAACTTCAGATTACTAAGGTGTCTTCCCTTAAAAATTAGAGTTTAGACTAGAGAAGCTTAGTCTGCATAACGAACAGTTTTGAAAGAAACGTTAGAAAAATTGTCTTAATGTTTATCCTAAAAAATTTATGCATTACGATGATTCTAGTGGTTTCACTTTTTCAAAGTATGAAATAAATATATGATTACAACTAGTCTTTATATAATACATACACAAATATTTTTATTCTTTTTTTAGCAATACATACACAATTTTATAGTTACAACTTGTGTCTTTTCTAATTGTTGTAACTTCTGTCCAAAAAATAGGTCGACACACGTGTCTAAACAATATCTCAATAAACACTTGTAACTTTTGTCCAAAAGATACTAGCAACTCTATCTGTCAAAAAATAATAATACTCACAAATGATTTGCCGATTAGAAGAACAAGTTGGCTGTAGATAAGATATGTCATGGAACATTTAACTATTCCTAAAAGGTGGATAATGTACATCTTTATGTCATTGTTATAAATGAAAAAATATTTTTTTAAATTTATTAAATAATTAATGTATTTGATCAATATTATAAAATAAATACATTAGTTATCAGTTAAATCTAAAATATGAATTTTTTCCATAACAATAATAATGGAAGAGGGTGTAATTGCCACCTTATTTAAATATATCTTGGCAACCATTTGCCTATGTTAAAAGCCACCTCCTAATATTAAAATGTAGAGAGACTTAAATAATATAGTGGAAACGCAGCCAAACTGGACTCTTTCTTCTCCTACGCTTTTATTCTTCTCCCAAACAAAAGTTTAAAATTGAGTTGACTCTCAATGACCCACAATAGTTAGAAAGTGTTGGATCATGAGTCGTTGTATGTCATATCCTTAACCTAAAATCTTAAAGATATTTATTTCTTTCTTAGATATCTCAATTACAATATATACAACCTCCGCTTTCGCAAATAATATAAAACTTTTAATTAACATTTGTTACGCAATAGTAATTTCCACTTAAGTACGAGTCTATCAATTCATTATAATCCACCCTAAAACAAAAGTTTTTTTTTTATCCAAAAAGATACATTCTAACTCCTTGTCAGAAAGACTTTTGACACAAAAAGTCTATCCAACCTTTTTTGAATCAGCCTGGGTGTCATTCACATCAATTCAAGAGCAACACACAAATGAGTTTGATACCACATTATTAACCCAAAACCGAAAGCCATTGAATTTATGGATTCTCTCATTTATAAAATACTCAATCTCCACTTTTCCAAGCACCATAAAACTTCTAATTTACATTTATTACGCAACCTAGATTTCAAATCTTAAACAGCAAGTTTTTATGGAACCATTTAACTCGTAACATTGGTTCATTGCTCTTATATATACACACACGGTCACACACAGACAAACACACAATCTTTGGTTACAAACCATTTCAAAATCATTTCAAAAATGGGAAATCCGCCATACAAAGCCGTGAATCTAGGAAACTGGCTTTTGGCTGAGGGGTGGATGAAACCTTCTCTCTTTGAAGGAATTGTCAACAAAGATCTCTTGGTATCACTCCCTCAATTTTATTTAGAGCATTAAAGCAATTTTATTTATAACTTGCTAATATTAAGAAGTTCAAATTTCCACAAACAAAAAAAAAATCATTGCGTATGTTTTGATTTAGGATGGAACTCAAGTACAATTCAAGTCAACAAAGTTTCAGAAATATCTTTGTGCTGAAGATGGGGGAGGAACTGCTATTGTAGCCAACCGTAGTTCACCTTCTGGTTGGGAAACATTCAAAGTAAGTAATGTGTAACAAAAGAAATATTTTCTCCCGTTCTATTTATAAAAGACATTTAGGTCAACAAAAATTTATGTATCTGGTCCAATTTTTTTAACCAGATACATTAACTTTTGTTGATTTAAATTTCTTTTATAAATAGGACCGATGAAGTATTTTTACATTTAACCTCCCTTTGTAAGTTCTAATTATTTGCTCATTAATTTGCAGCTTTGGAGGGTCAATGACTCATCCTTCAATTTTAGGGTGTTCAACAAAAAATTTGTGGGGTTAAATACTATAGGAGGAGGTAACACAATTGTATCCTTTTCAGATTCACCTAGCAACAAAGAAACATTTCAGATTATAAGGAACAATGATGATCCCCTCAAAATTCGAATCAAAGCATCAAATGGTCTATTTTTGCAGGTACTCCTTATTCCATCCTCTAGCTAATCAATTTGGATTTTTTTAATCAAGTTATGTACTCGGAATAAGAACACAACTTTTGAAGATATGAACAAAAATTATTTAAGTTTGATCATTTTCCTATATCGGTTATTATGTTTTTTGCCACCTAAATTGGTTCTTTATGTTACATTATATTTGCACCGTTTGTCTATTTCCCACCTTCAACAACGGTTAGTGCAATTGGAAACATCGGGTCATTAAATAAAAATGATCAAACTTAAAGGAGATTATGAATAATTTTGCCATTTTTAATAGTGAAAGCTTGTTATTTAAGTTATTAATAATTACCTAGAAGTATGAATCCTCTAACCATATATTTATGAAGGCTCAATCAGAGACATTAGTGACAGCAAATTATCAAGGCACAAATTGGGATGACAATGATCCATCGGTTTTTCATATGACAATTGTAAACACATTACAAGGAGAGTACCAACTTACTAATGGTTATGGTCCAGATAGAGCCCCTCAAGTGTTAAGGGTGAGAATTCCTATAAACTTTTCATGAGGAACTATGACTTGTTGAAAATCTTTGTTGGATTTCCATATCATGTTAATTTTGAGCTTTGTTTTCTTTGCAGGACCATTGGAATTCATACATAACTGAAGATGATTTCAGATTTATGTCACAAAATGGATTAGATGCAGTGAGGATACCTGTTGGATGGTGGATAGCCTATGATCCAAATCCACCTAAGCCTTTTGTTGGAGGATCTTTGGCAGCACTAGACAATGCTTTCACATGGGCACAGTAAGTCTTGAGAGATATTTTAATTAAGATTTAGATGTATTTTGGTCTCATATTTTTATTGATTCAAGATTTTGAAGTTCCATTGCAACATCTAAAATTATAGTCCCAAATTTTTTAAAATTTCATAATTTGTCACCATCATTGAATTTGAGGTTTAGTTTTATGTGTCAAGTTGACCAATGAGTTGGAAAGTCATAGAGTGATGTGGTAATGCACATGTAGATTAAACATTATTCTTTTATTTTTTATATTATTAAAGAATTACTTAAAAATAAAATAAAGAAAATGCAAACTTTACTAAATTAAATTTCCCAAAAAAATAAACATTATGATATCACTTGTAACTGGCCACCTCATTTTTAACTTAATGCATCATAAAAAAAACTCCAAATTCAACGGTGGGGAACGTTTTGAAACTTTAAAAATTGGAGGACTAATATTTCAAATTTAAAAATGTCGGAACTAAAATCGTAAATCAATCAAAGTAAAGAGACCAAAAGTTTATTTAAACTTTTAATTAAATTGTAACATATAACAAGGGGTCCCCCTAATATGGACCTCATATAAAAAGGTCCAAACATACACCTCCCAAATGTAACAGGCTATAGCCAGTGTCTATTGTTCTTTTTAATTTTTTTTTTACTGTGCTCTCTTTCCTCAGTGTTCTTGTTTTCTTCTTCTCCAGGCGTAGATGTTCTCGTCGATGTCTTTTGACCTTAGTTAGCTTTACCATTTACAATTAATTAATATACAATATTTGCATATTATCTTGTATTTTAACTACTAATACTGGTTCGTTGATTTCGGATAGAAACTTTGCATATCAGATTTGGTAGAAATTCACAAAAGTTGTTAAAAAAAAACCTCATAAAAAGAGATTTAGGACCTTTGATTCTAAAATCAAACGTGCTATCAACCATGTGCAAAGAATGTACAAACTCAATTAAATGCCCATCAAGCTTTTAAACTCGGAAAAGCAAAGTAAATGAATTCAATGGAGTAAGTAATAAATCAAAGTAGTATATATGTATTTATAAAAGAA
>Ga0228711_1001019_pt1 | contig 39221 bp, 18 predicted proteins | sample MedpolnodulmetaG_2_FD_177996 | JGI IMG/M metagenome (GOLD analysis project Ga0228711, IMG submission 177996) | Root nodule microbial communities from Medicago polymorpha collected in Santa Monica, California, United States - brown nodules | ecosystem: Host-associated > Plants > Roots > Nodule...
TTCTTTTTTTTTTTTTTTTTTTTTTTTTTTTTTTTTTTTTTGCTTTTTCACGTGAATCAACTTATCAGTAGTAGTTGAAAATTTCACGTGGATACTGTTTTTTGTTTAATCCATGAATCATAGACACCGGACACCTACATGCTAGACACCGATAATAATTTGAGAAAATGACATAATTCAATGTAATTAAAGTGTCTGTGTCTGTCCTTTGGTCGTGGGTTGGAATCCAGCCCTAAGAATTAGCACTGTTCAATCTTGGCCGCTCATTGCGGCCCTACCCGGCATGAGGGATTGGTTGTGTGCAGAGATACATGGTTCATACCAAAAAAGTGTCGGTGTTCAGACACTGATTTTGTGACACGTGTCAGACACCGGATACACCTTTGATCAGAATTGTGTCAGTGCAGAGTTTAATTGTGTATGAGTTTTTTTCGTCTTTTTGGTAGGTTTGAATTGAATGTAGTAAAAGTGTTGTTGATTTTTTTCGTATGTTGATTAAAATGGCTCTTGTTCTCTATTAAACACTGACATGCAGACACCAGTAATAATTTGTAAAAATTGCATAATTGAATGTAATCAAATGTCATGTTGATGTCTGACAATGACATGTGTCGGACACCAGACACATGTTTAATGAGAAGTGTATGTGCTAGAGAGCTTGTTGTTTATCTGTGTTGAACTATCTTTTGTTTGTGCAGCGGCATCAAGTGAGTCACGGGGTGTTGTGACGGAAGAGACAATTCGATCGGCATTTCGTTTAACAGAAGAGGGGTTTACTGCTATGGTTACTGAATTGTGGAATACTCGGCCTCAAGTTGCAACTACTGGAACTTGTTGTTTGGTTGGAGCGATTTTTCAACAGACCCTTTTTATTGCAAATCTAGGAGATTCCCGTGTTGTGTTAGGAAAGAAAGTTGGGAATACTGGCGGGGTTGCGGCTATTCAGCTGTCTACGGAACATAATGCGAATCTTGAGGCTGTTAGACATGAACTTAAAGAATTACACCCTCATGATCCACAAATTGTTGTCCTCAAGCATGGAGTGTGGAGAGTAAAAGGCATTATTCAGGTAAATTTTTTATTATTGAATCATTGAATGTGGTGGTCTATTTGACGTTTATTGACTAATGATTGCTTTAGTTTTTCTGTGTTTTCTCCTTGAAGTGTTGTGAGGAAGAAACATTTATTAAGTTTTGATAATTGGATAATAGGCTGGTATGTGTTCCTCGTGCTATCTATAGAACCCTTACTATTTTTTGCAATGTTCTTGCCAGAAATTCCCCCAAAGTACCTAAGTAAATAAGGAGTTTTTTCAAAGAGACTTAATAGTGAGTGATGATTGGTTATAATCTTTGAAGTTGAATTAAACAATCCCATGTAGTGTATCAGGCTAAACTGTTTGCCTTTCAATTGCCACATACCATTGCTATAAATATTATTGAGTGTCCTGTCCATATGCAAGTTTAAAAATGACAAGTACAGACATCCACAAAAATAGAACATAAAATGATAAAATTCATTTGCTTGGTTTAGACTTCAGAGCTGTCTATGTGCCTCTTAAAATCTGATATTTTTTGTACTCTTGGTTAAGTGCACAGAATATGATACATCAGTGTACACAGCAATGCAGAAAAATTTAACACGTATATTTATACTGTTGTTTATTTATTCATTTTGTCGAGTCTGAAAAATAAAATCATCCCCCTCCTTGAATTGCATGCTTCATATTATCATATGTTTAGTGTAGTATATTCCATATTAAAATATCAAAAACAGAGTTGTAGTCTCAATTTGAGTGAGTACTAAACAGGTCAATATCATAGTTGTAGTCTCGAATTCTTAATGGTATCTATTACTTGTCTCCTATGTGTTAGTGTTGTATTATGCTGTAATGAATTCTAGAAAAATATCGCACTGAGAAATAGATGGAGTGGTTTGGGTAGGGGTGATTGAGGATAAGAAAAAATATTGATGATTGAAGAATCATAATGTATGTTGTTCAGAGGAAAGGGAAGGAATTTAGGTTACAGGCTAAATTGGTGCACATTTCACGGGAAAGAAATATGCTATCATAACTCAAAATTTTAATAGCATGAGACTGCTTGCAGCAATGGGTGTTTCATAGCAGCACACTACAAGGAAGTTTCATTTGATTGATTGAAACAGGGATTATTATGTGGCCTATAATTTGCTATGGGCGGCAGCTGTCAACTCTAATAATAATTTCCAAGTTTCCAAAGGATATAAAGTTATGAAAGACGATGATGTTTCATAGATTCTTAGAATTTGGGTTGGGTTTAATTCATCCTTGCAAAACTGGCTTGTAAGGTGAGGACTACCTGTGTCACTTATAAACACATTGTCTGACCACATCTCATCCAATGTGAGACTCTTAAGACACTCCCAACGTCGAGGATGTCCAGGACTGGACGATTGGAGATGGACTCATGACATTTTTTATTTGAGGATGTCATGAGATAAGAAATAGAAACAGGAAATCCGTTTTTACTAACACTGGTAAAACAGTGTTTCAAGTATGGCTTTTGTTAGAAATAGATGAATTTATTTGCATTATTGTTTCGGTTACGTATAAGAAAAACGAATGTGGTGTCAATCACATCCAGCTTTTAAATATGCTTGTCTACTTTTAACACTGGCTTTTTTTATCTGATTTATGAAAATGTTTTCATTTTTCCCAAGTACCTCTTGTAACCTTTATCTTATTTGTTAGTGTTGCTTTCCACACACTGATTTAATGAAAATATCACATCACTACTTCCATGATATTTGGTGCAGGTTTCTAAATCTATAGGGGACGTATATATGAAACATGCACAGTTTAACCGGGAACCAATTAATCCGAAGTTCAGACTTCCTGAACCAATGCACATGCCTATCTTGTCTGCTAATCCATCTATTCTTTGTCATCCTCTCCAACCAAATGATTCATTCCTTATATTTGCATCAGATGGTTTATGGGAGCACCTGAATAATGACCAAGCAGTTGAGATTGTTCACAGAAATCCACGAGCTGTAAGATTCTTTACTCTTTATTTTTCTTACTGCACTTATTTGTTTACTCTCTGTACGTAGTTTCCTTATTCTATGGGTGTAAGTTTGAGTTTGACAACACTGGTGTGTGTAATTGCCATCTTTACAAGTCATACTATTCACTATCCATAATTGCTCAACTGCTTGTCTTGTGCTTTCAAGCCTTGTTATCGGTATCTCAGAAATTAGAATGCATGTGTGTCACATCTTGATTTGATTCAAAACTAAACCTAATCGATGTTAATCTCTAGTGTGCACCTATTGTGGACATGAATCCCATCTGGAATCCTGATTCATTCTTATGAACGACTACCTAAACTCAGTGTAACTAACCACTTGATTTTGTTAACTTTGTATAGCCGGTCACTTTTCATTTGTCATTTGATTTAACATGAGACAGAGTAGGATGGGAATGCTTGTTTCTAATTCAGCCTTAAAATTTGGTCAGGTCAAATCTTGTGTAAACTAAGACGTTTCCGCATAGTACGAGAATGAGTTAATCCAAAGTATAGGATAATATAACAATGTCTAAAATACTCGTACAGTGGGTAAATATAGGTAATTTCTGCCTTGGTTATAATCTTAGGATATTGTTAGGAAATTAATAATAACATACCACTTTACATGGAAAATATATTTTCAGATAAATGAAAGTATGGAACAGATGAAAACCAAGTCGGACATGGAGTGAAACCCGAAGTTAGGTTATAAAACAGGACTCTATTAAACATATTTTTGTTACTAGGCAAAACCAAACCTGTTCTTAAATGGCTCACTTCTGTTAGGAATCTAAGAGACTGGAATTCTTTATTTTACAACAATAGAAGAAGGAAAGTACGGAATATTCTCAAAGGTGTGCTTTCCTTCACACTGGATTACCCAGTCATAGAACTCGATTATTTAAAGCTATCCCTTCCCCACTACCATTGAGGGCTATTTAAAGACTGTCTTTAGCTGGTTGTTGATTTTGTTGTTTCTCTAACAGCCTTGCTGCCATTCTCTTTGCTATATTTATTGCATAGCTTTGCTTATATTAATTGTGTTGTTCTATTTATACATGTTAATGCAGGGTAGTGCCAAGAGACTTATCAAGGCAGCCCTGCAGGAAGCAGCCAGAAAACGTGAAATGCGATATTCAGACCTTCGTTCAATTGACAAGAAAGTTCGACGGCATTTTCATGACGATATAACTGTTATTGTTTTATTCTTAAATCATGACCTTATAACTAGAGGTACAGTTCAAAACCCGCCACTGTCAATTCGAAGTGCTCTCAATCACTGACTTGTATGATTGTAAGCATGATTTGTCTTTTCCGGGTATTCTGGCAACAGTATCAATACTTAGAAGATGCACACACCACACCACTGGTACGTTGCCAGAATGCACATACAGCAAACCCTTGCTAACAGTGGTGCCGGCAAGTATGTTACTGATATTGAGATATAACTGGGTCGACTTATTGGTTAAACTCTTGATTTATAACACGTTAGAAATTTTATGTGCATGAAAATGACCAAAAAAGAATCAGAAAATTAACTATTGGTTTAGTAATTCCCCTATTTTCACATAATGTTGTTCCTCAAAATGAACTAATCGAGAATATTAATTAAATAGTATGGAAATTAAAGCAATCAAATAACTTAAAATAAAATATATTTATAAGCTAAGAGACTTAAATCAAATAACTTAATCAGATGACTACAAATGCTTGATTATTTGTTGCAAAACCGTTTAGAGCAATCAAATGTACACAATTTCTGTAATTTGTTGTGGAATCAATTAAAGCATAAAACGCACACGCAGCCATTTACTCGCTCTGTGTATCTAGCTAGCATAGCAATGATACTCCCTCTGATACCTTTTATAAGATATATCATTCAACAAAAGTTGTAGCATTTGATCCCATATATGGATCAAATAAATCCGTTTTTATTGATTATAAATCTCTTATAAAAAGGACATTGGATTTTCCGTGGAATAACATTGGAGTCATCAATTTGGGGTACCCTGCCATTTGTCACTGAACGGGACATCAATTGCACTTCGAGTAATCCATGTGGCCATAAAGACGGAAACAAAGAGGAGGACTAGTAGCTTAGGCACATGATCCAATAACTGGGTTTTTTTAACTCTGCTTTTAATTGAGACCTAACAGTTACTATAATTAGTAATTTTAGTAGATTAGAGTTCTCATTTCATATAACATAGATGTTTTTTGGTTCACCGACATTCAATAGCAATCAATCATCTTATCCCTAAAAAAACAAAAAAATAGCAATCATTTTATCGTCACATAAGTCTATCTTAAAAGTACGTAGTATTATTCAAGCATGAATATACTAGTACACTAGATTTTTAATTTTTTTTGGAAGGAACTAGTACACTAGATATAATTGCTTATATTGGACTCTTGTTTGTTTGGAATTGAGATGTCACTGTCTATTTTGCATGTGAAATTCGTTAATGAAATTCATGTGAAACGTTAGGTTCCAGCTCTTCCAGCAAAATCTACCACTTGGTTGGTTTGGTTCGTCCTTTGTTGGCCTTAGGCATATAGCTAATGTAATTATCAGCCTACGCTATTGCGTACTCTTTCCTTCAGTCATTGTCCTTTTGCTTTCTTTCTGCTTTTGGCAATAGTGAAAATTTCATTTCATAACCCTCAGCTCTCAACATTACATAATTTGAGAGAAAAAACCAAAGGAATTATAAAAATGAAAATCTCAACTTTTTTTTTTTACGTAAAAACAAACTGAACTTGGATGAAGAATCTTAGAGTAGTTTTCAAATCAAAATTTATGTATGGTTACCGTGTGATGGAGAAATCATAATGCAGTCTTAAATGTCATCCAACATGATATTTATGATAATGGCCTCAGTGGTCTTACCTAGTTGCTTTAAGATGACAATTGAAAAACTGAAAATTACTTCCTTTTTATAAATAAAATTACTTAGATAAGATGATGCAGGTCTCTTTTCCCTGAACTAAGGTCTTGGTTCGAATCAAACCTTAAATATGTAATGGCGTTAAAACTCAGAGGATACTTGATTTACGGAAGAAAAAAACTGAAATACTCAAACCAAAAAGGTTTTGTTATAAATGTTTGAAGGACACGTATAATAAACCAACGATGTAATTCATGGCGTTGGTTCACATCAACACACGATCATAATTTGACTTTTTTACGGCTGTGTCACTAATATCACAAAAAATAAGTATCAAACTACCACCCTTTTGAAAATAATTACACTCCTATCAATCTCTTTTTTGATTGGACATTAGTCACCTAGGTTAGAACACATGACACCATTACTACCATTTTTTTCAATATAAAACTAAAAACTAATTACTGAAAAAATTGTTTAATCGAAAAAAGAAAAGAAAAGAAGTAGAAGAAAAAAAAAGATGGTAGTAATTGTGCTTCGTGTGTCCAAACAAAAAATATGCTAATAGTATGATTATTTTCTAAAGGTGATATTTTGATGTTTATTTTTTTAAATAGTGGTGCATTCATAAAAATAAAAAAAAACTCATAATATATGTGAAAGTTGAACTTACTCCACAAAAATTATTAAAAATGATGTAAGCTTTTTATTTTTTTTTCTTTCAAATAAACAAGAAGGAAGCTTACTAAAAATGAATTAGTATGTATAAGTTTACTTCGTTGATTTTCACAACTTTTACCATCATTTCATTTTTTAGTAAAAAAATTAGAATTTTTCAAATTACACCTCGATGTATTCCTGGTTACACCCCAAAATGACAAAATTACCCTTAAATAAAATTTAATTTAATCTTAAATTCAGTTTAAGTAGGTTCATGTAAACTAAGTTTAAGTAGGTCATGTAAACTCAGTTTATGTAGTTTACATGAACCTACTTGAACTGAATTTAAGTTAACCTTGACAATGTAAACTGAAACTATGGTACAATGCAGTACAGTGCAGTTGAACAAGAAGATAAAATTGAAACTAGCAAAAAGAAGAAGAAATTCACATTCTGCAATCGAGTATGGATGAAAGATGTTTTGATTCACTCTTTAATCTTCCATAGAGATTGATTGAACATCAGATTGTTTGATCGTTTGTGGGGTGAAAGAGGGTGAAACTCAATGACAATGAATAAAATCAAGGTTTCAAGAAAAATTTATATAAAAGGGCAATTTTGGTATTATAAAAAACTTTTAAGAAAATTTGGGTGTAACTAGAAAAATATGGGGTGTAAATAGAAAAACTCAAAAAGTTATTAATTAATTTTTTTTATAAAATGGAGTTTTTTTATATCATTATAAAATAGATTTTTATAAAAAGAAAACAATGAATGAAGTAAACTTCCTATTCTTTTTTTTTTTTATACAAGGGAAGCTGTTATGTCGAAATATAAGATAACACGACGATTAGAATAAAATGGGTTAAATAAGTTTTTCAACTCTATAAATATAACGAATTTTAATTTTATTATCTAAAAAATTAAATTGAATGTTTTCATCCTCACAAAAAAATTTATTTTGTTTTTGGTCTTTAATGGATGGCCATTTAATGTCATGTGAATGTCAAGATTATAATTCTTTTATGCTCAAATTGTATTCATGTTATGTCCTCTTATTATGTTCAACATTTATATATTTATATTATGTTAAAAAAATGTCATAAACATATCAAAATTATATCCATTAGGGATAAAAAAATAAAACAAAAACATTTATGAGAATGAAAACATCTCATTTTATTTTTTAGGTACGAAAACCAAAATTTAATATATTTATATTGACGTAAAATTTATTTAACCCAAATAAAATTATGTTACATCTTACCATAAAAGGTTAACACAACCTGCTTGTAGATGAATTAAGAACGGGTACTCATAGGTATATTAATCTGCAATCCTTCATCATAAGATGATTAATGAATGAGAGAATCGAAAAACATGGTTGAGTCGATGAGTATTCCTTAGTAAACTTCCTTCTTGTACACTTGTCTTAATTAAAATATTATCCATTTATTTTTTAAAAAAAATCACAAAAGTAATTATTAGAAGATAAATTAATTTCCCTAAAAAACAGATAATTCCTTTTTAGAGGTTTGAATTAATTTCTTTTAGAGATGAATTAAAAATCAATTATTATCCTCACAATATTCCAGAATATTCGAGCTATAAATACAGCTGAAATTGAAATCCACAAATCGTTTAACCCGCCAAATGAAAGAGCAACAAACACCAACCAAACTCTCTGCACCTCGCTCCGCAGAGAATCGCATCGCAAGATCCAAAGATTTTCCGTCGAAGAAATCCAAAAAGGCATACACATTCATCGATTCCTAATCTTCTCACTCATTTCTTCTTCATTTTGCATTGCAATTTTCTGATTCAGTTTCTGTAATTTCATTTTCGACTCTGTTTTTTTTTGTTCAGATCTCGAACAAGAATGTGAATGCTACATCTGCTTCGTTTTCCGAAGAATCTGTGGATTTATCGCTGATTTCTGAGATCACCGAAGAAAATCTCAACGAAGATGTTTCAGTAAGTATAAATCTCAACAAAGCTTTATAATTAATTGATACGATAATAATTAACTGTTACACCCTACCGAAAATTAGTTATAGTTTCATAATTTGTTATTAATTTATCAATTTAAGGCTTCGTGTAATTTGTTGTTTATTTATCAATTTCAAGCTTCATGAAATTTTCATGTGCAAATTAATTTTCTGTGATTCGTTACTAATTATGCATCAGAAAGGATGATTAGTTTTAGATCTGATAATATATAGTTGATACGTGTTTGAACTTATACTAAACTGTTACTGAAAATTCTCTGTTGTTGTTATTAATGCTTCAGGAAAATTTTCAATGTGCAAATAATTTGTATGTGATTATTTACTTACGATGATTTGTTGTTAATTTATCGAATTAAAGCTTTAAGAAAGTTTTCCATGTTCAAATAAATTTTCTGTGGTTATTTACTAATTTGGATTCAAAACGATGATTAGGTTTTGACCTGTTGATACATCATTGATATGTGTTTGAATTTTCAATGCAATAATGATTGCAGCTTCCAATCACTTGGAATTATAAGGCATTTTGTACGGTTTGAATTTCAGGAAATAATAAGTGTTTAAATCTGTTATATCATGTACTAATTATGCATCAGGAACTGTAATTAGTTTTAGATTTGTTGATATATCATGATATGTGTTTGAATTTTCAATGCAATGGTGTTTGCAACTTCCAAGCATTTGGAAGGAGTTATTAGGCATTTCATAGCATTTGGATTTCCATAAATAATTAAGCGATTAAGGTTAACAGTTCAGGTTTTAACAGATTGAAATTATTGTTAATCTCTCTGTTTCAGACTTTCTTGTTGGAAGAACCTTCTTCTGTCACTTTGCTTCAGCCTGAAAAGAAAACCGACATAGGGGAAAATAGTTCCAGTAATTGCTTTGACGTGTGTGAATTTGACAAATTCACTTCTGTGGAGGATGATATCACTGTGAATTTTCTCAAAAATTTTAAACCTGATGAAATCGTCACTTTGGACAATGTTGATCCTCAGTATAAGAAGCTTAGGGATGAGATAATTGAGTATGTTTTGCAAGATCTCAAACGTGATGCACTGCCAGAGGAGGGAATTCAGACGCAATTGCAACCTCAAGTGCTTTCACGGAAGAAGAAACCATTTCTGTTTCTATGTGTCATTTGGTTCATTGCAGTATTAGCTATTCTTTTCTTCACTCCTGATGATGATTGTAGACTGGTGCCAACATGAGCCATTTCACTGAGGTTGATTTTCTATTCATTGATGTGCAAGTGATACAATATCCGTTCTTAGACTTGAGGTGATTTGGTTTGTTCTCAATTTGCATTAGTCTTTTGATGGAAGGTTTTATAATTGTAGTCATATACTTGGATGATGTGGTTGATTAATGCTGTTAGTATGTGTTGAAAATGGATATTCGAAAACCAATAGTTTTCTTTGGCTATGTTATTATGATTCAGTTGTGCTCATAGTCTGTGTACTCATGATATTTTTCTTTGGGTCTATACCTCATTTTATTGATGGAAGTGTTATGTAGGCATAGTTTCTTAATTACCTCAGCAAGCCAGTTCTTCTGAAGCCATTAATGTTGGTTCAATTTGAACACATCAACAACATTTGGAAATACAATGTGCTCTATATGGGTACCAAATGTAAAGTATTAGAATTAGACTTGGAATTATATTTTGAGTGTTCTTGAGCTTCATGGCTCAGAATCTTAGTATTTTACATTATGTTTGAGTAACACTGTGAGTAGTCTATATATAAGTAGTTTAGGACCTAACTACTTTGCTGAGCTGGCTAACCGACTCTGCCACATCAGCGCTGAGTCTAACTGACTTTGCCAGGTCAGCACTACTCTAACAGATTAAGGTAACTCAGTAATACAGTTCTAGTTAGACTAACTAAGGTATTTGCCATGTATACAATGATATTTAGGATGTATAGGCTGAAACACAAAATTTACCCAGCTCTTTAAACCATCATTTTAAATTCCTACCTAGATGACTAGATTTTGACACCAAAGGTGTTCTTCAATTAAGGGACAACCTCACTAAATCTAAAGAAGATATGCACACACAGACCAAAACATTTTTAATAATTTGTTATATAATCATGGAGATCTTTAGCCTGGATTTGTTTCCAAATATGGGAGCAAAAAAAGAAACAAGTAGGCAAGACAGATGCAATCAAGAAACTGATTATTTTTTATAAAGATAGTTTGTGGTAGTGATCAATTGTGAGTTGTGATGCTAATCACCTATTCATTTTTTTTCAAAAGTGAGAATAAGGAGGCAGGACATGGGTTTAATTGGGATCTTTGAAAGCATTAATTATAATTTTTGAAATATTGTTGCTGCATTATCCTGCTTCATCCAATGCCACAGAGACTGTTACCTAACACGTTACAAGAGAGAATGGCAAAGAATGCTGATAGAAGAGTAACACTGATTAAATTTTATAGGTTTTATCCTTTTACAGAGAGTGAAATTAAAGCTATTTGTTATATTTATAAGATTCACTGATCCATTTCAAAAAATAATAAGATTTACTGATACCAGTATTTGGAAGATGACTCTTTTTTCACTTGTTCACTCTGCTGGTAAAACTTGTAACTTCAGGGAGTTAGACAAGGCCTGCCACTAGTACATGAATGTACTTTTTAATTCAAATGCATGTGGAAATAGGACATTCAGAACTAGCTTTACTTAAAGCAAAATATAATGTATCAGCAAAATTTATTTTAGGACACTACCATGTTATGTTTGGGTTTTAGAATTGGGAGACATAAGTAGGGTGTCTATCTACTTTAACTGATTGTTTCTGCTACTTTGCTTAAACCCCGGAAGACGAATGGCTGTTACTTTGCACTAGCTAATGCTCTGGTTCTAAAGCAAATTTGACTCTCCAACACCACATTTTAGTTGGTACAGGATACATATTTTATGTTTACATGCCTCTGATGTGACTCATAATGACAAGTCTAGATTTTTATTTTCATGACTATTCCAAAATTTAGTCCGAATATAAGTAAAGTTTGAACAAATAAAATGATTCAAGATTAGATAACTTGCATCCCACCAATTGATTCATGAACAGTTGATGTGATTTACAATTTGGACCACATAAGACAAGCATGCAAGTTTGAATATGATTAAATTAAGTTACATAATTATGTGTTTTCTTTGCAAACCATACATTTTGTCTCATGGTTGGTTCAATGGATGTACTCAAAATATGATAACATAATTTTCAATGAAAACAGAATTTTCATTCATGCATAGTCTGAAAGTTCCATGCTTTAGCTCCCTTTATGTGCCTATGTGCATCTTGAGAAGAGAGGATATGTGAAGTATCATCATTATATGCTGTATAACTGCACAAGTAAACAGTGAGGTAATTCATTCAGAACCATTTGACTGGACAAAGATTTACGTGCAGCAAGATCTTATTCATTGAATGCTCTTTTATTTTTGGTATTCAGTGTATGTTGTGTCACTTCCCAAAGAGGCAAATTCTGCGCAATGTCTCTGTTTGCAACACACGGTTTCTTGATATGGAAATCAGAAGTGGAAATTTTTGCTATATAATAATAAAATTAGGTCAGTTAGATCCAGCCAATTCACCATAATCAAAAAAGAGAAATTCCTAACTGAGTTAATGTGTTAAATTATACTACTAATTAGAGTTTTACCTCCATGCCAAATTAGTTTTTTGGGTTGAGTTAGACTTAAAAGTTCAAATTAATGACGAGTAGCATAAAAAATTAATTTTGAATGGATTGATCTCGTAAAATCGATGGTTAGTTGAACAAAAAATTTGAGATTAAAAATCAATTCTAAATGAAAAAAGTTATAAAAAAATCGAAACAAACATAGGCCGAGCTTAGTTTAAAGTAGTGACATGGAATTGGCCACCTTCAGTTTGTAGCACTAACCTTGCTTAGCAAAAAAGTGTAAAAGGGAGCTTTGTTATGAAATTAGAAGAAAAAAGCAAGAAGGGACACAATTTTTTGCTTCTACTACATGGTTTTCATCTTAATTATTAGACATAATTGGGATTATGTTTGATAAAATGCTGCTTATTGTATATAGGGGACTAGTATCCAATTCAGGAAATGTGTAGCATAACTACCCACAACCTCAAATGAGTAAAAAAAAGCCCAAAACCCACCAAAGACAAAACAAAGGATGGGGGGATAGACATGAATGACAAGTACTGGAAAGACAACCTACATTGCACATGCATTCCTCTCGTGTTTGTTGTTCCTGTTAATTAACAGTTCATTCATCACCACCATTAATCATTGCACGGAATGAAAAGAAAATAATTTGTGGGGTCTCATTTTTCATTTTGGTCAATAATGAGTTAAAGGCTAGAGCATGCACCTATTAATCCAAATGGGGTGATGGAATGGAATTGCCCATCCATAAAGAAACCATTGCACCGATACTCTAAATATGTCAGAATTTGTCCAACTTGGTCTCATTTGGGATTCATTTGATTTTTTAACCGGTATTTAGTGACGAATTTTGAGTTATTTTGTTGGAGGTATTAAATATTTGTGGAATATATATATTAAACAATTTCAAGAAATTATCAAAATCATGAACTTGAAGGGGTGCACATACCTACTTCTAGTACCATAAGCGATCGTCTGTCCACTTCGACATCCATAAATTAATTGAAATACTATGTTTAGTACTTATACAAAACCTAGGGGGTGCGGTAACTTTTATGGGTCTTCAAGGAGATCGACCACTATCGATATCCTTTCTACATTTGACATTTATAAAAATTAATCTTGGATGAAATAACAATAAATGATAAAACTCTTTTAAAGATTTAACATCGTTGTATTATTAGGACTAAGATTCGAACTTAAACTTAGGTCAAAAAGTATATATCTTATCATCGGATTCAATTGTTGATGTCTCACTTGGGATTTACTATCGATAGGCATTGTATTACTTTTGATTATTTTTATGGTACAGAACTTAAACGAGTTGGATCACGAGGGTCACTAGCTTTTTTTATTTTGATCTTGCCACAATGTTGCATCTTATATAAGCTTATATAAGCATCTTTAAAGTTTCTTCTATTTATGCTCACCATATTCTTATAAAAATATTAAGGACATGGTATTAAATTTTAAAAAGTGTAATAGGTAAATGAGTTAATATGGCTTTTACTCGTTACTTCTTCTTTTTTACTAAAAAAACAAAAACTTATTACTTCATATTAGAAAATATATCGAACAATAAAAATTCAAAATAGGTCAAATTGAATAAGATAAATTTACGAACAAACTCACATCAATCAGTTAATAGTATACAATGATAAAATACTTACAATCATGACAAAATGTATGAATATGACGAAATTAAAGTGTCTAGAGTACACGTGTCTTTAAACTTGTAACATTAAAGACGTCAAAGTCATCACTGGAATATGCACTAATTGGAGATAATTAATCTGTTGATTTAAACAAGATGGACACTAGTACGAGTCGTGAAAGCAATACAATGTTGCATGAAAATAACAGACAAACTAAACGTCACACTACGACTACGGAGTATATGTTATCATTGCTTAATTAAACAAAAAGAAGAAAGAAAAAACCGATCTAGAGGTGATTTCGGACCAAAATTTGACCTTAAACTACCTCTCTTAAGTAGATGAAGGAGAAAGAAAGCGGTGAGTGGAGCGGCTAGATTTAGTGCAAGGAGGTTAAACTAACTCGTTACTAGTGGTGGATCCACCTATATGACATTGGGGGATCAAGCTTCCACCAGAGAACAAGATTTAACTTTGATAATACTATTATTATTATTATTTTTTTAAGCCCCGTAAAACTTTTTAGATCCACCAGCTTATGTATATCCCACTCGCAACCAATATTACAATGTTAATTTTTTTTTTACTATAATTGAATAATTTATGTATTGAGTTTGTTTTGTCATAATAGTTTGTTTAGTCATAATAGTTTTTTTTACACAATCATAATAGTTATGTATTGTATTTTGTACACATCCAGAATAATTTTTTGAAAAATGTTAACTTCTATGACATTGTTTAAGGAATTAGACAACATAGTTTTTATATAGACAATGGTGCATTTCCTACTTTGTCATATGCCTTATATTTTCAAAACAAATTTTTATTTAATTGATTCATTTAAGAAATGCTCTTATGATACTTGTTAGTCTATATTTATTTTTAGTCAAAATTTATAGACTGGTATTTTCTAGCACCCGTCGGACAAATTTTTTGGATCCATCAATGTTCGTAACTTTCTCGATGCCCCTTTATAGTATCATTCAAATAGTTTCATCTTTCTTGTACCCAAATAAAGAAAAGAGAAAACAGAGGGATGCTAATATTAATAAAATCTTGTTTCAAATATCAATAAAATGTTATAAAAGAAACAATAAAATAAACAACGTACTTCATGATCCCTTAAAAAAAATATTAATTATGTTAAGAAATTTTTTGTTGTGCAAAAAGAAAATCTTCATATTCACCAAAAAAAAAAACTTCATGATTAAACTTTAAAAAGACGGGATCTTTGTTTATAAATAGAAAACTAAATGGGAGGTTGTATAGGTATGAACTACTCAATTAGATGTGAAGGAAGGTTAATTCATATGGTATTAATTCATCCATAATGTCGTGAGTTCAACTTACATTATCAATATGGGATAATATTTTCTTTAAAAAAAAAAACATGGGATAATATTTGGGGGACAACATTTAGATTCTCTTAGCAAAAATACTTACTTAGCATCGATTACATTTTCGAACAAGAAAATGTGTGTCAAAAAATACATCTTAAAAAATAAAGGCTAAAATGTGTTTTTCGTCGTTGCAAATATGACGAGTTTGAGTTTTAGTCCCTGCAAAAAAAACTTTTGAAAAACATCCCTGCAAATTTTTATTGTTTTTTAAAATAGTCCATGGATCCACTTTTTTTTGTTGATTTTCCCATTTATGTCTATGTGGTAGATGCTGACTGTATCCACTTGTACTCGTGGTACGCACATGGCATTTATCTATTTTAAATACTTTATAAATCTTCTTAATAAAAATAAAAAAGGGAAAAAAATTAATTTTAATCATCTTCATCTTCCTCCTTTCGCCCCTTCTCCATCTTCATCATATACTTATACATTCATCATCAATAAACCCAATTTTTTTATAAAAAAAAAACTAAAATCATGTTCTTACTCCATCTCCACCTATGTCTCCCTCTAAGCCTCGCAACAACTTCAATTCCAGAAAAAACAACACATTCCAAGTGAAAGTAATGAAAGTAGTATTAATTAAAGTTATAATTGGAAAAAAGTAATTAATATTGTATTGAAAAGTGAAATTGGTCAATTTTTTTATATTTTTTTTGCAAATGACTCACTTATTATGGGACGAATGAAGTATTTTCCTTAATTCCTCTATATTATTTTCATTCCCAAACAATCTAGCAACATTACATTACACTTGATTTTTTGCCACTTCATATACTCCTTCAAATCAAAAAATAAGGGTCTTCATCAAAACATACCCACAAATTACCATATATATCAACACAAACTTGCAAATTTCCAGACCTAACACAAACATCGTATATAGACATTCCAACGGCCAAACCTCCCGTGACTGAGGTCACCACATCCAGAGGGATAAGAATTTTCCAATTGCAAATTGCCACTAGAACATAGCTTGTATCTCAAAATAGAACCTAGATTGAGCTTCAAAATGAGAAAAATGAGTCGAGAAGTGCATGAACAATAGTGAAAACCACCAGAGATGGGTTTCCGACGAAGATTGTAGAAGTGTGTAAATCTTGTATCTCAAAATGGAACAAAGATCGAGCTCCAGAACGATAAAACGAGTCAAAAATTGCAAGAGAAACAAAAGATAAGAAGAGAAGAATTTTGGGATTGTGAGATTCGCAAACGGTAAGGATGGTTTAGGTGTTATCGGTAGGGATGGGATGTTGTTGGTGATAAGAAGAAAAAAGATGAGAAGTGTGTGGATTCAAATTAATTTTTTTTTTCTGATTTATTATTTTATTTTAATCATTTTAATTTATTTTTTAAATATTTTAATCAGCTTAAATGCCACATGTATCACTTCTGTACAGTCAGCAAGTGTCACATCTGCAAAAATGTGCCAAATCATCCAAAAAGCAGGTCCCATGACTATTTTAAAAAACAAAAATTTTGCTGGGACATTTTTCATAAGTTTATTTTTTAAGGGACCAAAACTCATATTTGTCGTATTTATAGAGACCAACAACATATTTTAGCCAAAAATAAATTGATTGACAGCTTTCATAAATCAAACATAAACTTCTAAAATATTTAAATTTGGCTGCAAAATTTTGTTCGTGCATAATGAGTGAACTTCAAAGATCATCAATTGGGATTGCATCAATTTTCTTTGATTCTTCAATCAACACAACTACATCAGCAAATTTTTCTATTGAAGTTCTAAGGATATTATCTACAATGGTGATATCTTTCATGTGTTCTCTCCATTCACCTTCATCTTGTTTGATAATGTCATGATGCTAGCAAAATATCCATTAATGTTCTCACCTTTCTTCATTTCTAGAGTTTTGAAATCTTTTCTTAATGCTTAAATAAGTGAACGCTTCACTCTAGAACTCCCTTCATATTTCTTCTTCATCGAGTCCTAATTTTTCTTAGCAGTGTCCTTTTACATTTTACAATATGGTTTCAAGAATGGTCCTATCAATTGATCGACAAAGGTAATTCTTCACTTTGATATCCTAATTTTAGTCGATAAACTCATTCACTCCTTCTTTAAACTTAAATGTGAAAATGCAACTAGTTTGCATATGTATCCTTACACATTCCCATCATATTTCTGAGTTTTAAAAATGCTTCTTAACTTCAATGTCTTTGTCATCAAATTATAAACAATTTTACTTTTAATCTATACCAATTATCTATTCTATACTTTACTAATAATAAAGGGAATTCTGAACTCTCCCGTAAATGTAGCTCAGTTGGTAGCTATCAGGGATAATTTGTGCAGGGGTCGAGGTTTGAACCCCGGATTCTCCACTTCTCCACACATTATGTGTGTGAATCTAGCCACTGGGATACTTGACCAAATTCCGAACTTTACTGGTATAGTTAAAATAATTTTACTTCTAAATCAACTAATTATGCTTCGGTTGCTAAAAATGTGTATTTGTTTACCCTCCTTTGCTAATCTTTTAAATTACATCTTACGGGTCTTAACTATGATTCTGTTGTTAAAAATATACATTTAAATTTAGGGGGTTTCTACGGTGTGGTCAAGGAATTGACTTTTTTTTGGAAAAATTATTTTGTTTAGCCAATAGTATAATTATTGATGTTATGTTAATTAGTGTCTTGCTGGCGGACCACTCTAAGACTAAACTTTACCTTATTACAAATTAGTCCTTATACAAAATATTAAGGCAAAATTACACTTAGAGTCCTTTATCTTATTTATTTACAACACTTTGATCCTTTATCTTCTTTTTCCCCATTTAGGTCCTTTATCTCTCATAAAATCACATATAAATCCTTTTTCTCATTTTTTATTAAAAAAATACATAATTTTATTTTTTAAAATATATATTTATTAAAAATTAAAAATTCTAGAAATCTTTATCCCTATGACCATAAATCTTACGGACTTCATCCCCTTATTCATCTTCAAACCCATAAACCTTCGTACCTTTTTCAATAAAAAATAGGGTTTGTGATTGAATTGAACTGAAAAGGAAGAACTAATACTTCGCCCCTCCCCTTCCTTCAAGACAGTTTTCTCAAATGGTCATTAGACAAAATCGATTATCACATGAAACAAAAGTTATCCATCTACACACATTCTATAAGAAGCTTTTTGGAATTATTTTAACTAATTCAGAATTTTTTCCATGGATCCATCTAGAACTTCGGCTAGTGAATTGAAAGGAGAATTTCAATCTTACTGTACAAATGAGAATTTATATGTTGAAGGCGAAAAGTAGTATGGAGGAGGATGTGATGATTTTTTAAAATTTTCATTATTCTATTTGTTTTCTGAGGAAATTGAAGAACATTAGTTTATAAAGATTTAATTTTTAGGATTTCTAAGAAAAGAGGGGTTTTGTTAATTGAAGGATTGGAACCTTGTGAAAATCGGTTTATAACTGATGAAGATGAACAATTTTGATAGATACGTTTTACAATTACAAAATAAAATAATAATAAAATTGTGTTAATTTTGATTTAATCAGAGTCACAATTGTAATAAGTAAAGATATAATGACACACCTTATGGGCAAATGTGCAATACACCATATAATCTGACATAACATGGATTAAATTCGCAAATGCTCAACGATTAACCATAGGGTTAACTTCACAAAAAAAAAAAAAAAAATCATTTTCATGATCTCACTATAGAATTTTCTTTAAAATACTTCTTCAGAAGAATAAGTAGATATAAGTTATGAGTTTTTATGTGCATTTGTTAGAAATACACTCAATCATTTTTCTAGTGTTAACCTTTGATTTCTAAAAAATAAGAAGGTCAAGTAATCTAGAGTTCGATCAAGAAATAAGTAAAGTTCGGAAAAAAAATCTTCACCTAAAAACTGTATTCAAATTTGTCCTTAACAATTCATCATTTAGTAAAATCAATTAACGAGTTGAGTCGGTTCAATTGCTTGATTTACATCCACTCATTTTTTATTAAAATAAGTAAGTTAACAAGTGATAACTAAAAATTATTATGAAATACACACTAAACATAAAAACTAATTAATGTATTTTAATATATCTCTCATACATACAAATCAAAAGACATTAAATTTGAAATGAAAATTTTGATGTCAAAAATTCATTTGTCCACTTATATTTAATTTATTTATGTTTTATAGTTAAGAAAAGAAAGGAAAAGGACAGGTTGGGTGGTGTTGTGATTCCTTTATATAAAGCCATGTCCACCATTTCTCTCTCCCTTCAACTCAACCTCCAAGTTAGTGAAGGGACACCTCACCCACCCACTCACCCCTTCCTCTCTTCTCTTCTCTCTACCCCGTTCCGTTCTCATCTTCAACACCATTCTCACAACACCACCACCTTCATTTCATTTTCTCTTCTATTATTATCACCTAGCTATATATATTACTACTCACACCTCTCTCTCAAAAACTTCACTTACTTCAACAATTTCTCTTTCTAGAATCTAATATTACAATAACTTCCCTTCTTTCATTCGAATCCATTACTCACTCAAACCGTATCCATCTGAATCCAACAATTTTTCATTCTCTTTTCTCTTCCACTAATAGAAACTACAAAAATATACAAACTTTCCAACACCCTTTTCCATAACCCAACATATATCTTTTTTTGTTTCATTTTATTTCAGATTTGGCTTTGGAACATGTCATCACCTATGATCTCAAACCCAACATCAACAACTGATCGATCACACAGAATAAGGAAAAAGAAGAAAGCCCAATCCAAAACCCAACAAGCCCAAGAACAACAACAGAGAGAAAATAGTCGCGCCAAATGGAGATCACAAGCCCAACAACAAATATACTCTTCTAAACTCCACCAGGCTCTGGCGAGAGTCAACATCGGCGGCACCACTGGAGGGCCTCGCCGAGACAAGGCCGTCCGTGAAGCCGCTGACAGAGCTCTCGCCGTCGCCGCAAAAGGAAAAACAAGATGGAGTAGAGCTATACTAAAAAACAAGCTCAGACTCAAATTCAGAAAACAGAAGAGACATCAACAAAACCGGGCTGTTGGACCGGCCCGGTCTAAAAAAGCCCGGTTCGGTGTTTTACGTCTTAAAGGAAAGACTCTACCAGCGGTTCAGAGAAAAGTTAAAATTCTGGGCCGGTTAGTTCCTGGTTGTAGAAAAGAACCGTTACCGGTTATTCTTGAAGAAGTTATTGATTATATACCAGCTCTTGAGATGCAAGTTCGTGCCATGTCAGCCCTAGCTGATTTACTCTACGGTGCTTCCTCTTCTTCCGCCGCCGTTACCGGCGGTGGCTCCGGGATCCCGCCGGCGAGTTAATAACATTTACTTTTGGCTATATATGTGGCAGCTGTTATTTTTTTTTATTACTTCTTAATTTTTGTTATTATTAATATTTGCATCGGTTGATCTATCAACTCTTCTTGCAAGTAAAGGTTTTTTGTTAATTGTTAATATATCTACTTAGTATTATATATTTTTTTTTGTTAACTGTATTTCAATTTCAAGCATTTAAATTTAATCTATAACTGGTATGAAAGGTGAATGGCTGATATATCAACACTATTGACATAATCAAGTACGTAATGAAATATATAACCAAAAATCAGTCGAAGAAATTTGTTTATTTGACTGAATATATCAAATTTCTTTGCTAAATTTTGCTTGTATTGTGTTACATATCTTTAGTCACTATTATAATAAGAAAAATTACTTTTTAAATTTAGTGAATAACTTATGTATATGGTAGATTTATTTGATAAAAATTGTAAAAGAACGGCCAATGTTTAAATTTTCAATGCAATATTAATTTAAAAAATTAATTATATTCTCTTTTTTTTTGGTAGATAATTATATTCTCTAATTAAATACTAATTGAATCACTCTTTAGTCAATAATTTTTACTTTAAATTTATGGTAATAATAGGGAAAACATCAATATTTAATAAGCATAGTTCAGTAAAAATGATATTAATTTTTTATTTATATATATATATATATATATATATATATATATATATTTAACATATGAGAAATGGTGGAATAAATTACACATTGTAAGATGAAAGAAGGATGTGGTATACCACTAGGTCTAGTATGCGTAAAAGTATGTGGATGTTGTAAATTATATATACTATATAATGTATACATTTTGGTCACAATTATAAATAAAAAACCATCTTTTTAAATCTATTGAACAAGTGATGTATCCGACATATATCGTAGATTATATATATTAATTATTCAATAAATATAAAAAGTGGTGTTTAGTGATCGAAAAATGTATTTAATGTGAAGAAGAAGGTAAATCTTACGGCCAAGAAGCTTGCAAATGAAATTTCTATTTTGTAGGGTAATAAATGTGTGTGGTTTAAAGGAAAAGGAAAATCATAGTTACAAGTGGGATTCATGGTTGTTAAAATGAGCAGCTATAGCTAGGTTGTGTATGCAGGTGTATAACATCATGATCATCAGATTTTGAACTTCAACTACTCTGAACCAATATTTGTTTGTGTGTAGTTCTGAAAGAGAAACCCAAATGGCCAAATGTGTCACGGTAACTTTATTTCTTAATTGGTGTGGTCTTATGATATTCAATTCAATTCCCATCAAAGAGTTTTGAAGTATAGACACATCATAACACGTGATATGTCTTGGTACTGAATTTGGTCTTTAGATCTTAACCTCAGTCAGTTCAGCAGAGAGCACTAGAGCAGTACAAGTTACCCTGTCATGGTACTGTGTGTGTGAAGTTACAAGTTTTGCATATACATATATGGTAAATTACACAAATTTTACCGTGGTCTATTTTAGTAGATGGTATAAATTTGGCTCCGTTACTCTATAAATTTATGATATAAAATCAAACCAAGATAGAAAAATTAATTTTTGTGATCATTGGACGACCTTATGTGGTTTGATGTAGCCAGTGCATTCACTATATATGTCGCGATGTTACGATGCAATTATTACCGTGATTTACAATATATCGCATTTGCGGTTTAATGCAATCATAGACACCGGAACAACAACAATATTACGACCTTATCATGTGATGCAGTCTACAATTTGAAACCTTCGTTACATATGGAAATTAGAAGCTTGTTGTTTTTTGCACAAATGATTGAGAAAGTAGTGACTTAATTAATCCATTTTAAAGAAAAATAAGAGAAAATGAAAATAAACGGCTTAAAACTCGACTTACATTTGTTTTACTAAACTGACATCGATCAAGTTACCGTAAATTGTCTCACTTTCACATATTGAAACAAGGATGGCCATAAACTTCTATTTTCAGTGAAGTGATTTTTACAGATCCAATGTGGTTAATTATAGAACTTGGTAAATTGGTACATGGTAACTCCAATCCACGTTCTTTCTCTATAAAGCCTTGCCGAAAGTGCCAAAAACAAAAAACATGCTTATTCGACACAAGACAATGGACCCATGTGGCATGTTACCCCCACCTTGTACAACACTGATGATATTTGACATCACCCCCCCTTCCCCTTCTTTTATAAAATAAAATAACCCCACTTACTTTACCCAAAACAATACATAATAAAATACTGTCTCTGTTTGTTTTTTATTAATTAAATATACGTAGAATCACATTTAACCAATATAATATGACATTTATAGTAGATATATTGAAAAATATGTGTTAATTGTATAGAATCACATTTAGCCTAAATTCTACTTCGATATCAAATTTTATACAAGTTTCGTTAAGTCATAAAATTTATTAAGTCACTGAAATCACACCGTAGAAGTTTATTCATAAGCATAAGGGGTGTGTTAAGAGTCTTAAGGATTGAAAATATGTTGATAAGTGATGACAATCTTTATCTTACGAGCCAATTGATATGTAATGTTTGATTTAAGCTCAATCTAAATTCTAAGATTGTTTTTATGGTTTTTCAAGATTTGTCGGGCTTTCAATTATCATATCATCAATATTGGACCACCTGGGTGACATTCTAGATGTCCACTCCTACTCACGATAAAGGTGTCTTAAGAGTCTCGCATTGAATGAGACAGTTAAAATATGAAAATGTGTTAATAAGTTGGATAGTCATCACCTTACGAATTAGTTTTGCAAGGATCGAATAGGTCCGATCTAAATTCTAAGTTGATACCAGAATTTATCCAAGATGTGTTAGATCGTTTACTATTAGTTCACCACGTGTGAGGTGTAATATGAGCCCTCTATTAGATATGATAAGATCGGAACATATTTTGTAAGTAGGACGGTTTTCATCTTATTACTTGATCTTGTAAGGGACTGATTTAGGTCCAACTCAAATTCTAAGTTAGAGGACGATAACTCAAATTTTAAACATGACCCTTCTTAGGTAAGTATTTTTAGGGCAATTGTTAAGAAGTTTAAATTGATAACTTTATCTTAGAAATTGTGCATTCAACACATTAAAACAACAAAAAATAATTTTTTCTACCTAGATTTTATCAATCATTTCTAATTCTTAAAGACACTTGTTAGTACGACCTTTTTTCTTAAAGGAAGGAGCATTCAAAAAATGGAGATAATTGAAAAATGAAATCGAGGGTATGAAGGGCATTGAATGATTGATCTTAATGGTTCACATGCACTTCCACATGGGGCAATTGTGGTCTTATAAAGGTTGACACATATCTTTGCTGTCTTCAAGCTCAGACAAGAACTACCTCTCCCTTTCGGTGGCAGAGGGCCAGTTATGTTAAGACACACGAGTGTCTTAGTTTCATCACTATCAATTTACTCAATACCTGTGCCTCTTCTCTTCACCCATAATATTAGAATCAGAGAGATTTAATGGTTTCAAAAAAGAAAAGGGGTTGTGTAAATTTACCATCAGAGACAATTGATGGTTGAATTAAAGGACCACATAAAAAGCTTGTACATTTGTTGGTAAGTGCCTTTAAAGTTTGTCACATGATGATGCTACCTTTCATTTATTTCAAAATTTTCAGTAACTGGTGACAACAATTCAGTAGCTCCCATGTGGTTATTGAATCTTGCTTTTACATTATTATTAAGGGTGTCACAATTGAGGATTCTATCAATTGTTAAAAAGGACACAAAAGAAGCATGGTTTGAAGGAAAAAGCCATCAATATAATCCATAAAATAATTACTCTCTCTATTTTATAATAACTGTCACATTTGTAAAGAAAAATTATTGACACTTTTAATTGAGTTTTCTAACTGTAGCTTTTAATTGAGACTATGTGCACCAGTTACAATTATTTTTTACTTTATATTTATGATCAATGAATATACATCAATGATTTAACAAAGATATGATTTAGTAAAACCATATTTTTTTTTGACAAGTAGTAAAACCATATTATTTCTTCTTTCATTGATCATTTCTTTTAAAAAAAATTATCTGCATTAATCAAATATGGAGGTTATTATTTTTATTTTTTTACTAATATGAAGGTTATTGTGAAAAGTTAATATTTACCCTCCAATTTAGTGTCTGAAGAAAATATAGAATAGAAAAAAAAGAGTATAATTAGTAAGTCTTTACATTATATGAAATCCGTCAATTTAGTCTATTAAATATATAAAGCTATATGAATAAATAAATTGACAAACTTTTTATACTTTAATAGATAGTTATTATATTTATATACTTTATAGATTAAATTAGAGATGGAATGATATTTAAAAAAAAATAATTGATGATCTATTCATGTAACGAAATGCATGGGTTTAATTTCGTTGAATATGTCCACATCCAACACCACATAAATGAAACAATATGCATGCAAGAACAAAGGTGACAGTGGCTATAAACACAAGAATAAACAAGTTGGTGAAACTAATTAATTTCTTTCATGTGCATGATTTACAGAAGAAACAAGTTGATGAAATGGAATAAGAAAAAAAAATTAACAATTTTATTCCCTTTGTGTTTGTCCTCCTCTCTTTCGTTAATTCATATGCATGTGTTTGCTTCTAATTCCAGAAAAGTTTATTCTGACAAAGATATATTCTAGGGTAATATATTTACCCATGAAATGGACCAATAATTAGTTTCTTAAAATTCTCTAACTAAGAATTCTATGGGTATATATTATCCTTTTTAAGCTATTGAGATCAAGAGGTTCTATGTGATAAAGCTGTAAGGAAAAGGACAAGGGACTTTGTCACGTTGTAAGTAATGGAACTTAAGAAAAGCAAATTAGATTCCAATTTGTCGCAGGCCACCAAAAATATTTGTTTGAGACGAAAGGAACCTCATTAAGCAATATATTTATATAAAATTTCAGCAATTAATTTTCTTTAGCCAAACTTGTCGATATAATTGAACAAAAAAGTTTTAACCGAGTACTGAAATTTTAAATAATTTTTAATTATATCTCTACCTTTAGAAATAATTAAAATTCATTTTAAATTTTAGAAATGATCTAATCATATATTATTTATAGTTTTGTTTTAATTTGAATAAAAAAATTAGTTTTTTCCTACAAGACTCGAGAGATTAGTCTTCACAATTGTGCACGTGAAGGATACCAGTTTACGTTAGAAAAAAGTTTTATCTCACTAAGTAGAATCGACTACTTGAATCAAACAACATCACAATATGTCGAGGCCCCCTCATACATATCCTTGATATCTCGAACATATGCAATCCAAACACCTTTCTTCTCTAGGAGTTACCACTCTATCATGAGCTTTCTCTACATTAATAAAAACTAAGTGCAAGTTCTTTTGTTCCATTCAATGCCGCTCCTAACACGCCATATATAGTAATTGTATTACTTCCATGGTCGACCTCCCAAACATAAAGCCAAATTAGTTTTCAATAACTTGAGTCTCTTTTCTTAGTCTATGTTCAATCACTCTTTCTCATAACTTCATGGTATGAATTATAAGCTCAATTTCGCTATAATTTGCACAATTTTGTATATTCCCTTTGTTCTTAAAAATCGGCATTAAAGTGCTTCTTCTCCACTTATTTGGAATTTTCTTTGACCTCACACATCTTTGTGCTTGGTCTTGGACGTGCTCCTCAATAGGTATGTTCTCTGGCCCAACTGTCTTTCTACTTCTAATCCTTTTTAACGATTCGTTTAACATATGTTCTTGAATCCGACGATAATAATTGTAATTTTAGTCATCTTATCTAATGTTTAGCCTATTAGCGTATAGTAAGATCTCATATCCTTATGAACCAAAATTTTACGTTCTTCATTTTTAATACACTTCACTTGATCCAAATCTTATCTTCTTTTTCTCACTTTTTTTTTTCTTTAAGAAGTTTTTTTTTTCATCCCTTAGCAAGTCTATATATAAATTTTTCTCTCTAAATGATGTATGCCAAGGATTGTACAACTCGTCAAAAGATTGAGTTCTTGCTTCAGTCACTATTTTGATATATGGATAATAAAATAATAAGAAATAATAAATTTTTGTGATAATGTCGTATGCGTGATGAGATGGATTAAATAGTGATTGATGTTCACATTTTCTGTTATAAGGCGTGTAATTAAATGGTGATGTCGTGAATTCAATCTCATGTGGTGCTCAACTAATCCTATCTGATGTTAGGTAATCCATCTTATGCATGACTAATTATCAGATTCCCTACCAAAACCAAAATCTCTTTTAGGAAGCCACATTCTAAGAGTTTTTTACTCCTTCGTTCATAAAAAGTGTTACATTTGTAATAGAACAAAATGATCTTTAAATGAATGTTATTTTTCTAATTTTTAATGTAATATTAATTACTTTTTGCTAATTGTTTGTTCTAATAATTAATATTTATTTATCTAAATTTATAAGTCATTTTGAGGATTTTACGCATAATAAGAATTTAATTAATATTGTATAGATAAGAAAAATTATGAGTAATGCAAGGTTAATTACATAAAATAACTTATAATCAACCATAATATTGTTGTTTGCTTTTTATAGTCATATAACAAACTTTTCCAATGAAACTAAATTCCAGTAACCTTTTCAATGGCATACTTTTTAGCTTCCTCCGAAATCATTGGTTTCTTAATAAACTCTCAAAAGTACGGTCCAAAGCAATTGGAAAAAAATTCCAAATAGAGAATATAAGAGAGGTGTGCGTACTTGCATGGGACATGATTTCAAACTAATATATACAGGTGAAAAGATGGGCAAACTAACGTGTCCGTCTGCTGGTTTTTATATCGTGCTTAATTTAACATATACCACGATTAAAAAGACATACATTAAAACATTAAAAGCACTGTTTTTTTTTTGGATTTTAGAATGAGTGTCCTTTTAAGTTTCTCACTAATTGATTATTGCTAAGAATAATTAGATTAATTAATCAAACTCACACATCTTATTATACACTCTTTATACTAGATCACAATTCTCTTCTTCCTTTCACCAACAATCATCTTTTTGTTGTTGCTGTACCCATCAACCACAACCACAATCAAATTAAAGACCGTTACAATTCACATGCATTTGATTCAATATCTGATATTTCTTTGTTTTCTTTTACAAATCAAAGTTGATTAGTCAATAGTTAAAGCCAGATTAAACCTAGAAAACGATATACATTACAAAACCATCCACTTTCTAAGCAAAATTTATAAACGGAGTGTGCAAAACAAATATAATAGTACTACAAAGTAAACTAATATTTATTTTAAGGGTCTTGTTAAGCAGTGACCTCAGGGCAATGGTTAGAGAATCCACAAATAAATTTTGTCTTAGAAATACAAGATGTTACTTTTGATCGAGTAATGATTACACAACTTTTTCATAAAACCTTACTTGTTTTGGATGCTTAACCAATGCCCTTAGGACACTAGTTAGCATTCTCCTAATTTTAATTGATTTTTTTTTATCTCAAATCTCCATACCCATTCTTTCATACTCTATGTCGAGTAACATGAAACTTTCTACTATTGGTTACGGCAGGAACCTTCGTCGGTCATCGTACTATAGATATTTTACCAGCAAGTCTTTTTTGATTGAAGGTTTAGCCCGTGGTTCAAAGCTTGGAGAGAAAAGGAGATTTGTGATCTAGTGTAGAGAAGTGTAAAATAAAATGTGAGTTTGATTAATCGAATTAATAATTTAAATAATACTATAAAAAGATAAATTTGTCAAAGCAATAGTTTAAATGAGGAGTATAATTAGAAGAAAAGTACTGCACCAAAATAATATAAACATTTTTTTTTTAAAGAAAAAAAAAAGATTATATTATGCTCGAGCAGTGGTGTGTGGTATTTACCTCTTTCCAGGTATATATATTATGCTCGAGTTAGACGGGTTTCAATATATATATATATATATATATATATATATATATATATATATATATATATATATATATTTTTTAAAAAAAGGTCACAAACATATAGCCTTTTATCATTATATGTAGTTTAGTAATGTTATTTGGTGCGAACAAACATCATCATAAAAATGTGAGTCCATACTGGGTCAACGACATGGAAGTTGTGTGTTAGGATTTAGGAAAATCATTTAAGGTATGCAGGCTGTTTCAAACTGGGTCAACGACCAATCATGTATTGAATTTGGGTCTCTCTTCAGGTTAATATACTGAAGGGTTGTAATATGGACACTCCATGGTCCATACTAGAATGGTGATCCCTATAACAATATGGATCGTTTACTTTAGATTTAATGATTATTTCTCACAATCTGGATCATAGTTGTCCCTTAAACACAACTATTTAGATAAAGATTCAAGAGTTAAAACCCTAAACTTTACTTATAAATACTAACCGATGGACTTAATTCAGCTAGTATGTTCGCTTTGTTGACAAAGGAACTCCACTTGAAGATCATTTATCATCACCATGATTGTAAAATAATAACTATTTATTTATTTGAAATATGTAAAAGAATAACTATTATAACAAAGAATAAAGCTATTTAATGTGACGTTTAAAGGAGGAAATTGATTAAATAATTAATGAATGCCTAGATTTTTTTTGGTTGAGCTGCCTAGATTATTCCTCTTTTTTCCTCATTAGTTAAATGAAAGGAAAATAAGGATATTGTTATGTTATTGTTAATTCAAGCAATTTTTGTTCATGACAGCCATGTCCTACTATTAATTATACCGTAATTAGAAATTGATTTAGATCTTTCAAGACTAAAGTGTGGAACCAAACTTGTAGCACTAACTCCTTCAAAACATAATGATAATTAAATAAGAATATACCATCTCCACTAAGCATCAAATTATTATTAGTGTTAAACTTGTGACACACAACCGTGGCTCAAAGTGATTGCCTTACTTAAAATCAATTGCTATCGGTTTGTGCTTTATGACTACACAACTATATACAATAGGTGAGTTATAATAGCTTTAAGAACAAAGATTAATTAAAGAATAGATTGCGTAACCGTTTTGGTTTATTTATTTTATTATGTTTTAAATTTAGGGTGGGTAACATACGTGGTGGTGAGGATGAGAAATCTTTGTCCCATGTAACTGAAACATTAAGGTTTTTGATTGCTTCGATATTGCTGCTCTTGATCATTTCTATTGACTTCAATGCCATTGGAAGTCCTACCAGAAACATTGGTAATTCTTTCATCAAAAAGTAGTTAAATGAATAAATATTCGTAACTCGTTTGGTGGTCTTGGTCAGGCCGTTCCTACGAATCTGGAGGCTCGGCCCTGTAAGTGAAAATAAGCATGTAGTAAAATAAAAAATGTACTTTTTTTTAAAGAATAATGTTCTATATAAATTTTTTAAAAGATAATACAAGGTGTTGTATATATATGTTGTACACATAGAGGGTGAAAATCACTACCGTATACATGAGAAACCTCAAACCATCATCCAAAAAAACACACACTTAACACCAAAAGCAAGATGACCCAATTCTAATAGGCCTAAAACAAGACAACATAAGAGGAAAGTGAAAAGCTGGGGAGTAGTGAGGTAATACTTAGTAGTATTACTGAGCTATAATATTATTTTTTAGCTCATATCTTGGGGAAGTCCAGTTTCATTGAGCGGTTTGCACACCCCAAGGTCCAGCCCTGGTCTTGGTAACAATAATAAACATTTATTTCATTATGCTATTCTTGCATGTGGCTTGAAAGCAAGACGCTCTTTTATGTACTTGATTTGGTTTATTTGTGTTTAGGTTATTTCGTAGGGAAGACACAACAAAGTTTTTAATTTTAAGCCTATCTCAACTTGTCGATTCAGTTAAACATATGTATTTTTGATAGCTGAAGACAACAATTGTTAATGTTTTTTTGTAGGTCTGACAGCGTTTTTTCAACTTTTTAGATGTTGGTTAAGTGTGTTATGTTTGTTTGTATAATGTACTGCACTTTAAAGCCCCCTTTTTTAAACACATCTTGTGCTGAGAAGATTGTCACTTTCAGTTCAGTGCAATTTTAATTGCTTATTTGTATCCTCTAATAAATATTATTTCATCTGTTTTAAAATACATGTCACATTCAAGTCTTTCATATATGTCATCACACAACTTTGACAATTGGTATCTTTAAGTATCTAAAATATAAAATTAAATATTAAATATTTTAAAAATATTAATCGAAATAAATCGAACATCTTAAACGCTAACATTTATATTTATATATAAATTAAAAAATAAGATCAAAGTAAGTAATGTTAAATAATTCACATTTTTACTACATGTATGTTTTGAAAGAGAGTGTGTGTATATCATTCTTAAGTTTTTTTATTTAGGAAATCTAATTATTATTCTCCACTTTGATCAAATTACCATTCTGTCTCATTTACCATCTTATATTTAATCTATTGAACCTATCAATTACGATAAATATTGGGAGAATAAGGCCCGGTGTACAATATTATTAGATCACGTCTTGATTTACCAATCATATCAATTTAAAAAGTCTATCTCGTTCATCTTTATTTTTACAAAGTAGTAAATATTTTGCAGTTATATAAGAAAAAGTAAATATAAATAAATGTAAATAGAAAAAACATTATAAATTTATACAGATTTAATTAATTAACTATAAAATATTTAAAAATATTAAAACTTAATTTAACTATATAATTATAACTTTATCGGAAGAATAACTTTATTAGAAAATAAATTTACGAGAAGAAAGTAGATATCATTTTATATGATTTGTGCGTAAAATATAATATTTACAACGTATTCTCTTTTTATAGTTAGTTACTAATTCCTTTTATACATGGGTGTAAATATAATCTTTTACCCAATTACTCTTTTAACTCCCTGAATTCTCAACGAAAAAATCATTGATAATCGTCTGAAGTTTAACTTAAAGATAAATAAAGTATGATCAAAAGATTATTTCAGTCAAAAATCAAATTTAAACTTATGTTATCTTAAATAATTTATCTTTGACTAGAGCTCATTTAACCGTTTGATTTCAATCATCTAATTACTCAATTATTCATTTGTTTTTCTTTTGTTGGCACCCAAAAAACCAATGAGTGTACCCAAAACAACAGCATGTTAATGGCACCATACACTTTCAATGTAATTACTAATTAATACAAAGGTCATCATCTGTTCTCTCCCCCTGGTCTTTTTTTTGTTCCCTTTTGTTTCCTTGAAGCCTCCTTCAGCTGGTAATATCTTAACCGAAAATGAAGGAGAACCTATATTTTTGTTATGAATTATGAGTATAGGGTGGTACATAGGCGTTGAAAAAATCATAGTCACATGTGTTATGTCAAGGCACACTCCAACATCATAACCATCTTTACTACTAATTACCACTTTTCTTTGCCATGTAGGCAAACCAACCCTCCTACTTATTCTTCTCATTATTTTTATAATACTAAATTTGCTTTTGATGTAGTCTGCGCCATGTGAGTACAACAAAAGTTAAGGTAAAGAAAAGGACAAGCATTTGAAAATAAATATATGTAGTTTATTTAAAAGCTTTCTCTAAACCACATGGAGGGGTCATGGCATGTCTATCAAACTCCAAGAAAAATTAAGAAAGTGGCAAAAGAGAAAAAGAAAAAAAGTTAGTTTGGATGGTTGCCCCATATGGTCTCCACTATTTGCATATGGGAGAATTAGAAGGTGTAAGTTTTCAACCACAGTCCCTTAATATTGAACATTTGGATCGTCTTCTTCCTTGCCGACAAATTCAATAGATTTTGGAAGAAATACTGTGGTTTTTATATTCCTAAAGTAGCCAATAACTAATTACTCTCTCCGCATCAGTTAAAAATGGAGTAAACGATAGATATATAAAAAAAGAGATTCATATTCATAATCTCTTAATATTTTGGATAAAGATGTTGTGTTGAAGTCTCTTAATGGTCTTAATAGTCTCTTAGCTCAATATTACTCTCGACGCTTCCCCAACAAATCGTATCAAAACTTTGGTTAAGCTCGGTGGAGGAGCAATATAAAGATCTTGGTGTGGATCAAGCTATTGAAATGAGTAATTCACACTTGAGGGGGAGATTGATGGGTTTCAAGTGTGAGTGGTTAAGCCTCACATTAATTAAAATGGAGAAAATGTTGGATATATAAGAAAATGTTGGATATTAGTTCATTGTGGCTCCGCCGCTTTTCGGACTTCATAGTAAAATGTATAAATGAAAAAGTATGAATATTACTTTTATTAAATTATTTTTATCAAGCATCCATTATTTACTATCACTATAAATGTAAAGTAAAGATAATTGATGTGAAACTGATGCAAGTTGAAATAATTTGAGAGTATGATGAAAAATAATGACTAACGTTATACTAAAAATAAAAAATGGTCCTTCGTTGTGAGATTAAAGGAGTATAATATATTTTATAAGAAACGCTAATTATATCAATAATGACGGAACAACACAGTTTTGTGTTGAAAGTAGCTGTCGAAAATTAAATTCATCTAATTTAAGTAATAAGCGATTTGAGTTTCTTAATCTTAAGAAGTTTCATCACTAGTTTATATATATACAAATTTACTATTTGAAAGAGGCAATCTTTAAATTTGCTTCAAATCTTCAAAGAAATAACTCTCCAATTGTGCCTTGGAGGTAGCATAAGATAAGATAAGATAAGGGGAAAAAAAGTAAATTATTATTAATCAAGACTTAGTTACAAACTATAATTATAAAATAATACACCTTTTTTTATATAAGAAAAAAAACAAGTATTTCTTCCTTTTTTTTTTTAAACAACAAGATGTAAATTATAACATTAAAATCAAAGTAAAAAGATACTCCAACCCATGTTAATCACAACACTAGCATGGTATAACCCAAAACATAGGACAAAGTACTAAAATACTTTCTATGTATGCACTCCAATAGTTTGTCTCACCATTTATAAAAGAGAATGAGAACACTTGATCTTTTTCATTGATCTAATCAAATACAAGTAGTCATTTGCATTTAAATTGGGAACATTATCAAGATTTCTGCTCTTCCTCTTGCACTTTTCGCTCGCGCCCTGCAGTCATGACGAAAATACCCATGCATTACTTAAGTAACGTTGCGTGAGTTAACTCACGCAGGTGTAACCCTCAGCGTGAGTTAACTCACGCCAGTTTTGAAATTGCAAAAGTGGGCTCAATTTCAATTATGCGGTGTTGGGTGGTTAAGCTACTATATTTGGTCCCTTTGACTGTAGTACTATTTTTTTTCTTGTATTTTGTGGGCATGTATTCTTCATGGACTATTTGGTGTGTTATTGATGTGGGACCCACAATGAATATGGAACCCAAGTTCGGACAACATTCTAAGTCAAAGTATTGCCTTGAGCTGCATGCAGTCATGATTTTGTTGGTATGATTCACAACCACAAGTCTTCAGTCATGATTCCCATAAACAGTGAAGCCATTAATGAACAAACCGCCCTTAAACTTTTGGAAGATTCCACACAGCACACTAAAGTGTTGTGATCCACAATTATATATCCACTTTTGCAATTTGAAGACTAGCGTGAGTTAACTCACGCGGCGTGAGTTAGCTCACGCAGCGTTACTTAAGTAACGCAAGGGTAATTTCGTCACGGCTGCAGAGCGCGAGCGAAAAGTGCAGTGGGAAGAGCAGATTTCCATTATCAATTCGTGTAACAATAGATTGGGCTCCGGGCCAGCTAAATTTTGCATAATAGGCCTGTCTGATTAAATTTCAAGAATTCTGCTCTTTACCCAAACGTTTTTGCTCATTCCCAAGTGAAATGACCAAAATTCCCCTACGTGAGTTAACTCACGCTGCGTGTTGTTATAAGCCCAGGCAGAACCTCATTTCCTCATTTGCAATCTCAAACCTCTCTCAAATTTCTCTCAAATTACCCAACTCCGAAATTCCTTCAACTTCAAATCAAACAATACTCCAATAACAAGAACAAGTAAGTTCTCACTTAAATTATGTTGGTATGATAGATTTTTCACTTAAACTAGAATTTTTTAGGTTTAGTGTTTTGTTAAAATTTTGATTTTTTTTGCAAGAAATGATAGAATGTTACATGGAAATGACTTATAGTGCTTAATTGTTATGATGTTTGCATGATTATGTTAGATTTTTTTAGTTTTAGGGTTTAGTTTAAATTTTGATTTTTTTGTCAAGAAATCATACAATGTTACATGTAAATCACTTATATTGCTTAATTGTTTAGATGTTTGCATGTTTATGTTGTAGTTATCATTTTTAGGGTTTATGTATAATTTACACTCCAAGTGTTTGATGAAATGTTAGAATGAGTTTTTCATTGATTGTTTTTAATTTCTTATTGTGTAGATTTGAAACAATGTCCGGGTAGATCGACGTTCATGCACAATTCAACGGTGGAAAACGTCAGAGGTTGAAGGTTTCGTGCCTTGGTGTAACGTTAAGAGGTCTCAAAGATGAACTAAATGAATTCTACCAAGGAGCCAACTCGAGAGACACAAGGAGGGTGGAATACGTTCGGTATAAACGTCCAACGCTCGACGAGGGGAGAGTATCATTCAGTTGGGTGGAATTAACGAACGACGAAAATGTGACGAGCATGTTTTGGGAGCACAGTATGTTCCAGTGGATCAATATGCGGGTAACGTTGTTGAGATGAACTGAAGATATTATCAATAGTCTGATTCCGCTAGAAGATCGTGATTAGGTAGGGGATGCAACTTCCAACTACAACAATTGTCTTCCTCTAAATGGGGTAATTCGAACTTGTTAAATTACAGTTCCCAAGCATTCACTCAGAAGTGTTATTGTTTCATTCAAAAGATTAAATTCCTGTTAGTTATATTGTTTCATTCAAAAGATTAAATTCATGTTAATTTGGTACTAAACAAAATATTAGATGCTTGCTGAAATTTTTTAATGAATATTCTGAGGTGTCTGGGCAGATTATTAATAATAGCAAAAGTTGGTTTCATTCGGGGGCTATGACGACCTCTCGTTCTCAAATGATTGCGGGAATGCTCGGGTTTAGTGCTGGTACCATCCCTTTTACTTATCTTGGCTGCCCCATTTTCAAAAGCAAGCCGAAAGGGATCTACTTCCAATCTATTGTCGACAGAATAAAGGTAAAGATTGCAACGTGGAAAGGTACAATGCTCACTATTATGGGACGGGTGCAGCTTATTAAATCCATTATTCATGGTATGCTTGTGTATTCTATTCATATTTATATGTGGCCAAAACGTCTTCTTCATCAGTTAGACACTTGGATAAAAAAATTCATCTGGAGTGGTGACATTAACACTCGCAAAGTATGCACTGTATCTTGGAAGATTATGTGTCGACCTTGGGCAGCGGATGGTCTCGACATTAAACCAACTCGTCTCATTAATGAGTCCTTGATTCTTCATCTTGCTTGGCATTTTTCATCGGGGATTCTCAATGGGCAGGGCTGTTACGCAAGCGTTTTCTTAAAAATGGCACACCGATTCATCACTATTTTCAGTCCTCGGTGTGGGGTGGCATCAAAGAGCACATGGATATAGTTTCTTCCAATTCGATTTGGATTGTTGGCACGGGCACAAATGTTAAATTATGGACTGATAACTGGCTCGGTAATTCTTTGGTTGATTTGTTACACATACCGTCGTTTCTTCACAAATAGTTACGAGCTTCAGTGGCTGATGTTATTGTCGATAGGGCTGTGCACTTACCTACGGCATTGCTTGCTGATCCTGAGGTGGCAAGCCGTGTTGCTGCAATTGTTTTGCCAACTGCCCTGTTGCTTGATTCTCTTGTTTGGCTTCATTCATCGGATGGTAAGTTAAGTTCGAAATTGGCTCTCAATTTTCTTATGTCGGCTGCAATTTCTTTACCATGGGCTGCTCTGATATGGAAATCTTGCATTCCTCCTTCACCTTCTTTTATTCTTTGGCGCATTATGCATGGGAAAATGCCCACTGATGAAAACCTTCGTCGTTGAGGTTGTATCACTGTTTCTATCTGCAGTTTAGGTATGTGCACGGATGAGTCCTCTAACCATTTATTTCTTCGATGTCCCTTTGCAACGAATATTTGGTGTTGGCTGGGAGATATTCTTCATCTCACTTTTAATTTGATTTCTTTTGCGGCCCTTCTCAGCTCTGTCCCGCATAATTTCTCCTCACAGGCTCGTGATATTTTTGTGGCTACGGTGGTGCACACACTTCATGGTATTTGGTTGGCCCGTAACTCTTTACGGTTCAATAACTAAACGACTTCTCTGCATTCGACAAAGGTGCGTATCCAGGCTACTATTAGTTTTAGTGGAAATATTTCTACGAGAAAATGTATTGCTTCTGATGGTTATATTCTGGATGCTTTCTCGGTCTCTCCTCACAACCAACGTGTTAGTGATTTGCTGTTGGTTCATTGGAAGGCCCCATCGGCCCCTTGGATCAAAGTGAACACTGATGGCTCCCTTATTGGTACTCATGCAGCTTGTGGAGGGTTGTTCCGTGATCACCAAGGTTCCCTTTTAGGTGCCTTTGCTTGTAACATTGGTTTGTCGACAATTTTTTATGCTGAGGTATATGGTTTTCTTCTTGCTTTGGAGTATGCAGCTCAACACGGTTGGAGGAATGTTTGGTTAGAGAGTGATTCAACGAGTGCTCTCTTGGTCTTTAAAAATTGTTCCTTGGTTCCGGTTTTACTCCCTAATCGTTGGCATAACGCTTGCAACCAAGGTATACAGGTTATTACCTCTTAGATCTTTAGGGAAGGAAACTGTTGTGCAAATTTGCTGGCAATATGGGTCACTCGACACAAAGCACGGTTTGGTTATCGGTGTTGCCTCAGGCTCTTCAGACTGATTTCTTCTTGGACCGGAGTGGGTTCCATCGCTCCAGGGTCCCGTAGACAGATGCTTCCTATTTTTTTTCTTCTGTTTTTTTTCTGCTTTGTTTCTTGTTTTCTTTTGAGGGTTTTGGCTTAGTTCCCCCTCTTGTAATCTTTTCCCCTTTTTTTAATAAAACTTTTTTGTGAGTTTGGCGGTATAGGATGGGGGTTCTTCGGGGTGCCAACCTAGTTGGGATGTTGTTGCTTCCCCTTGATGTCTGTCCATTCTCATGGCTTAGCAAAAAATAGGTTTAGATGAAGGTATTGAAGTATCAAAGACTGGACCTCATTCTTTTGGCACTTGAATACCATCATCTAAACACCTCTTCCACTATTCCTCCTTCCAAATACACTACAAGAAAACCACATGCGATAAAGAAAGAAAGAAAAAGAAAATAATAAAGCTTAGAATTTGATTTATTCCACAAATAGACACAATCCTTCCATACATGGCACAATGCAACACCTTGAGTCACTCTTTATAGTAAGTGACAAATACAATTATTAATTAATCTGTTTTAGTCATTTTTATTTCTTGAATAGTCGTAAAGTCAATTTTTCCTCATAAATCAATGATCTTATTTTATCTTATCTTTCTTCATCCGACTCAGAAACACTCTAAAGATTATTAAATTGAAAATGCTAAAGACAACGAATTTATATATAGTGAAGTCTTCATCATACATGTGGCATTTTTTCATTGCACACTAATTTGTTGACTCCTCATATTTTTCGCCATCATCTGATGTATTGCGCTCAATGGTAAATTGTTATTGGTTGGTTGCTTATTCGGGATGATTTCGCAATGCTCCCCCTCAGGATATATAGCATTCCTCTAATTAAATACATATTCATTTTACAACCTCCATTCCCTCTCTCCCAATATTTAATTTGCACACATATAGATATAATATTATTTTTGGGGACATATAGATATAGGCATACTATATAATATTTAACACTTATGATTAAAGATATTAGTAATATCTCTAATACTAATTAAATCTAAATGAGTTCGTTACATAAATATAATTCATATGATAAAAAAAAAATTATGGGCATATTTTGAATGGGCAATATTTTACTCCTCCGTCCTATAATATATGACCTGTTTGACAATGTAGACTATTGACTTAACATATTTTGACCACATTTTTCTACTAATATACAAAGATAAATAATATCATATAAGATGTTGGATTCGTCTCGATAAGTATTTTTAAAATATTAAATTTTTATAATTTTTAATAATAGAAATTGAAGATATTAAAGATAAAAAATATGCATTGGTATGTTGACCGAGTCAACTGTGTCACTTAAAATGGGAACGGATGGAGTACTTATTTTCACTTAGTGTGTATTTGAGTTACAATTAATGCTAAACTCTTTAAAATAAAACGAAAAACAGTATTACTTTTCCCACTTTATGTCATTCTCACGCGCCCTGTAAAAATTACTAAATTGTCCTTCGAAAACCCTATTCCAGACAGTTAACTTCTGGTCCGGATTAAATTTTTCGGACTCATTCGAAGTATAAAAGGGCGTACACCCCCCATTTTTACAGTTTCACTTTTCACTTACTCTCTCTCTCTCTCTCTCTCTCTCTCTCTCTCTCTCTCTCTCTCTCTCTCTCCCCCCA
>Ga0228711_1001024_pt1 | contig 39152 bp, 21 predicted proteins | sample MedpolnodulmetaG_2_FD_177996 | JGI IMG/M metagenome (GOLD analysis project Ga0228711, IMG submission 177996) | Root nodule microbial communities from Medicago polymorpha collected in Santa Monica, California, United States - brown nodules | ecosystem: Host-associated > Plants > Roots > Nodule...
ATATATATATATATATATATATATATATATATATATATATATATAAATAAAGATATGTCACCAATACTTTCTCTCCTCCTTCTAATTCAGTTCAACTCCTCAACCTCGCAAAGTTCTAACAACAAATATTATAATTATTCTCTAACAAAATAAAATAAAATCATTATAGTATTTTTTTTTCTTTTAAAAACATTGTATTTTTTTAGGGGCCTATTTTTACTAAGAGAGTCGGGCCTTCAATTTCACAGAAACGGCCCTGATGATCAACAGCCTTAAATGCAATATCATTGTCAATGACATGACAATTATACATGACATAAGTCTTATGTTCCTCAGTAAGAGCTTTCCAATGCTCCAATTCTCTGTATCGATTGATGACACAAACTCGATCCCCTTGAAATTCAGTTGACGTGTTATATCAGCTTTTATTTATATAAATTCTTATTAAGGAAAAAAAAACTCTTATATGAATGTACCCTTGGTATCAACAACAATTAGCTCAATGTTATTTACATTGCTGGTAAATATTTCTCAGAATATTTTGTTGCCAGTAACAATCCATAAATCAATGACTTTTAAACCAATTTTCTAAATTTCCCTATTGAGATCCTTAGTGTAGTCATAATCCATTGACATTACAAACTATGAGCAAAGTACAACATAAAAAATCTTGAGAGGGTTATTTAATACAAAAACTATAAGCAACAAAATACATTCTTAACATGCAAAATCATATCAACATGGGTAAAACTACATATACATGCAACATCATGATACAAAATCTTGAGATCGAATAGACATACATCTAAATAGAAAAAAAATCATTGATTCGCACAAACCATATAAGAAAATCATCTAAGAGTCATACCAGATGATATAACCTAAAATTGTAATTAAAAAACATTGTTAAAAAACGAAGGCTTAAATAGGTAAATCATCCCTTTAAGTTCGTGTGTTTTTTTTATTTTCGTCTGTATTTTTTTTTTCTAAAACAACCTCTGTAAGTTATAAACATTTTGGTTTTGGTCTCTGCCGTCATCATCTGTTACAAAAACGTCTATGTGGTAAACAGAGGATGACGTGGCGACATGTGACGTGGTAGATGACGCTGATGTGTCGTTCGATATGTTGAGTCACAAAGTTAGAAGGACCAAAATCAAAAAACAAAATTCACAAAAGGACCAAACCCAAAAATTCATATAAAACTTGATCTTCTTCCTTACTTTCCTCTTCTTCATCATCTTCAATATATCTTCATCAAACTTCATAGAAAACCCAGCAATTCATCAACAAACATTAACATCATCATCAACATCACTACACTAGAAATTCATCAAAAATTTCTTTGAAAACCCCATTTAGCTAAATTGGGGCTTTCATTTTCTTCTTAACCTGCAAAGTTTCGCAGAAATTAGTTCAGAAATGTAGCGCTTAAATCGTCATCATTATCATATCAAATAAAGGAGTTATACTAACAGTCAATTTCCTGGTGCAAGTTTTTCTGATCCTATTGTCTTTTATATATGTGATTGCATCGTCTTTATAAAGAGATAGAAGACATTGATCATCATATCGGAGAGGAACTTCCACCACCTGCATCAGAAATTCTTGTTCAATGTCATTATACAATCAGTTTGTTCATGACACAAATTCCATTTGATACAATGTAGGTAGAAAATATAACTTATTACATGTTCCGAAGAAAACAATGAAGCAACCCCAATAGGAATGAATACAAGTCCTATAAATGTAAATATTGCAATGACCTAGAGAGAAAAATCAGAACAAATGAGTTAGAGCAAGAAAAACATTACGCCTAAAAGTGTAAACAAAGATTAATGTTGTAAGCAATGTATGATTTTGTTGCAAAACTAAACAATGATGTTATGTTTGAAGATATACCCATCCAGGTGTTAGAATTGGTTGCCATGCATAAAGTTCTTGCTGGGAGAATCTAGAATCTACCATCAATAAAACAAATCATGAGCACAAGTAGGAAAAATAGAGAGAAAGACACCAATTATTAAGACAAGAAATATGAGAAATTGAATTTAGGCCTTTTGATAGCTTAATATATATTTTGGTATATATTTGAGATTTTAAAAAATTGAAGTAATAACAAGATGGAAATGTGAGATTTTGTCCATCCGGCGCTAGTTTACTCATAACTTCAACAGACAAAGTTTAGATTTCATCTGAGATATAAATATATTAGTGTCACTTTAAATAATAATATTTGTTGAAGACCCCGTTAAGCTAAATGGATTTTTCATATAAATTTTTGATGAATTACTAGTGTAGTGATGTCGATGATGATGTTATGTATGTTGATAAATTTCTGGGTTTTTCTGGGTTTTCCATGAAGTTTGATGAAGATGTGTTGAAGATGATGAAGAAGAGGAAAAGAAGTAAGAAGATGAAGTTTTCTATGAATTTTTGGGTTTGGTCCCTCTGCGGATTTTGTTTTTTTATTTTGGTCCCACAACATATGGAACGATACATCAGCGTCATATGCCACATCACCGCGTCATCCTTTGTTTGCCACATAGACGTTTTTGTAAAAGATGATGACGGCAAGGACCAAACCAAAATATTTATAACTTACAGGGGTTGTTTTATAACAAAAAAAGATACAGGGACGAAAACCAAAAACACGCAAATTTACAGGGACGAATTATATATTTAAGCCAAAAACGAATCATTGTAAAATAAAAAAATAAAAGAGGAAAATAATCTACAAAAAGTAAACTAATAAAACAAAAAAAAACAAAAAAACAGCATATGCATGTTACAACTAAACAAAACAGAAAACTAAAGCAACGAAAATAAAATTTATATTATATTAGAATGAACATGTTTAAGTAGAATTTGTTGAAACCAAGAATATGTTGAAACCAAAAAATAATATTTTTCCAAGAACTTGTTTAGCTGAAAATGTAGGTTATGATATAGATAGGAAAATGATGTAGATGAAGGGCATGAAGAAGGTTACCTCAAGAACTGTTGAAGATCAAACTGGTTTTGAAGTTCGAAGAACTTGAGCTCTAATAGTAAAATAAAAGATATGATTAAAATGTGGAAAGTTATATTTTAGTGTTGGAAATAGGAGGAACACTTGACTGATGTGAAGGACGGAAAGAGCTCACAGGCCAACGACATCAACAAAGAAAATGCCCTTCCTAAGAACAAATTGAATTTGCTATAGCAGTTTACTGAAATGCCCTTGCGGAGAACAATATAGTAAAATCGTTTATATATTATTTTGATAGATAGTTAGTAGATTAGTAGAAATCCAAACTCCGAAGTATCATAAGAAATTTCAACGTTCAATCCACCTACGGACAACACATAATACAAGGTGTACAATAGTCAAGAAAGGCTGCACTATATGTGTTTTAGTCTACTAGTGCACTTGAGGATTGGATTTGAACACATACTATAAGTCTATATTTATATATATTAATAATGAAGGAGAAACATAATTGAAATTTTTATTAGGAAGAGCTATGGCAGTAGTAGAGCTCCCAATTGCAAGCAATGGAAGAGGATACAATGGAAAGATGACTCCTATTGTGATTCTCTCTTGTATGGTGGCTGCCACTGGAGGCATTATCTTTGGTTATGATATAGGAATTTCAGGTGAATCTCATATCATTCAACTTCATTATCTTTTCTTACAATTATTATATCACAGTTTGCTTTTTTGAAATACACACCACAATCAAATAAAGATCTAAGTGACATTTGTACTATAATTTTTTTAACTAATATAGTTGAGTTATTTCTATTATAATGAGATTTACCAGATTTTTTTAGTCAAATATTTAAATAATATTATAAATAGGTTAAAATTATAATTACTATAGTTTAAATGAAAGATATAATTAGAAGAATGAAAAGATTTCAATATTTTTGATTCCTTATATAGTTATTAATTATTATAGATACCAGCGTGCAAGTGGATAATTTTTGTCCATTTTTCTCAATAAAAAATCATGAAAATTACGAAATGTTATACGATTATTTAAAAAAGGTTAAATGGTGTTTACTTCACGATTATTTGGACGAAATTTGATTTATCTCTCTATAATAAAACCGTGAAGATTATTTGATTTTGAACTTTCGTGAATTTTGACTATACAAAATAGATGATATGGAAATGAAGTAAACCAAAATTCACTCGAATTACATTGGGCAAAAACACCTTAAATTTTTAAATTTGAAGTCATAAAAGTCCAAAACCAAATAATCTTCAAATTACGATGTTGAAATCCAAAGTTTTTTTTACATAGGATTAATCAAAACTTTCCCAAATAGCATAGGGTAAACACCATTTAACTCAAAAAAAAAAAAATGGTATTTGATTGAGTAAAGATAGATGAAATTGTAAATAAAAGGAAAAAAAAATGAATACATCAACACTTGGAACCTTCAATTTTTTTCTCTTTTTGCAGGTGGTGTGACATCAATGGTGCCATTTTTGGAGAAGTTTTTTCCAGATGTATACACCAAGATGAAACAAGACAATAAGATAAGCAATTATTGCAAATTCGATAGCCAACTCCTAACAACATTCACTTCATCACTATATATAGCTGGCCTTTTAGCATCTTTGTTTGCTTCATCAATCACAAGAGCCTTTGGTCGCAAACCATCAATTCTTGTAGGTGGTGCTGCATTCCTTGTTGGAGCAGCTCTTGGTGGTGCTGCACTTAATATATACATGCTAATACTTGGTCGTGTTCTTCTTGGAGTTGGAATTGGCTTTGCTAATCAGGTATAATCTTTCTCCAATTACAATGTTTTTCAAATTTATTTGATTTACAAGTCAATGATGAAAAAGAGAGATAATGGCACTCTTTAGGCCACATATTTAGAAATTTTAGTGATAAGTGACATAAATATATAAGCTAATGTATGGCTGCATTTATGACACGCTGCTAGGACAAGACTGATCTAAGGTCGAAGAGTTTCAAGGCTTAAGTATCACAATGAATATTTTTATCTAGTTGGTGTAAAACTCCTAACACACTTCACTTTTTAATTTTAGACTATAATAGATGTAGTAAGATGGTGAAATATGATAGGATCTCTTAAAATTTGTGTTGGATCTAATTTAAGCCTTTGAAACTGACTTGCAAAGGTGAGGGATGTTTCCCACTTAATTTTCCTTCATACAATATTTCATCAAATGTCGAACTTCTCAACACCCCCTCACGCCCAAACATCTAGAGTGTTACGTGGGTGGCCTGATAGCGGGGCCGGGTAGCTCAACGGATTTCGGATAACCTATGATATCATCTTAAAATTTGGGTTGAGTCTAACTCAACCATACAAAACCAACTTGTAAGATGAGGAAAGTCTCTCACTTATAAATTCTTTCAGGTTAATCTCATCCAATTTTGAACTTATAATCCTCATTATGTAAGTGTAAAACATGTTTATGGAGTGAATGTAGTTATTTTGGTTGAACTTATTATCTTGGTAACATTAACATAAACTTTAGATGGATCAAAAGTTTCTTTTCTTCTGCAGGCAGTCCCATTATATCTATCAGAAATGGCACTTCCAAGATATAGAGGAGCAATTAACAATGGCTTCCAGCTTTGTGTTGGAATCGGTGTTCTATCAGCAAATTTAATCAACTTTGGTACGGAAAAGATCAAAGACGGTTGGGGATGGCGAATTTCTCTAGCCATGGCAGCAGTTCCAGCTACAATCCTCACTTTAGGAGCATTTTTCCTCCCAGAAACACCAAACAGCATAATCCAAAACAGCAAAAACCATCAAAAAGCTAAGTTAATGCTGCAATCCATAAGAGGGACATATGATGTTCAACAAGAATTTGAGGACCTTATTGAAGCAAGTATCATGTCAAATTCTATCAAACATCCTTTTAAGAACATCTTACAAAGAAAATATAGACCTCAACTTGTTATGGCAATAGCTATACCTTTTTTCCAACAATTCACAGGAATCAATGTCATTTCCTTTTATGCTCCAATCCTATTTTTAACCATCGGATTAGGCGAAAGTGCTTCACTTTTGTCTGCAGTTATGGTAGGGATTGTAGGAACTACTTCAACATTCATATCAATGCTCATAGTTGATAAACTAGGTAGAAGAGTTTTGTTCATATCAGGTGGAATTCAAATGTTCTTCTCACAAATTCTAATAGGAAGTATAATGGCAGCACAACTTGGTGATCATGGTGAAATAAGCAAGAAATATGCATACTTGATTCTAGTTTTGATATGCACTTATGTTGCCGGATTTGCTTGGTCATGGGGGCCATTAGGATGGTTGGTCCCTAGTGAGATTTTTCCATTGGAGATTAGATCAGCAGCACAAAGTATTACTGTTGCAGTGAACTTTCTGTTTACTTTCATTGTTGCTCAAACATTTCTTAGTATGTTATGTCATTTCAAGTATGGAACTTTCTTCTTTTTTGGAGGTTGGGTGGTTCTGATGACAGTGTTTGTTTATTTTCTGTTACCAGAAACCAAGAATGTTCCAATTGAGCAAATGGATAGGGTTTGGAGAGAACATTTTTTTTGGAAGAAAATTGTTGGAGACAAGATTGAAGGCAAACAAAATGTGGTGCCTTAACTAATTACGACCGACAACAAAATATGGATACGACATTGATATTGACACATTTGACGCTGATAAAATTAGAAAATGTGAAATATTTGAATGTAACCACATATGTCAATGTCAGACACCAAACATGTCTCAGTTCTACATAGTTAATTAGTGTAGTAAGTACCAAAATGTCTTCTCAGACCTACTGGTTTTCTGGAAGAATGAAAGAAAAAATATATATTTTCAGCTCATTATTACATACATATATGTGTGTGGATAAACATGTACATGAATTGGACGAATTGATCTAAAACAAGGATGCAAGAAAAATCCACACTAAATTAACAGCAACAAAATGACTACAAGAAAATATGGCACTATTAATTAGTAGAATACTACATTGCTACATGAAACATATTCAAACAAAAATAGATTGTCTACGGTCACACAATACGATGTTACACTCTTGACCGTCTGATCAAGATCAATGGTCCTCATCTCAATAAATTAGTCCTTGATAAAATTAGTCCCAACTGGCCCACCCCGTCCTTCCCAGAGATATCACCATTCAAATTGTTGATTTTTTTTCTAAGCATATGGTTAGAAGCAAGTCCCTGTCACACTAAGTGTACATACAATGATTTTTCTCCAATTACAACTCTAACCTCAAAAGTTAACAAGTTAGCACAATATATGCAAGGAAGTTCAGTATAATATATGCAAACATCTAACAGAAATTAGGCAAAAACTCATATCCACTTTCAAATACATTATACTACAAGAAGGAAATATATCTACCATAACAAATCAAAGTAACAAAGAATGCATGGTTTCTGTCATTCAACACCATTCCATCAGAAAGATTAGGTGACAAAATAAATGTGACATGAAAGTAATTACATATATAACTCAATGTAGTAATTACACACCTAAAAGCAATTTTGGTTAAAACAATTCAAACATCATGAATTGATAAAAATCAATTTTACATGTACGCACCAAACATAAATAGTTTTACATTCCACTTAATTTTAATAAAATCAATTTTGATCAGAGCAGAATCAAACAATTACTTACTTTCCTTATATAATACGTGTCAACAAATGAAATGATACTCGTCAAGGGTCTCACTCCGATGGTCTAATTCTATTAACAATTAAATCCGCCTTCAACGGTGGATTTAATTATTAATAGAACTAGACTACGGAGAGAGACACGACGAGATGGAAAAAGAAAAGAAGTATGAAGAAGAGAGTAGTGGCCATTTTGAATTTGCAATGATGTTTTTTAGAGAGAAAATAGAAACTGTTTGGGAATGAACGAATGAATGAAGATGTGAAAGAGTGTATTTATAAAGAGAGAAAAAGAACAAAGGAATCAAAATGTAGTATTGGCTAAGACATGAAAGATTCTTTTCTTCTCAAAGAGGCTTCTTGGAAGAGAATAAAGGAATTGTTTTGTAGTGTCCAAAGACCAAAGGTAGCGTAATATTCAAGAATGGAATATCATTGAAAAGTGTCATGTTTGATGTTTGCAATTATGTCTCACGATGTAGCATAGTTTGTTTGAGTTTGAGAATTTGAGAATGTTTCTATTGGAACAATAGTTACAAAAAAAAAAAAGTTAAAAAATATTTTCAATTCACACACATTATATGTTTCAACTCATTACATTTATATTGTGTGTGGACAAACATATAAAGGAATTGGACCAATTGATATACTTTTTTAATTCGTATAAAATATTCACCCTGTTTAATAGTGACTAATCTAATCTTCATCGGCACCACTTTTGTAAGGTGATTAAGTGCTTGTTTGGTTTAACTTTTGCAACCTATGGACGTGCGTTTTCAGGCCTTCAACGTGATTTCTCGGTTTTGCAACATGTTTGGTTCTCATTTCTAAAATTGATTCAGCCTCTCAAAATCAATTCTATGAGAAGCTCCAAATCCTAGCCAAGTATTGTTAACAAAATAATTTTCTGATTGTCATTTTGTTACCGTTAGTGTAATGTGAATTTTTCTTATATCTTAGTTTAAGAAATCTGCTCTTTGCCCAACAGTTTTTGCTCGTTCACAACTGAAAATATATTTTTACCCCTGTGTGAGTTAACTCACGCTAGTGTAAACCACTACGTAACTTAAGTCACGCAGGATACATGGCCTGCGTGAGTTAACTCACGCCATGTATGTGATCAGTCGCAAAACAGGCAGAAGCAATAGTGTCCCTGATTTCATTCATTTCATCATTCATACATACATCCATTCCTCTGAAAAATACATGTTTTCATCATTCATTCATGATTCAACCATTCATTCAATCAAGCAAACACTCATAATTAAAATACAAATAATAAAGGAATAAAATAACGCAAAATGTCATAAATAAAACACAAATGCGCAAATGTAAATATATTACAACCATATCCGATAAAATGTCATAAAAAAACTAAAAATATACAAAACTCATAAAATAAGACTCTACTGCTGCTCACGTGGACTCCTACTCCTCCTCCACAAAGTCGACACCTCCTCAAACACGGTATAATCGGACCAGATGCCCTCCAAAATGCTGAAAAAGAGTGGATTTGAAACCACATCAGGAATCCCCATTGCATTCTCCACTATGGCTCTGATGTTGTCGATGATCTAGATTGGGTCGGGAGGATCTCTGGCCCACTGCTGCTCAACAATAACCTCCTCATAGACATTTATGGGAATTGTGTACTCAGGAACGGGAGCAGGGCCGATGATAAGAGGATGAGATACTTTGTAGAATCATGTCATGTACCCCTTTGTATGCATCCACTCCTCGCCCTCCAGGACCGGATCACCCCTCTGTTGCTGGATAAGGACATGGAGAGCAAACTCCAAGAAGGCAGTAACCACCTCTGTTGGCTCAAGAGACACAATCGTCGTAGGAGGTCTGGGAACGGTCTGAACATAGTTGTACTGCCTCAAAACCCGCTCCGACAAGTGACGCACCATCCTTTCTTTGTCGGCCATGATCCATTCGGAGTACCAGTATACGTCCTGAAAAGGTGTCACGTCTCGTCAGTGCTCGTACGGACTCGAGACGGCATGAGAATGCTCCAGCAAATCCATTAATCCTCTGAAGTGTCCAACATCAGCAAACCCCCTGGGAGGTTTCCATCTACCCACAGTCCTCCCGATCGTAATCCTCATATTTCCTCCTCGAAACGAGCTGATACACCTCCTGATACTGAGGCTGATAGGCCTCCTAATACTGAGGCTGATACGTCTTCTGATACTGCGGCTGATACCCCTCCTGATACTAAGACTGATACCCCTCCTGATATTGAGGCTGATACGCCTCCTCCTAATAATGTTGCTGATACTCGTCGTGATATTGTGTCAGGTCCACCAACTGGGATGGACCCGTCTGTGACGTTGATACCCCCGCAACATCAACCCTATGAAGTCTCGTGCCCCGACCTCTCCCTCGACCAGCCATATGAGGGTGTATTGCGTGCTTCTCCCTCCGCGCTCTACTAGTAGACGACTCCCGTTCTCCCCTCATTCTGTCAGGCCTACGAAGCCTATTAGACATATCCCTCTGAGACATATATGCACAACATTTAAAAAAGCAAAATATCAAAGAGACATTTAAATATGGACATTGTGTCATTTCTAACAATTCAACAACAATATTTAAATTTTGGCAGTGTCATTTCAATCCGTAAACTACCACATTGCAGTCAAACTAACTATAATCAACATTAACAAACATATTTGTAACTAATTTCATCATTAACATTGAAAAATTCAAAAGAAAATTCATTGAGACATTTTATCAAACACCTAGAGTTCATATTTCAATCAACTTAAAATCAAACAATTTCAAAAACCTAAAACTACCACATTGCACTTTAAACAACATCTAAACTACAATTCCTAACTTAAATCATTACAACAATCATAAAAGCTAACATGCAAGCCAAATTTCTAAAAACCTAAAAATATCAAAATTCTTCAACAAATCTAAAATTTCAACCAAAAAAAAGCAATGAAGTAGGATAAGCAACACTTACTTGATATTGTGGGAGAAATTGACTTTGAATGGTGCAAGAATGAAGAAAATCGGACTTGGAGGGGAAAAAAATCATTTTTTGAGAAGTTTGAAATATGAGTGTTATGTTTATATGTTGCTGTTATAAGGCTTTAAGTCACGCTGAAACATAACTAGTGTAAGTTAACTCACGCATGAGTAATTTCGGTATTTCAGTTGGAAGTGAGCAATTTATGTCGGATAAAGAGCATATTTCCTAGTTTAAAATCAATTTGTCTAGTCCACCAACATGTAGTTGGTTTGAATGATAAGAGAATTAATACTTAAGCATTATTGTAGATCAATGAACATGAATAAAATTATAAATTTTGGAGCACCTCAAAATTGTGAGGCTCTATGTACTATGAGTATGGATATTTGGCTACACACCTACACGAATCATTCTCCAATGAAAATAGATTGTGAATTTTGCTGTTTGATCAAAATCCATGGTTCACGTGTTGAGTTTGTGTTTTGTCTTTAAACTTACTTTATAAAGGTTAAAGTGCGAGTATCTCAAATGAACTGCATGACTGTGTAAATGTGTTGCTTATCGAACTGTAGGGAATCAAGGTTAGTCAAATCTCACATAGAGCAGTGTTAGGTCCAAAGTACTACAAATTTCACATGGCAAATCATAGTTCTAACAAAACCAGTAGACAAAATAAAAATCTAGGACAAATGTGTATACACTGATTACAGATTATCATTCATTGACCCATATGATTTATCTTACCCAGTAAAACAAGACTATAATTCGTAATGTAGTTCATAAATCTCCCCAATCATATTCTAAAAAATAAATATATACGGTTTTCCTTTTTTTTTTCTTTCTTAATATACTCCCTCCGTCTCACAATATTAATCGTTTAATGTTTGTGCACGATTATTAAGGAAATGATTAATTGTGTTGATTTCAATGGTAAAATTAGTAGCATTTACTAAAATACCCTCATTAATTGTAGTTAGTGAAGTAGTTAAATTGAATGAAATTCAATAAATAAGGGTATAATAGTGGAAAAAATAAATAAACGTTGCATTAGTATTGTAAAGTGACAATTATTTTGAGAAAAAGAAAAAATATAAAGAGACAATAATTGTGAGACGGAGGGAGTAGTTTTCCGTTAGACACTTTCTTTTTCCATCTTATATATGAGTTTATCGCGCATCCTATATAGTTCAAATTATGGAATCTGAACGACATAAACACCTAATGAAAACCTTCAAAACACATCAAAACATTTCAGATTTTAAAATCTGAACATGACACAATAAAAACTCACAGGGTGAAAGAAGTTATAGTTTTTCCTTTATCTCTTTCTAATTCTAACTATTTAATTAACATCAAAGTCATGCAAATAGAGGCTAGGTCCAGCCTATCATCATCATATTAGAAGTCATACAAAATTTTATTGAATAGATATGAATATGATTGGTGAGATTTGCAGTTGAAGATTCGACCCTTCCTTTCTAATCTTATCTTATATTCATAGAAACTCAACTAAACGTGTGATGTTCCATGTAAAATTGGGATATTAATATGCCAAAATCCATAAATCCTTGATAAATTGGTCCCAACCAGCCAACCATTTCCTTGTTGTCAAATAAAATCACCATTCAAATTGTTGATTTTGTTTCTAAGCAAATGGTTAGAAGCAAGTCCCTGTCACACTCACCATACATACAATTATTTTTCTCCAATTATTGTATATAGAGGCATTGCTGGTATGCAACTTTGACCTTACAAAGTAGAAAATTAGCACCACACTATTTTGAAAGAGACACGTCATATGCAAGGAAGTTATTTATGTCTTGATAACATAGTCATCATACTTTACTTGAGTATCAAAAACACCTGTATTTTAAATGTTGAATCATAATAAAATTACATTAATAGTCATGTTAAATAATTTCAATATTAGCTTTAATTTACCGGCAAATAAAGTTTCTTAAGTGTATGGTCATGAATCAATATTTGGTCTGTGTGTAAAAGAATATTTGTTGAAAGAGATCAACCCTTTAAATGAATCTTCGTACCTCGAAAGATTAGTTTCTAGTTTAATTTTTAACTGGGAGATGTCTTAGATAACCAATAATATCATCTTTAATTTGTATTGGTTTGTGCATCACACTCTAGAACCTAGAAGAATAATTTAACACAATTATAATTGTATTTGCATAAACAGCCTATCTAATAACCTATTGTATTTGCAGAAAGCTTAGTTAAGCAATTGTTTAAAAACTAATTTGAAAAACTTACATTTTTTATCTTAACCCTTCGATACTCATAAAAACGGGGTCATTGTAATCCAGAATTGAGTTAAGAGTAAAGTCTGGTTAAGGATTGCTCTAGCCATAATTCGAAGTCAAAAAAGCTTACCTTACATTGAAATAAGCTAAAAGCAACTTAAGTGTATATGTCTCATACGCTATTTTATTAAGTGTTTATGTTATCATATAAGCCTATATAAACTCTAAATAAATTCTTACACTAAATGATCAATCAATATGTTGAACATTCAAACCAATAAACTTTCTGAAGTTTACCATACCCCACTTGGACTTCCATGTTCATTGCTACCAATCATGCAAGTCAAGAGACTTTGTTTTCTTATTTATCTTTGTATATGCAAACCACGAACTCTCTCTCTCTCTCTCTCTCTTCTAAGCTTCTACTTGTTTAAGCTTAAAGAAAAAAGTTAATAATGGCAGTTGGATTGGCTATAACTTGTCCAAGTGAACAAAAGAACAATGGGAGGATAACCCTTTATGTTGTTCTCTCATGTATGATGGCTGCTATGGGAGGTGTCATATTTGGTTATGACATTGGTATAACAGGTGGAGTGACATCAATGGAACCATTTCTTAATAAATTCTTCCACAACATATACCTTAAGATGAAATCAGATGATAAAGTTAGCAACTATTGCATGTTTGACAGTCAACTACTGACTTCCTTTACATCCTCTCTTTATGTTGCTGGTTTTGTTACTTCCTTCTTTGCTTCTTATGTCACCAGAGTCTTTGGTCGCAAGCCATCTATCGTTGCAGGTGGTGCTGCGTTCCTCGCCGGTACAGCCCTTGGAGGTGCAGCTTTTAACGTGTACATGCTCATAGTAGGTAGACTTTTGCTTGGAGTCGGGGTTGGTTTTGCTAACCAGGTAGCCAATCTTTCTTTCCTGTCACCCTTTTCTTCCCAAACACTTATATAGAAATACTAAAACAATTTCAAAATAAAATAATCAATAGATTTTGAAACAATGGCTTTTCAAATAAGTTGAAATTAATTAACTTTTACATCTCAATTTTCAGTAACTCGCATTTACTTCTCCCGAAGCTTACAAGGAGTGTATCAATAGAGAATTTTGTTCCTGAAACTATCAATCAAATTAGTCCTTGATTTTTACTAATGATCAATTTCGATCTTGAAATTGTAACACGTCAATAAAAAATGAAGATGTGTCAATCCACGTGAAATCTACATCAATGTCACATTTTCAAGGAGAAAATTGCTTGTTATAAATTGTTGGGAATAAGGCAAGGAGTTACTTTCCCAAAAACATTTACCTTGATCGAATCCACTAGAAAAACATGTCAAGTAATGTGGAGACGTGACACTTTTTCCCGTCGAGACATGGCAGTGATATGGAAATCACGTCAAGTGTCACATCTTCATTTAAAGTATAAGCTAATCCAATCTGAACCAAACAATATCTAAGAAGTTTATCTAAATCTCTAACATAGACTTGTCTAACATCAATTGTCATGCTCTAATTACAGTTAGACTACAACTTCTTTCACATTATGTCCTACTTTTGCAGGCAGTTCCTCTATATCTCTCAGAAATGGCATTACCTAGATTTAGAGGGGCAATAAACAATGGCTTCCAGTTAAGCATTGGTATTGGCGCTTTGTCTGCTAATCTAATCAATTATGGAACAGAAAAGATTGAAGGCGGTTGGGGTTGGCGCATATCCCTAGCCATGGCAGCAGTTCCAGCCTCTTTCCTAACACTAGGTGCACTTTTCCTACCAGAAACTCCCAATAGTCTAATCCAAACCACCCAAGACCATCAAAAGGCGAAGCGAGTACTTCAACGAATACGAGGCGTAGAAGATGTGGAAGCAGAACTCGAGGACCTCACTAAAGCAAGTTCTACTTCAAAAACAAGTTCACAACAATCATTTAAGATTATATTGAAAAGAAGATATAGACCCCAACTTGTAATGGCAATAGCAATACCATTTTTCCAACAAGTGACAGGGATCAATGTCATTGCTTTCTATGCCCCTTTACTTTTCAGAACAATTGGGTTAGGAGAAAGTGCATCGCTTCTATCATCTGTCATGACAGGCATAGTAGGTACCGGTTCAACGTTCATATCAATGCTCATAGTAGATAAACTTGGAAGGAGAACCTTGTTCATAGTCGGAGGCATTCAAATGTTTGTGTCACAATGTATAGTTGGAGGCATAATGGCAGTTCATCTGAAAGATCATGGTGGATTAAGTAAAGGGTATGCTTATATGGTTTTGATAATGATATGTATTTATGTTGCTGGGTTTGGATGGTCGTGGGGTCCACTAGGTTGGTTAGTACCAAGTGAGATTTTTCCATTGGAGATTAGATCAGCTGGACAAAGCATCACAGTAGCAGTGAGTTTTCTCTTCACTTTTACTGTTGCTCAGACTTTTCTGTCCATGCTTTGCCACTTCAAGTCTGGGATTTTCTTCTTCTTTGGAGGTTGGGTGGTGGTGATGACTGTGTTTGTGTATTGTTTCTTACCAGAGACAAAAAATGTGCCACTTGAACAGATGGAGAAAGTGTGGCAGGAACATTGGTTTTGGAAGAAAATAGTGGGAAAAGTAAGTGATGACAGAGTTAAAGGGGAAATATAATGAGATCCAATTCTAATGCTATATGGATGATAGCAGAAAATGTTTCGATATTACATGCACATGTTAATCCTGCCTTAAAAGTTAGCTATCAAGGAGAAGAAGCAAGTCATTTTAATACCCGACCGAACATCACATACTATTCGAGCACCCCAGAATACCTGAATCCATATTTTATCAAGATTTCCTTTTTACCCATTTCAATTTTGTCCCTCCGTTTTTCACTTCTACAACCATATCATGGAAGAGAGATGTTGGTGCAAATAGTTATGCAGGTGAGCGTGATTAATTTCACTTCTTACATGGTCAAAATTTAAATGTAGTCTAAAATCTTCATGCAAGCATTGATGTTGATAGAAATGAGAAAAGATCGATCTTGCACAATCCATGTTAAATGCTCAATTAATATCACAAAAGTTGTAACATTTTTAGCACATTTGTTTGCATCAAATTTCCTCAACCAATACAATTAGCATAATAATCACTTAAATTTAAATGTTGAACGGTACCAATTTCTCGAACATGCTATCTTTCAGGGTAGCACAGTAAAGACTTTTACATCTTTCATTCCAGGACTCCTTACTGAATATTTAAATGTCCAACCATGGCAGGCACCAGCATGTTCCCCCATTTTATTTAGGGCAACGACAGCTCCCACAAAGTCTGGAAATTTTTTTGTTATTCGTTCTATTGCATCCTTAGCAGCAAGTTTGGGTTCCATTCCCAACCTCATGCTTTCCACAACTTGATAGCTGAAATTGAAATGAAGTGTTAATCTTGAAAGTTCATAAGAGAAAACACACAATGATTGATAAAAGCTGTAACTATACAAGAAAACGCTACTCAAAGTTGAAACTATCAACAGGGTAAAGAAACTACCTACAGGCTACTTGTAGCTTGGCTACACATTTGTTAGGACCAATATTGCTATACAATTTTAATATTGAGAAGGAAAAACAATCAAATGCAAAGCTGTTCAGAGTCTAAACAAAAGGAACTACGGAGTTTCCACAGTACCACGGAAGGAAGCGCATCATGATGTCGCCATCCCCAGTTGCACAACATGCACCAACTTCGTCTATTGCATATGCTGAGGATCCAGCTATGGGACCATCACCTACCCTACAATCAAGAAAAAAATTCAAAAGAAAACTCAATTATTTGAAGCATCTGTAGGAAGGAAAAAAAAATAACAGTGATTAATATCTTTTGCACGGTTATTGGTATCTTATGATACATACAAGCCGTCGTCTCATCGATAGGATACAAAACTGAACTCAATCCGTACAAATTTCTAGTATGTATCCATTTTGGATTATATGAATCACATTTTGAATCCCGGTTCACTATGAAGAATTCAGATTCGTTCCAATTAATCACTATCTAAGTTTAGTAAGCCCTTTTTTGTCAACTTTGTACAGTCAGCCACTTTTCTTTTATCATTTGATTTATGACAACAATCTTGAATTATTTTGAGGTTCATATTGGATAATTTAGCTTAAAATTTGTTATGTTGCTTTGTTTTACTTAAAATGTGACATTTTTATTGGTAGTATATCTTTCAATTCATAATAAGATTCCATTCACGATTCAGAAAATAGGTCTTCTGATTCACAATTTAAATCTCAATTTGATAACCGTGATCTGCTGCATTAGCAGTGTGTGTTGTGTCACAGCTAGCAATTACAAGTGTCCTAGTAGTATAACAACTATAAATTGTAATTGTCCTATTTTCATTTATTTTTGTCTTCTAGCTAGAATATTCTAGATGTATGGTGAATGCTAAGTAACCAAACGTTTATTTAAGCCTTGATGGCAAAGGATATCAATATCAATTCAATTCAAAACAAAAGCTTCTCTCTCTATATTTCTCATTATCTGTTGTGTTTGTACTGTTATTCCATCAAGCTATATTCACTCATTGTGGCTCCTGGGTACAGTTAAGATATTTTCGGATTTTTATCCCTAATATCCAAAACCCTGTTACATGTTGTATCCTGATAGGTCTGCTATTGTTCGAGAAATTGGTATCGTTCATTAAGTTGTTAGTTAATAGGTTAGTTAGTGGGTCAATTAAGAAATAGTTAGGCTAAATAAGGCATGCTACCTAATCATCCTGTCGATTTGTATAGACTTGGGACCTTTTGGCATTGGGAGAGTCTAGAGCCTCTCGAATGCTCTAGGAGTTCTAATGTAATTTGGGATTTTTCCCATGTCTTCTAGTAAGATCAGTTGATCTCTATCATATACATTGAGCAGCATGTGTATTTGGGAATTGATAGAAGCAATTTGCCATGGCTCAAAAGGAATAACTTCTGCCATCAAAAATATAATGAAAGGAGTCTATTTGCTAAAGCCATCCTATCTGAGTACAGCAGAGATGAGAGCTAACATGGATTTGTTACCTCAGAAAAGATAAAATTAAAATATAATTAAATGGATAGTGGCTTTTGAAAAATTAAAAAGAAAAAAAAAAAAGCTTGAAAGGAAATAAACTTTTGGCCATTCAAGAAATGAGAAGATCTTCCAACTTCTAATACTAACTAACACCGACAAGATTACCTGCCAGGAATTTTGAACGTTGCCCCATTCGTTGATGTGCCAACAGCAATGTGCCCCATCTAAACCACAAATAATGAACTATCATTTGCAACGACTTTAAGTTGTATTGTAAAAAATCAATTTATATGTGGTTACGATAATCTTACTCTATCAATAACAGCCATTGATATAGTATCATGGCTGTGAAGACCAACATGAGGTAATCTTAATATTTGATTTTCATAAGTATTGGAGCATGTTTCATCAGAGAGTTCAAGATAGTTAGTTGGACGATACGGACCGCAATTATTTGCAGGTAATGCATTTTTCCTGAAATTCGGTTGGCAGCTACTATTTTTCCATTTGGTCCATTTCTCTATAGATTCTGATGAACTCAAGTTTGTAGGTCCTGGAAGACCCATTGATATTGCAAATTCTGATGCTTTCTCTCCTGCAAGCAAAGTGTGTTCAGTGTGTTGCATCACTAGCCTAGCAGCTTTGATTGCATCCTTTACATATCTCATGGCAGCAACAGCTCCTACTTCCATAGTCACCTATGTATTTCCTTAGCAGAAGATGTGACCAAATATCATGCCAATGTATGAACATTTAGAATGAATGACAGAAAATAACTAACAGCTACAGAACATGGTAATTGGTAGTTACCCCATCCATGACCAGAGCATCCATTGTCGTTTCTCCATTCTCATCGGGACTCCCACCCGGACCAACTGTTAAGCATAGGATACTCAGAAGACATGCCCAAGTACACTAAACATGAACAAACAACCTCAAAAGAACTAAATCTTGATTACGTGCGCGCGTGTTTAGAAAGTGTAAAAAAACCATGTTTGGATAAATAGCTAAATTAAGAGCTTATTGCATAAGCAGTTATCATATTAGTGCTTAGGAATAGGTTGTTTCCATAAAAAATATTAAAAAAAATAAAAAGAAAGAAAGATAAAATAAAATAAAATTGTTTTCATATAAGTTATAAGCTGTTTGCATATGCCATCATGAATAGCTAATGGAAACAAGTTTAAAAATAACTTATGATATGCCCTATAAGATGTTTTCAACATATTTTAATACATTCCTTGCAATAGCTTATAGAAAAACTTACACATAACAACATATACAATAAGCGCTTATTGAATAAGTACTTAATTAAGTCCAAATTATGTTCCAAAGATTCAAGTTCACAACCTGTTCCATCACACCTGAGTTCCTCACAAGTGGAGCAACCTTCAACAACAGAATCAACAGCAGAAGAGCCAGCATCAACAGCTTTCCATGCAGCTCTTACAGCTTCAATAAAAGGCCATGTGCTCACAACCAAAGGATACTGCTCCAATTCCACACATTCATGTCCATCACAACACTTGCAATCACATCAAAATAAAACCCAAAATTTTTTAATTTTTTTTAGAATAAAAAGGGAAGCCCAATTAAGATTTAGGTACAAAGTTGTTGAATTTGAGTTTTAGAAAATTGAAAATGATTGATTTGTTTTCCACTGTCTGAGTTAGAGAGTGAGAAAAGAGAATGTTACCAGGGATAGTAAAGAGATGAACAGTATAAAGCTGAAGAAGGGCTTTGAAGCCATGGAAAAGCTCAGAGAAGATGAATTATCAAAGGATCCATAGACACAAAATAATCTTAATATAATGTTCAAATGATACTAAAAATAATAGGGAAAATAGTCTCCCAGAATGAGTAACGAGTAGTCATAATAGTGTCTTTCAATGTATCAAAATTTCAAAATAATCTCTGATTACTGCAAATCCAGTGATTAAAATGACTATTACCCCAAAAATAATACTCACTTCATCTCATTTTAATTTTCAGTTTGAAGAAGAAGAAAAAAATATATCAAAATAATTGTAATTTTAAAATACTAATGCAACTTTTATTATTCTTTTTTATTAATAATAATATAGTCTTGTTTATTAATATAGTCTTGTAAGCCAAAAAAAAAAAATAGTCTTGATTATTATAAGTAACAATTTCATTAACTATAATTAATAAAAATAAAAATATGTTAATAAATGATATTAATTTTATTATTAAAACCAACTCAACTAATTATTTTTTGAAAACTATGCACAACCCTAAAAAGACAATTAAAATGAGACGATTATTGTCTTTTTTTAAGGGTGAGAGGAAGTATCGTTATTTATTCTAGTAAAATATTTTAATTTTATTGATTATATTTGACATTTGCACGAACGGATAGTCAATTTATAAAAAGAGAAAGAAAAAAAATCATTATCATGATATACGAGATAAATTTATATGAGATGGGTCACAAAATTACTCATACATCAACTCAAAATACATTTCTTAACTAATTTTAAATCTAATTCAATAAACAAAGGGGTCTGCATCAAAATATCAACGCACTACCAATTATGTTATGGAACTCTATGAGAAAAAATTGTCTATGACAAGAATCACATATTGTCCATTCACATTCACAGCTATTCATACATGACTGTTGTTCCAATTAGAGTTTCTATGTTATTATAGTTGTTAACTCATTGTCATTGTTCCTAATCTTTATTTTGTATTCTTCAGAATGGTTCGTTGTAAGAACAAACAAGATACCAACACACCCCGGTACCGGTGGTCTTAATCGGCAAAGAGCCTGAGACTTTTGATGGAACATCATTCTCATTCTCGGAATCACACACCATCGGTCGAGGGACGGAAAGGAGGAAGGGGAGGGGAGGGATGTTGTTCGGATGGCGAAAAAGTGGGTCTCGTAATCGGGACTGGGTACAAAACCCATTGGTGGCAAAGAGGTGGTTTTCTCGACAGTGGACATATTGATTTCTGAGTAGGAAAAGGGAGAGGGTGACGACTGTCGGCGACAATTTCTGACAGAGATGGACTATGCAAGGATTTCTCGACAATGGACATATCAATTTCGGAGTGGGGAAAAGGGAGAGGGTGATGACGGTCCAGAAAATTTCTAATGGAGGTGGACTATGCAAGGATCCCATTTCGAACGGTGGTAGCGAAGTGGGTGGTAGCGAAGTGGTTTTGTGAACAAAGGTGATGAGGTGACATGACTAAGGTGTCTTAGTGAGCAATTAACTCATTGCTCATATCAAAGTAAACATTCTAAATGTCATTTAGACTTTTTTGTACACTTAACGATCAAATTTAATGTTGGGGGCTAAATGTGGCTAATGCATTTTGGAGTCGGAGATAATTTTCTATTTTTTTCTGAGTCAGGAATCATTATACCAACAAAACGCACATTCAATGACTAAAATGATTGTTTACCCCAAAAGTTATTGAAATATACTCATCCTTGTCAAGTTTTTTTTTTGTTTTTAGTTTTTTTTCTTCACTTTGCGCTCTAAGAGGGGTGAGATTCCTCTTTCATATGAATGTCATAAAATAAGTTCAAATGAATTGTAGGTACGGTTTTCCAATCACTATTAAGTTAGTGCTTAAATTCTTGACGAAGAGTGTTAAATTGGTTTGGTCTTTTGTCAAATATAATTTTGTTTGCTACCAACCTTTTTGATTAAAAAAATAATATAATTTTGTGAAATAAATGGAATTTTAATTTTTAATATTCATCTAATGGAGATCAGGTTGCATTAACTTTATATAAGTTAAATGACCAAACTTATCGGTTTTAAATTTAATGTACCAAACTGAACTTTTAAGATAAGTTAAAAGACCGGGTTGATTGGTTTTAAAGTTAAAAGATCAAACTGAACTTTTAAATGGAAATTTAATTTTTAATATTCATTTATTGGAGATCAAGTTGCATGAACTTATATAAGTTAAAGGACCAAATTTATTGTTTTTAAATTTAATGGACCAAACTTAACTTTTAAAATAAGTTAAAAGACCAAGTTGATCGGTTTTAAAGTTAAAAGATCAAACTGAACTTTTAAATGGAATTTTAGTTTTTAATATTCATCTATTGGAGATAAGTTTCATTAACTTATCCTTAGAAAAAAAGTTTCATTAACTTATATAAGTTAAAGGACCAAATTTAACGATTTTAAATTTAATGGACCAAACTGAACTTTTAAAAAAGTTAAAGGGCCAAATTGATCGGTTTCAAAATTAAAAGATTAAACTGAACTTTTAAAATAAGTTAAGGAAGAATAAAGTGCTATTTAAACCTTAAATTGAAATCTAAATTATAGGATATCCAAAAACTATCTTTTAGCCGAACAATTTTTCGCTATAAATTTTCCCATAACTGTCTAATATATTTTTCAAATTTAATTTTAAAAACAACTTAAAATATAAATACAACTAAATATAATAATAAAAAAATGTTGATAGACAAGCATGTAGTGCTGTTCTTTCCGCTGGGAGTATATATATATATATATATATATATATATATATATGTGTGTAATAGAAGTTAAATTTTACAATCATTTTATTTTTGTAGATGTACAAACACTTTGTATTTTTAACATATATTACTTATTGTCACATGAGAAACATGACTTATAGAGATATATCTAATACATGAAGAATGAGAGAGATGTGTATTAGTTCTTCGTGCATATAGTTGGTAGCATGTTGTTTGTGATTGGAATTGATGACTTCAAGAGTCCTATTTAATACATGAAGAATAGGGGGATATGTGTTATTTGTAAGATATATTGGTGGTTCGTTCTTTGTAAGATATATTGGTGGTTCTTGCATGTAGTTGATGGTGTTGTTTGTGAATGAAACACGCGTGAATCCAAGAACTATGTCTAATTCTTAAAAATGAGAGAAAATCAATTGTGTGTGATTTATCTAATATTTTCAAAATTGTTTTTTTTAATTCAAAATTAATGATATATTAATTTTGTTTTCATCTTTTGTTTAATGAATAGAGAGTGAAATATACTTTTGGTCCTTGCTAAATTGTGACCTTCTAAGTTTAATCCCTTGTAGAACCAAATTTATTTAAGGGAAATGTTAACCAATGCCCCCGGGGCACTGGTTAAGGATATGAAAAAGGAAATTATATAGTAGTTAATGCATTGAAATTGTGTAATTAATTTATAATAAAGTCAAAAACAGTTTCCTTTTATGGTAATAATTCCCTTTTATGGTATGCTTAACCAGTGCCCCGGGGTACTGGATAGCAGGACCCTTTATTTAATTATCAACAAGTTGTTTAATTTCTAGATCATTCATATCAACCAAAGAAAAAAGAGTTATTTATTGGAATTGGAACTTTGTTAGTTTTGGAGAAAAATTGTTGGTGATGTTACCGTATGTTGTTTGTTTTGATGTTTCTTAGATTTATTTATATGATATGCGTTATTTTTAATTTGGCTAACTGTACATGTAGTCCTGTTAATGCTATTAATATAAATGAATTTTCCTTTACTTATTCTTTTTTTTTTAATATGTAGTTTAAATTCTTTGTAATCACTTTGGTACCCCATGTTTTTTGTTCAAACTCCATGACTATACACGGATGAGGGAGATATGTGTTCTTCATAAGATATATTATGAATCTTGGATTTAGTTGATGGTGTCGTTTGTGATTAAAATACATGAATTCAAGAACCGTGTTTAATTCTTAAAAATGAGAGAAAATCAATTGTGTGTGATTTATCTAATATTTTTAAAATTGGTTTTTTTAATTTAAAATTAGTGGTATATTAATTTTGTTTTTATCTTTTGTTTAATTAATAGAGAGTGAAATCTACTCTTGGTCCTTACAAAATTGCGAACTTCTGAGTTTCATCCCTTCTAAAACCAAATTTATTTAATTATCAACAAGTTGTTTAATGTTCAGATCATTTCATATTAACCAAAAATAAATTAGTAACTTATTAGGATTGGAACTTTGTTAGTTTTGAGAAAAAAATGTTGGTGATGTTATCATATGTTGTTTGTTTTGATGTTTCTTAGATTGATTTGTATGATACGTGGTATCTTTATTTTGGTTAAGAATTTGAGAGGGATAGGTGTTGAGGGTGGCAGTTGGTTTGAAGAAAGTATTTCAAAACATCTTGGTAATGGTTTTAATACTTATTTTTGGTCCAACTGTTGGATGGGGGTGGTCATGTTTATGGAGAGATTTAGGAGGTTGTATGACTTATTGATTCACAAAGACCTGACGATAGGCGCGATGCACGCCTTAGGTTCGGGTGAAGATGGGAGGGCTTGGAGGTGGAGGCGTAGATTGTTAGCATGAGAGGAGGATCTAGTGGTGGAGATTAGGAACTTGCTTTCTAACATTACCTTGCAGGAATCTGAGGCAGATGTCTGGATCTGGCGACCGGACACTGGTATTGGCTACACAGTTCGTGGAGTATATCAACTGCTTATGAGGCAGGAGATACACATTCACGATGTCGCTTCGGATGCACCCTGACATAAAAGTGTTCCTTTGAAAGTGTCTATTTGCACATGGCGTCTCTTTTGCAATAGATGACCGACAAAGGATAATTCGATGTGGCACGGTGTTATTACTAATGACAATCAATTATGTGTTTCAGGATGTGGTCAACAGGAAACTATAGATCATTTAATAATTCATTGTACTATTTTCGGCGACCTTTGGAATCTTATTAAGTTTTGGATTGGTGTGGATTCTGTGGATCCCCAACAGGTTACAGATCATTTTTACCAGTTTGTTCACTCTTCAGGTGCATATGCTCCTAGGCGGTCATTCTTACATTTGGTTTGGCTTTGTTGTATTTGGGTTCTTTGAACTGAAAGGAACCATAGACTTTTTACTAACAAAGCCAATACGACCGTGCAATTATTGGAAAAGGTGAAGATGTTTTCTCTTCGGTGGTTGAAAGCAAAAAATGTGTGCTTTCCTTTTGGTTATCATATGTGGTGGCAGAATCCCCTTGCATGTTTGGGGATTGACTAATGTTTATTTTTCATTTATAACATTACTTTTCAGGACTATTTGATGTAACTTTGTTTTGGTTCTTTTCACACTTTTTATGCTAAGGAGCAAAACTATTTGTTTGTTAATATAAATCTCATTTTGACTTGTTCAAAAAAAATCTTTATTTTGGTTGATCGTACATGTAGTCTTATTAATGCTATTAACAACAATGAATTTTGTTTTTCCTAAAAAAAACAATGAATTTTATTTCTAAAAAAAAAACATCAATGAATTTAACTTTACTTATTCTTTTTTTTTAATTTTAGCTTAATTTTTTTGTAATCACTTTGGTACCCATGTTTTTTTCAAACTCCATGATTATGCACGGATGAAAAATTCTAATAATATGATTAAGAGAGATCATTATTTTAGTTTTGACACCGAAATTCTCAGAACTGACCCTGGTCACACCGAAATTCTTCATGAGAGGCAATCTTTTTCAAGTGCTTAACAAGTTACGTGGACATCTTGGTTCTCTATCAAAAACCAATTTGTTGATCTCTATCCATAATTGCCTCTAATACTGAAGCATATGAAAATGACAAGCTTCTATAAAGTCTTGTAGATAGTATTTTGTGAACACATGGTTAGTATTATTCCAATCAAATCAAGCACTCGGCAAGAATAAAACACTACTAATCAAAATCAATGATCAAAAATTTCAAAAGCACATTAAGGAGAGATTATATTACTTTCCATTTTCTAATTAACCAAATCATAATACTAATTCTTAAAGTGTGTTATTGTTCGTTCTACATGATTAAGGCATTTCAAGAAGCTCATTTGGTCTTACCTTATAACATAAACACTTGTGTTAAGTGGTTGGAAAAATTATGAAAATAGCTAATAATATGCCCATAAGTTGTCTTCAATTTACTCTTATATGAGTTACTCGTAACTTATAGGTAAAGTTTATGCATAAATACTAGGGTCTGTTTGGATTGACTTATCTGAACATATCTACTGATAAGCACTAGTAAGACTGTCTGAGAGAGCTTAAAGAAAATCTTATTTATGACATTTTCATAAGCTGTTTTCAGCTTATTTCCACAAACTCTCTAGGATCGTTTACAATTTGACTTTACCCTATCAGTATGATTAGTCAACTCAAAAAAGAAATAAGACAATTTAAACTCTGAACTCTAAACTTTATAAGTCATAACATAAACGCTAGTGTAATTTACTATTTAGAAAACCTTATTATGAAAATAACTTACGATATGTCCATAAGGTATTTTCACTTATTTTCATAAGTCCGCTGCAATACAGCAATAGCTTATAAAAACTGCTTAATTATACACAAGAACTTATACGATATGCATTTATTGAATAAGACAAGCACTTATTGAAGAAGTGCTTAATTAAGTTCAAAAGGAAGTAATACCATTAAATATTCACTTGTGGAGTAATCCACTTGGGTTGGCCACCTTGGAGGTACTCCTTCAAAGTATCAAGGTCCAATTCCCACCGGTGCGTAGAGATTTGCTATAGCTCTAGCTTTAAATGGTGCCGTGCAAATGGACGACAGGACTGGACCTCTCAGATTAGTTAGTTCTTGGGCTGGATACCGAGTTTGGAAACAAACAAAATATTGAAAAGTCGAAAGATTTAAGTTCACCACTACCTGTTCCATCACACCTAAGTTCCTCACAAGGGGAGCAACCTTCAACAACGGCATCAACAGCAGTAGAGCCACCATCAACAGCTCTCCATGTAGCTCTTACAGCTTCAATAAACAGCCATATGTGCTCACAACCAATGGATATTGCTCCAGTTCCACACTTCCATGCCCCACCACCTTGTTATCATCAAACACAAGCAAAACAAAACCCAAACTTTAAACTTCCACCAAAAAAATAGAAAACCCAATTAAGATTTTGGTCCAAAAGTTGTTGAATTTGAGTATTGAAACAATAAAAATGATTAATTTTTTTTTCCTATGAGTTTCTCGGTAGAAAAACGAAAATAGAAACATAGTGTGTAACAGAGAGAGTGAAGAGAGGTGGAATATGAGTAGCTCAATCAACAACAGTCTCATCTTTGATTATCATGTTTTTGGTTTTTATGAACGATCGGAGATGTTTGATTTTCCTTCGACTTTAAATCTCTAAAATCTTCGATCACCATTTTTTATTCTTATTTCTTATTTTCAAATCGACTTATGTGTAGTTTTTGTATTTTTTATAAAATTGTGAAGAAATGTGTAGAATATTGTAAAATTCTCTTCCAACAAAATAGATTTTTTTAACAAAAACATGGATTAAAGATAAAATTTTAACCGCAAAAAATATAAAAATTAATGTTTAATTTATGTGTTGTTAAAAAGTTCTAATTTTTTTGAAAGATTCTTATAATATTATAAATTTATTTTCAAATTTTATTCAAAAATATGAATTCTACATATGAGTTTACTGAGAGACAAAGTAAATATGAAAAAGTTTTGACAACTACAAATAAAAAAATAAATTTAAAGAGATAAATGAAAAATTGATATATTTATAGGGAAAAAAAACGTATTTAACTCAATTCTTTAATCATTATTTAATGTTTTAATATTCAATGTCTTGGGTACAACGAATTAAATAGATTTTGTCTAGATTTCGTCAACCTTATTGTCTATTTTTGTTCTTCGCTGTCCATGGCAAGTTTGGGACGAAATACACAGCTATTGTTTTCACATTCATTGTGAGCTCAAATATATCATCGAAAAGCTTCTCGCACAATTGCAGAATCCATCTCTCAAATTCGTGTGATTTCATAATCTCTCGCATCTATTGGAGATCATGTTCCTCATCGTAGTCTCATTGAAATGGTGCTTGAGTTGTGCAAACTGATGGTGGTGGTAAATTTCTTTGCTTCACTATCACATATCACAGTGAATTAAGAATCAACTACAAATCTATATTTGCTCATACACACCATCAGAATGGTTCAGTATAAAGAAAGCATCGCCATTGTATAAAAAATGCCTTCAAAACTATGGGATATGTTCTTCTCACTGCTATGTATCTCATAAATAGGCTATTATCTCTTGTCTTAGAGAACAAATCCCATTTTTTTCTTCTCAAGCTACAGTTTTCTTTTCTAGTTAAGTTTCTAAAAGGTTTTGAACATGCTTGCTTTCCCTTTTTGAGACCCCATAATTCACACAAATAGATTTTCCGTACAATTAATTTGTCTTAGGATAATCAACTTCTCATTAAGGCTATAAATGCATAGATTCAAGAAATTATTCATCTCAAATAATGTTGTATTTAATGAATTTAGATATCGATACTCTGAAATTTTTCCATCACAACAGTTTTGTCATGTAAAACCTTGTGCCCCGTTTTATCTACTTTTCTCCCTACTTCCTATTATCTCAAGAGTGGAGCTCCACGCTCTCTTATCTTAAAAGCAATGTTAAACAACCTCGCTCTATACTAGGAATAGGCTCGGTCAATTAGATTTTGTTGGTCATGAGATTTGTTGTTTTGTTGATTTGCACTACACTCTTTTTTCTTTACCATGGTTTCATTCCACAAGATTTCATTGAAAGGATTTTAACAAGGAAGTAGTTTGTTATTCTATTGATTGTTTTTATTTTTATAAATTTTGTAGGGCGTTACAGATGATATTTGGTAATTTTGGGGTGCTAACATAGTTGGGGTGTCAAAGTTTTCATGTGATGCTTTTCCACTCTGTTTTATGTTTTAATAAAAAAGTATTTTATGCATTTGTAAAAAATGAAGAACATACAAAAGAAATAATGGAAAAGAAAACGAGAGATCAAATATTTAATTAGAGGTCGTTGTAGCTTCTTTACAGGAAAAAAAATCACTTTTAAGAATATTGCATCCGTTTGTTACAATTTTAAAAAATCATAATCTAAAAAAAGAAAACATAACAACTTCAAATAAGAAGTTATTAAGAGTAACTTGTATAAAAATAGGTTTTATTTTTTAACTTGTATAAAAATAGGTTTTTTTTTAATAGAAGATAGAAAATAAGTATCAAAAGATGGATGTAGTTTTGTATAAAAAAAAAAATCATTTTATATAATTGTATCTAAAAAAAGCTAAATTATTTTAAAAAAGTGATTTTTATTATGATAAACAAACACAAAATATATTCTTTTTTATATATATTAGCGAAAAGACAGACACTCACGTGTCCGTCTTTCCGCTTTTTTTATTGTGTTAACGTTTGAAAATTATGAACGGTTTTTTTTTTTATTTTATAAAATTTTGATTTTGATTAAAACTAAAAATATAAATGTTTGTTGCTTTTAATTTGTAACAAACTAAACTAACCATGATTATCTATTTCAATGACATCAACAATAAAACAAAAATAAATATATAATTTAAATTCTTATTTTTTTAATGACACTGACAACAATTTTTATTATAGAAAATATTGTTTAAGGGTATAATTGAAATAATGAAAAAGTAAGTATAGATATACTCATTTAGTTTGTTACACTTTTTAAATGATAAAGGAAAAAAATTGGACAAATATATATTCTATCGTGTTTCTTACACTTTTATTTTAATATTTGAATTTAATCTTTTCTATTTTTTATATGTGTTATTTGTATTGAAAGTTGAGGGTATTTTTGGAAAGAGAAAAGGTCAACCCAAATAAAGTAAAACATGTTATTTTCTTTATATATATAGTATAGAAGTATAGATAAAATCTCTAAAAAAATAGTCATTGTGTTATTGAATGTATTTTTTTTAGAGGAAGCATTATTGATTGTATTGAAAAATAGTTTTTTTTTCTCATAACTATCTGATATATTTTCAAATTTCAATTTAAATACAACATAAAATATTATTTCAAAAAATATATATAAATACAACGAAATATAATTTTAAAAAAAGCTCATAGACGGCACATAGTGCTCATCTCTCAGCTATACATAAATGTAATAAAGTTAGAATTTACAATTGCTTTGTATTTTGAGATATATAATATTAATTGTCATATGATAGACATGACTCAAATAGATAGATTTAACATATGAAGACTGAGTGAGATAACCATTGGTATTTCATTCCCTAAAAAATAAATGCATTGGTAATTCGTGCATGTATTTGGTGGGGAATGGATTTCCTCCATTGGAAATCTCTCATGTTTTCTGCAGTGATACAATCTGCACCATTAATTATATTCTCTATCTTATATTCAACATTTATCAACATTTAAAATTTTCATATGCATTAATTTTTAATGGACATGATTTCACTGGACTCTCATGTGACTGGAGAGGATCTAAACCCGTATTTGGTGACATGATGTTTGTGATTGAAATAGATGATTTGAGTCATATTTAATATACGAAGAATGAAGAATGAGGGAGAGATGTGTTCTTTGTAAGATATATTGGTGATCCTTGTATGTAGTTGATGGTGATGTTTGTGATTGAAATACATGACTTTAAGTGTCATGTTTGATTCTTGAGAATAAGGAAAAATCAATTGTGTGTGATTTTATCTAACATATTCGAAAGTGTTTTTTTAATTTGTAATTAATAATATATTGATTGTTTTTATCTTTTATTTAATTAATATATGGTGAAATATATTTTTGGTCGCCACAAAATTGGAGTAATATGAGTCATTGATTAACAAATCAAATGCAAATATTATAAGTACATCATAACCGATCATGAATTTTTTTTTTTGTGGAAACAAATCATGAGCTTGTTAAACAAGAACATTTGATTTTCTTACTTTACACTTTAGTCATTTTGAAAAATTCAAATCCATATGTAATTGGTTATTTGAGTAGTTCAATCAAAATCGGTTTCATCTTTGATTCGGCTTTTAAAACATAATATAGTGTTAAAATGATATTGGAAATAATACCCAAAAAACCATAATCATCCTCTTGTAAATGTTAACTCGTTAGTTAGGTCAAGATACACATTGTCTAAACCCTAAAACCTCGCACCTCCAAATGAATCGTTGACTTGATCGTCATCGTGTTTGTAAGTACATCGTCCCCTTCATAAAGGACAATCAACCCCAACCGTAGAACATCTTCCAGATCGCTAACCAAGGTTCATTCCAGATCATATATTTATAAAAATATTTTACAAACTAACTTTAAAAAGTGACATGATCAAGTACAATAGTTTAATTAATATACTATGGTAGTGTATGAGATTATCTTACACAAGTATTCAATGATGTTTGTCACGTCAATTAATAAATATGACAACTCATAGATTTTCATATTCATTAGTTGTCGTGACAATACATGATGAATGCGTAAACTAATTGTACACAGTATATTAATTAAATTCTTTAAGTACAATCAACATGTACAAATTAAATTCATGCTATTATAATTGTTGCGCCCTATCAAAAGTTGTCGAGAGGTAACCAAAAACAAAGTTGTTGAGATGCATTTTTCTCCACTTTGAACTTTAAAGTGAATTGAGATTCCTCTTACATACAAATGTCATAAAACAAATTGTACACAAAATTTTTCAATCACACCATTAAATTAATTTTTTTTTTTTTTTTAAAAAACCAAACTTGAAATCTTAAAGAGAAAAACACTTCCAAATGTAAATTTGTCAATAAAATCAATTTTTCATAAAAAAAGATATATAACATCAATTTGACAAGGATGAACTAATTTGCCATATTCATCAAACTTTGATGATTAAGTAAAAATGGCAGTGAAATAAAAAAAGAAATGACATTCTACAACAATTTTTTTGACACTTTTCTCTTTCATACTCACATTATGTTTTTATTTTTTCTATTTATTGTTTTGGTTTTTGTGCCAATAACTCATTTTCTTTATAAATTTATGGTCATCACAAAAGTTGTCATACAACTTCAAATAACACTACTCTAAACAAAACTTAGAAGGAAAAATATCAGTATTGATGATTTTTATGTTGGGTTGGGGATCAAACATTCGACCTTATCACTCCTTTAGTCCCCAATCCAACCACCAAGCCAAAATTTTGATCATGTAAAAAGTCAATCTCTATCCCTAAAATGGTACTCCCTCCGTCCCATAATATAAACAAAATAAAAACTAAAAAAAAAGAAACTTTTATTCTATTTAATCTTGTTTTTTAAAAAATCTCTTTTCTAAGAAAAACTTTTGTTTATTCTTATAAAATTAAATGCAAATTACATTCAATTTTCTCTCTCTTTCATTTTTTCCATAAACAATAGCCAATGAAAATTATTTTTACATCTTCCTATGAACTTTTTCCAAAGAAAACACAAAAAACTATACTCCAAATTCTTATGTTTTAGTTTTCTTAATAAGTGTGATTTTTTTTTCTTCTTATAATTTAGGACAGAGGGAGTAGAAACAAACACAAACGTAACCTCATGGCTAAATTGTTGATAAAGGACATGTCATGCTGAAACAACCAAAGAAAGCATTCAATTTCGTCGCTCACCGTTCGCAATAATTTGCATTTAGTTATTCTGCAATTATCCCAAATTCATTTCTAACATTTGTTTTTAGAATTAATATGAAACTGCTTGAATGAGATAGGATCTACAAAGTAAGAAAAAAATAAAGGTATGTTTAACAAACAAGAGCCTCAAGATAGTGATCCCATCCAAGCATGCCATAACACTATCATTGATTCCTGAAATGAAGTAGGAAATTATTAGGGGGTTAGCCATAGACATAGTTAAATATATTCAGCTCAAAGTACCGAACATTAGATGACTTTAACAGGTCTAAACATATATCATGCTGATGATGCGCTAAAGCAACATGTACATCATAATCTTGAAACAACAACCGAACAAACCGTTATTCTGGTAAGGTAGAAGTGTAGGGATGGGAATAGGCCAGGCCGGCCTACAGGGGCCTACGGCCTAGCCTTCGACAGGCCAGGCCAGACTTTTTTCTTAAATAAAGAAGACCTAGGCTTTTTTTTAAGTCTATTTAGCTTAAAAGGCCAGGCCACAGGTCATTCAAAAAGCCTCTTAAGCTGGCCTATTTAAGTAATATGAATAATATTACTTATTATTATATTATATTTTGTACTTTGAATTAAACTAAAAGTTTGTTAACTTTTTTAGTAATTTAAGCTTATCAGTATACATTAATTTTTTTGTATATACAAATGTATTATTATAAGCTAGAAAAGCTACAACTGAAATATAATACAATATATGGTCAAATTCCCTAAAACCTCATGTTGATTATCAAAAGAAAGTTGAATCTAATTGAGCTATTAATTCGCTAGTCTATTTAAACTTAGATCACATTGTTTATTTAAAAATGTTCATAAGAAATAGGCTTTTAAACAGGCTAGCAGTTCGTATCAGGCTTTCAGAAGGCCAGGCTTAGGCTTTAAAAAAATTTGGCAGGCCAGATGGCAAACACAAGGATGTTTATCACTTAACGTATAACTAAAACAACTTAGTACAGTTGAATGAAAAAAGTTTGTCCATGCGTCAATATTTCATAATCAACATGTACCGTGAGATTACTATATTTGCTTTCTTAACCATTGGCCTGAGGGCATTGGTTAGCATTTCCCATAAGATAAAACAGGGTAATGTGCACAGTGCATTAACTTCACAATATATGTCACGTTCCCCATGTTCTCAAACAACTAGTCATTTCTTATTGCAGTGTAGCAGATTGGCAGAAGTGCAGTAAGTTGTTTGGGCATTTGGACATTACTTTTCGAGGAATTTTCTACTAACTGATGCAACTTCCAAGGCATGCAAATCAAATTAAAATACGCAAGACATACAATAGATACTCAACCTCCAATGCAAGCAAATCAAATCAAAATCACAAAAATGCAAGAACCAAAATAAGGTGATTACCCTCATCAACGTGAAGGATTAAGAGCCATGAGCAAGTTCTTTCCACCAGGAAGGTAAGAGACATTAGGAGACTTGGCCAAAGTAGCGGCAATTTCCCTGGAAGCCTCAATCCTCCTAAGCTCAATCAACCCCATACCAGCAACAGCAGTAGCATCAGAAATCAGCTTTGCAGCATCACTTTCTCCCTCAGCACGGATGATCGCAGCACGACGCTCCTGTTCTGCCTTCATCACAACAAACTTAGACCTCTCTGCTTCCTGCTGTGCCACCTGCTTCTGCTCAACAGCCCTGATATTGGTCATACAGAGAATCAGTGAAGGAAAATGTCATTTCAGGAATGTCATGCTCATAGTTTAGTATATTGGTGAGTTGGTTCTAGTTAACAAGTTAATAGTCTATTTGTAAATTAATCAGTTTGCTACAGTTAACTAGTATAATGAGTTAGCACAGTTAGGCGTGAATGCTCAATTTGGTCCCTAAACAACAGGCACCAATAAGTTAGTCAGTGCTTCGAATTAAAAATATCGGCAAGTTGGTTCCAGTTAAGAGTCTATTTGTAAATTATTCAATTTGTTACAGTTAGCTGGTATAGTGAGTTAGCAAAGTTAGGAGTGAATAACTTGGTCCCTAAAACAATAGGCACCAATAAGTTAGTTCTTGAAATTTAAAAAATTGGCAAACATTTGAAAATCATAAAGTGCCAGTGATTTAGTCCAGATGTTATGTTTTGTTAGAAAACGTTTCAAATTATTTCCTGAAATTAAATACCTAACATCAAATCAGTCCTAAGGATTACTCATGGATATCAAATTTCTCCTTATATTTGTAATCTAAATCACAGATTGCTACCTCTTGATTTGCTACTCAAATATATGGACTAGAATAACCAACATCTTACAATTACACAAATAAAAAATATTAATTTTCATGGAGCTATACAATTCAAAGGACCAAAATTGGAGATTCCCTCATATACTATATATCACCAACACTAACGTGTGTCTAGTGTCCAACACAACACCAACACATGAGGTTACATTCAGAGCCTGTTTGTTACATATTCACAAGTAAACTAGTTTTCTCAACTAGTCAATCATTTTGTGATTTTAATCTTGTTTGTTTAAGCTTTATCTAATTTAATCAAATGATTGTATATGAAAGTGAGTAGACTAAAATTATGATTACTATAAACAAACAAAAATCAGTTCTAGTTCAGATAAAAATCTCCAAAAATAATAAGTAAACTTATTTTCAGATTGCATTTGAAGCAATTTTTAGATTACTTTCAGATTGTCATTTTTTTTAAGAATTTGTAACGATCTCATGAAAACTTCCAATCATGACTTTTTTACAAAATAAGCTGCAACAAACAGGCTTGTCTGATAATCACTTCAATTAAACATATCCATAAGGATAGCACTTGTGTACCATTGGAATACCAATGTTATATAATATTGGCTAATTAGGGTGTGCTACATAGCACTTCCATAACCACTTCCATGATTCATAGCCTGTATAGTTGATTAAGAACTTCAATTTATAATTCATGACAAACAGGACCTTAATCTTAAACAAACAAATCCATAACTACGTCCATTTCTTTAATCATTATCAGTATCTACATGTCAGTGTTTGTGACTCATAGCATATATAGTTGATTAACAAATTCAATATACACCAAGAAACAAAAAAGAAAGAAATATACCTAGAGAATTCACCACCATAAGACAAATGAGTAATAGCAACATCATCAAGAAGAATATTGAAATCCTTGGCCCTTCTCACAAGACTATCCCTAACAAGAGCCGAAACCTGAGGCCTATCCGTAAGAAGCTGATCCGCATTGAACTGAGCAACAACAGCTTTCAAAACCTCGTTTCCTGTTAGAGATGTAAAATTTAGTTACACATTAATGACAAGTTACTTGTTCTAAATAGCTACATATAAGATTTATCATCCTAGGTTTAAATATGATTTTTTTTTTTAGTCCCTGTAAGTTTCTGTTTTTTTTCTTCCGATTCAGTCCCTACAAATTACAAAACAATTGCTTTTAGCACTTGATGTTAGCTTGTTGGGTTGCATGGCGTGATTTTGGATCTGTTTGGTATGACACATATTTCAGCTTATAGCTTATAAGCTGGTATGACTGAAAAAGACAGACCCTGTTTGGCGTTTGGTAACTGTCATTTTCTCACGAGCTTATAGCTTATTGTTATAAGCTTATAGCGATTCTTATTGTTATAGCTTAAAGCTTACAACTTATCACTTTTTATCTCAATTTTACCCCTGCAATCATAATTGGAAAAATTATAAACTACTTCTTCAACAGCCAAACATTACAAATTCAACCAACTAGCTGATCTGATATCAACTACTCCCTCCATCCCAAATTATAAGTCGCTCTAAAGAAAAAAATTGTCCCAAAGTATAAGTCACTTTACAATACCAATGAAGCATTAATGTTACTTTTTCTATTATATCCTTACCTATTTATTATTTTTTCTTATTTCAATTCTTTAATTTTGCAAAACTATTTTGAATTACTCTTTCCCATGACATGGTCAAAACGACTTATAATCTATGACGGAGGGAGTAGCTTATAGGTCATCCGCTCTAAGCTAGTTTAGCAGTTATCCACTATAAGCTATTAGTTAGCTACCTTATAGCTAAGAGTGGATAAGCTAGATCAATATATTCGTAGTGTTTACTAAAATTAGCTTACAAATATGAAATGACATAAAAAGATATGTAGAATTAATATTTTTTTAATTAAGGCTAAAGGGTAAAACTGACATAAAAAATGAAGTCATAAGCTTTAATCCATATAAGCTACTTGAATTAGCTTATCAAACAACACTATAAGCTAGTATGAAATAAACTATAAGCTTGTGACAAATCAAACAGGACTTTTTAGTCAAATGAACTTATAAAACATAGGCTAATAAGCTATAAGCTCAAATATGTTGTTGCCAAACAGACCCTAAACACAAGAATTTTTTAATTTGAGACTACATCATAACTAAACCTAACTTGTTAAGTTGTATTACCGATGGAAGGAAGAACCTTCTCGTCATATTCAAGACCGAGATTCTGAACAATAGTAGGAAGACGTTCGGTATCAGGACGAGAGAGAACACGAAGAGTGAGATTCACCATCTGAAGATCTTTGGTACCAGAGATGGATGAGAATGTGTGAGGACGAGTGCGGATATCGAAGACGTAAGGCTTTTGAACCCATGGGATAAGGAAATGAGTTCCTTCACCGACTGATTCGGAAAGGATGCCGCGGAATCTGTCGAAGAGGACGGCGCGTTGGCCACCGTCGACGGTGTAGAGAGAGGAGTTGACGGCGGTTGCGGCGGCGCCGAGACCGAATGCGACGCGTGCTAGGTTTGAGAGGATGTTTGCTGCTTGATTGCTTCCCATTTTAGAGAGAGAGAGAGGGTTTTAGGGTTTTGAAGGAAATGAAAGAAGAGATGAATGAAGTGAAAAAGAAAAGGGTTTTGGTTTTGTTTTTGATGATTTTTTTTTTTGTTATTTTTTAATGGAAAATGAAAATAAGTGAGTGAAGTGGCATGTGGAAGAGGAAAAATAATTTTATTATTTTAAATAAATAAATTAGTTAATCTGGCAACAAAAAAATTGTGACTTGTTGAAGGGGAAAATAAAGTTGAATGAAAGTGGGTTGTAGGGATTCATGACATGGTAAACGCATAAGATGCGAGAGTAGGAGATTTAAAATATAATAAAGGTTATGAGTTGAGTTTCATTTAGAGTTAGATTATAGAGTTATAAACAAGGCTCAGGCTAGGGTGGGAGAGCATGATAGGTCTCCCACCGCGAGTGAGTGAATTAAAAAGATTCTAGCCATTAGATTGTGAAACTATATGATTTTTAACGTGCACCGACAACACTGAATTCTACTTTATTTCATTCACAAATTTTCCCATTCTCTCTCATTTCTAACCCCATCCTTCTTTCTTTCTCCAAGATGTCCAGCGGCCATAAAAACCATCCACCTCTGCCATCTTCAATTCTTCATCCCCATTGCATTCATTTACAGTTTTTTTTGTTCCCCATGTTTTCTTTCTATTCCTTTCCTTTTATCTTTGAATAAAAAAAATTATAATGACAAAAATTCAGAATATGATGGTGGATTCTAAGGTGAGGGAGCAATTAAGTCCCTCACCGGTGAACCATCTATAATATACCATTAGATCTTTAAAAATGATATCTTCAATTTCAATTTGAATTAAAAAGAACCTTAAATTTCAAATTTCAACATATTGATGGTGCCATATATAATTCATTCTCGTAGTTTTTTATGTAGATATTTTCTCTTGTTTCATGTTTTTTTTCAATTCCTTCTCCCCCTGCCATTCTTACTTTCTCGAGTACTCTCATAAATATGATAGTATGAATGAATGAAACCAGTGTACCAACATATGCTTCAACTCAAATTATAAAAAACTAGTAATAGACCGTCACTTAATATTGTGACAATCATTAAAAACATATATTGTCAAATGTTTAAAAATATTAATTGAAAACTATCAGCATTAATATAAATATTTTTATTGAACAATTTTTTTTATATATAGAAAAATATGTTAAATATTTGAATCGTGTATGTTGTGCATTTTATTTTCTTATATACACGAAAACAAATTTTTATTTACATATTTGAGAAAGTCAATAAACTTATTTTTTTTAAAACTCATGATTTTTTTTAGGGAAGTCATGATTATTTTTAAAACATCAAAATTAATGTAATGTTTCTTTCTTTGAGGGAACTCGTGTTAGATTCACCGTTGTTGTTTTTGTTTTTTTAATCACCCAATTGGGTTGGCCTACAGTTTGTGTGGATTTATTGGGTTAGGTTTACGTCCCCCAGTTTTTTTTTGTATTTATTTTTTCCTTTTATTAATAATATATTTATGAGCACCTCATATAGAGTGGAATCTGCAAGACATTCCAACTTTATTGGACTGTCTTATATCCCTTTTTATAGCATTGGACTCTTGCCTTATAAAAAAAATGTAATGTTTCTATTAAATAACTTTTTATTTATATTTAAAACACTCTTCAATGTTTGCACCGCACCCGTTGCAGATTTTATGTATTTTATCTGCATAATTTTTTTATTTAAATATATGAGAAAATTGATATGATAAAATCGTGGAATCTCGTTAATATTGTCAAAATATAAACATTAATAAAGTCTTTCTATTAAATAATTTTTTATTTTATAAGCAAATTACAATTCAATGTTTGCACCGCACCCGTTGCAAATTTTATGTGTTTATATATGTATAAATAAATTTTTATGTACATATATGAGAAAATTGATATGGTAAAA
>Ga0228711_1001025_pt1 | contig 39146 bp, 22 predicted proteins | sample MedpolnodulmetaG_2_FD_177996 | JGI IMG/M metagenome (GOLD analysis project Ga0228711, IMG submission 177996) | Root nodule microbial communities from Medicago polymorpha collected in Santa Monica, California, United States - brown nodules | ecosystem: Host-associated > Plants > Roots > Nodule...
CCCCCACACACACACACACACACACACACCCACCCACCTATGTTCAACGGAGATCCTGAAACATTTTCTTGGTGGAAGAGTAAGATGTACAGTCACATCATTGTTATAGATTAAGAACATTGGGACATCATTGAAGATGGTATTGACATACCAATTGACAAGGAAGGTGTAGCCATTAATATAAAGAAACACACTGCTTCTCAGAAGATGGTCTACAAAAAGCATCACAAAGTTAGAGGAATTATTATTGATGCTTTACCTCAGAGTGAATATCTGAAGTTAGGTGACAAGAAAGTTAGAGAAGCCAAAGCTAATCTTCTTGTTCAACAGTATGAGATGTTCAAGATGAAAGAGGGTGAAAACATTGAGACTATGTTCTCAAGGTTTCAGACTCTGGTATCTGGACTTCAGATTCTGAAGAAAAGTTACTCAACTGTTGATCATGTGGAAAAGATTCTAAGGAGTTTGCCTACTAGATGGAGAGCTAAGGTGATTGCTATTGAGGAAACAAGAGATCTAAATACACTCAGTATTAAAGATCTTATAAGCTATCTTAAATGTCATGAGTTAGGGTTCAATGAAGATGAACCTGTTAAGAAATCTTAAGTCTATAGCGCTGAAGTCAAAGGAAAAGTCTTCAAAAGCTCTCAAAGCTGATGAGTTTGAAGATGAGTCTCATGCTGGAGGTACTGAAGAAGATTCAGAAGCTGAACAGATGGCTATGGTCTTCAAAAGACTTTAATACCTGGCCAAAAGAAAAAAGAGGTTCTCAAATAGAAGCAGTGGTTCCAAAGGATCAAGCTCAAAGAAAGAAGATCAGAAAGGATGTTTCAACTGCACGAAACCTGGTCACTTCATTGCTGATTGTCCAGATTTGCAAAAGGACAAGTCAAAGGAGAAGTCAAAGAAAACAAGCTTCAAATCTAGTAACTTCAAAAACAAGATCAAGAAGAGTATGATGGCTACATGGGATGATCTTGACAAAAAATCATAATATGAGAAAGAAGAAATTGAGGGAGAAGCTAATCTGAGAATGAAGATGAGGTGTATTCTAAATTCAGTAGATCTGAACTTATTGATTCTATCAAAGAACTTATCAGTCTATACCAAACCAAATCAAAAGAGTTATCTTTTTTGAAAGAAAGCTATGTAAGGTTGATTAGAGAACATGATAGAACTCATCTGAAAATGACTGATTTGAAAGAGGAAAACAGATATTTTAAGAAAATGACTGATAAGTGGTCTAATAAACCCTTAACTGAGTCAGATATTGCAGTTCAAGAGTTTATTGTGACTGGAATTGACATAAGCAAAGTATCTTCTATGATTTATCTTGTCAGAAGGAACAAGGGAGAAGGAATTGGTTTTACAAAAGAAATTGGTGAACCCAAAACAACTCTACCACCTTGTTTTCCTTGCACTAAGAAAGGCTTAAAAGCTTTTTTTTTTGCCACAAGTTGACAAAACTAAAGTTCTGAACCAGACAGAACCTAAAGCTTTTGAATCTAGCACACTGAACAAATCAGAATCAAGGATTCCTAAGTCTAAGGTTTTAATAAATTTGGACCTAAGACTTCATAGATTTAGATTCTAAAGAGACCAGAACCTAAATCTCAGGTTCTGATGAAATCAGAATCAAGAGTCTTGAAAGCTAAGTTTCAGAAGAGTTCATAATCTCATGGTAAGATGATTTCAAGACCAAGAGGTTTTAAATTCCAAGAGTCTTGAATGAATCTAAGCCTTATAACTCCAGACACAAGGCACATAACAAGTCAAAACCCTTCAGAATTAACCCAAAAGGACCCATAAAGATATGAGTACGTAAGCCTGAAATTGTCTATGTTGCAGACATGCTTAAGAGGAATGGAAAAGCCAAGATCATGGTACCTAGACAGTGGTTGCTCACGTCACATGATAGGAGAAAAGTCTATGTTCCAAACCCTAACCATGAAAGAGGGATGAACTGTGAGATTTGGAGGAAACCAGAAAGGCAAGATTATTGGTATGAGAAATATTGTTAACTCTTCTATCTCTATTAATAATGTTTGGTTTGTTAATGGACTAAGATATAACCTACTTAGCATAAGTCAATTTTGTGATAGTGGTTATGAAGTGATGTTAGATAAGAACAACCGCACAGTAATCAACAAAACTGAAAAGTTCATAATGTTTAAAGGTAAAACGAAGAACAATGTTTACAAAATCGATTTTTCAGAATTGGATGATCAGAAGGTTGTTTGCTTTCTGTCAATGAGTGATGAAAAATGGTTGTGGAACAAAAGTTTGGGACATGCTAACTGAAGATTAATCTCTAAGCTTAGCAAGTTACAATTGGTCAAAGGCTTACCAGACATTAACTATCACTCATATTTACTTTGTGGTGCATGTCAGAAAGGAAAAATTATGAAATCATCTTTTAAATCTAAAGACATTGTTTCTACTTCCAGACCCTTGGAACTACTTCAATTTGATTTGTTTGGACCAGTTGGTTCAACATCAATCAGTGGGAAGAAGTATGAATTAGTCATTGTTGATGATTACAGCAGATGGACTTTGGTCATTTGAACTAAAGATGAAGCATATGATGTGCTTAGTAACTTCTGCGCACAAGTACAATCTGAAAAAGAAATGAAAATTTTAAAAGTCAGAAGTGATCATGGTGGAGAATTTGAAAATGAGCCATTTGAAACTTTTTTGTGAAAAACATGGAATTATCCCTGAGTTCTCATCTCCTATAACTCCACAATAAAATTGGGTTATAGAGAGAAAGAACAGATATTTACAAGAAATTTCCAGAACAGATATCCACGAGACTAGTATGGCTAGGTACTTCTGGGCAGAAGCTGTGAACACAACATGTTATGTTTGAAACAGAATCTATATTAGACCAATTCTGAATAAAACAACATATGAACTCTTTGAAGGAAGAAAACCAAGCATTTCTTACTTTCATCAGTTTGGATGTACATGTTACATCTTGAACAATAAGGTCTATCAATGGAAATGTGATGCCAAGGCTCAAAATGAAATCTTTTTAGGTTACTCTGAAAGATCCAAGGCATGCAGAGTATATAATTCTGAAACACAATATGCTGAAGAATCAAATTTGATGACAAAGAGCCTGATAATGAAATGCCAAAGCTAGTTGAAATTTTTACAGATATTTGGATAACAGAAAAAGCTTCAGAACCTGTTTAGAATTTAGAGTCTGATGACAATCCTGAAGGTTTAGAAGCTGATCTAACTCTAGAAGCTCATATATATATGAAGAAGCTTCTGAAGAAGCTCATGCTGGTTCTCAAGAAGCAAGTCAATCCAAAATCACTTTCAAGTACAAGTCTTCACATCCAAAAGATTTGATCATTGGAAACAAAGATAGTCCATAGAAGATAAGATCATCCTTCAGACAAGAACATTCAATGTTGGGACTGCTATCAATGATTGAACCAACTTCTATTGATGAAGCACTTTCTGATGATGGATGGATAGTTGCAATGCAAGAGGAACTCAATCTGTTTCAAAGAAATGATGTCTGGGATCTCGTTTCTAAACCACCTCACAAGAACATTATTGGAACAAAATGGGTGTTCAGTGAGCTAGGTGAAGTTGGAAGAAACAAAGTTAAACTTGTAGCTCAAGGTTATTGTAAACAAGAGGGTATTGATTACACTGAGATATTTACTCCAGTTGCAAGACTGGAAACAATAAGGTTACTTCTTTCCTATACAGTTAATCATGGCATAACCTTATATTAGAAGGATGTTAATAGTGCCTTTCTAAATGATGTAATTTCTAAAGAAGTGCATGTTAAGAAACCTCCTGGTTTTGAAGATTTAATACATCAAGATTATGTTTTTAAACTTAAAAAATCACTTTATGGTCTTAAACAAGCTCCCAGAGCTTGGTATGAGAGACTGTGTAATTTCTTGCTGAAAATGATTTTAAAAGAAGACAAGTTGACACTACATTATTCAGAAATACACTTAAGAAAGATATCTTAATTTTCAGATATATCCTAATGTTTGTGCAAGTGTGCAGGCCATAGACTAAAATTTATTACGTCTTGATCAAAGTATTGGTTCTGAAAGAACAAATTAAAGAGCAAAGAGTTTTAAGAGAAGCTAGTTGCGAGTCAGAATCTGAAGAAGTTAGACTCTGATGACTACCCAGAATATCGAAGAAGTCAGACTCTGAAGATCAACTAGAAGCTGGACTTCAGACTTTGGAAGCCAGACTCTGAAAGCTGAAGACCAAAGGAGCAGAAGCATTGGATGTTAAGCCTTGATGGGTCTGAAGATCATCCAATGGTTCTGCAAATGTCAAAAGGTCAATGAATGTCACTTTTATTAAATGACATAAAGGAAAATAGTGCATTACCGCTACTTCACGACCTCCAACATTCCCATGTGCATTGTACGAAGCTACAACTATGTCTCCATTGGAAAAGAACGGTTAATTCCTTATCAAGGAAAGGATTCAAAATCATTCCTTCATAGGACATTGATCAAGCTTCTCAAACGACTTTTTGATGTGCTGCTGGCACTCTTTAACTTTTCTTTTCAACCTCTATATAAAGGATTGAAGACTTGAAGATAAAATAAGATTCCGCAATATTTTACAAGTGCAAAAACTCTATCAAATTCATTACGCACCAAACACTTAGAATTTCTTATAAACTTTCATATCTTAGAAATTCATTGTATTTGTGAGCACCTCCAATTGTATATCAAGTGTTCAACCAAACAAGTATTCTTTACAATCTTTGTTTGTTAGAAGTATCTTGCTTGTGTGCTTGAGCAATTCTAATATTGTGTGATTATAGTGAAAAATCTCTTGTAAGTGACAAGGGGATTGGACTACTTCTGGATTGTGGAAGGAACCAGGATAAATTGCTTTTGTCTCTTTCTTCTCTCTCTAGCTCTTTTATATCTGCTGCACTTAACTCTGAACATTGCTTCAGGTTCTGAACTCTATCAGAAGCTGAACATTGGAATTAGCTAAAATCTAAAAGAAAAAGCTAAGACAATTCAGCCCCCTTCTTATGTCTTTCTCACCTTCATTGTGAACAGTAAATTTTATTAAATTTAGATTTTGATTAATATTATTTTGATTTTCCTTTAAAAGATAGATATAAATATTTTGCACTTTCATATTGTAACAAAGTTTACTTTTTTCTTTACTGTGTTGGCTTTTTCTAAATTTTTCTAAGTTTTATGCACTGGTTAAAGTCTTACACAGAGTCTAATAGCAGTGGATAAAATCAAACACCAAGGTATGTATATATAGTGAGAGAGAGAGAGAGAGAGAGAGAGAGAGAGAGAGAGAGAGAGAGAGAGTAGACCAAATCAATTATGCTGGTTCCTCCTAAAATTCAGGAGTAGTCTACTCCCCTTTCACTTCCAATGGATTTTCACTATAATCACACATGATTACAAATTGCTCAAGTAAAACTGAACAAACTCTTAAATTTAGAAGAGTGTCAGCACATTAAGAGTCGTGGAGAAGAATGTGGTTGAGTATATGAGCTATCTTCACCAGACCTGTCCCGCTTGAATGAAATGAGGTAAGTAAGACAATGTTGTGAATGTGATGAACGATGATTTGCGCAACTCTTCAGAAAGGTATGTTTTTCCTGAAAAATTTCAGAGAATATAATTCATTTTTTTCGTTACATAAGGACAAGCAACAGTTAAGTTTGGGTTTGTGATGACAGGTCGTCTAAAGTTATTCTTAGCATGTTTTTTAATCATTTTCAGTAGGTTTTACATCCAAAATATAGGAGTATTAGAGCAATTACTTATCATTTAAGGACATTTGTAATGTTTTCTATATTTGAATCTGTAATTCTATTCTTCCTAAAACATGACAATTTTAGGGCATTATGTTGTAATTCACAAAGAAATAATGCATATCGGCAAAGCAAGACATCTGAATATTTGTGAAGACCTTAGGAAGATGAAAGACATTACAAAAGGAGGAATTGTGTTCCCAAGTTCCAAGACATCTTATATGGAAGCAAACACCCAAAAATACAAAGAAATAGGCATTATGGGACCGGGCACTGCTCACATGCGCCTGGCACATAGTTTTGTGTTCCTAGGCACATGATGAGGCGCCTGACGCATGCATCTAGGTTCCTAATGCCTGATAGCTCACACACATGTTCCAAGTGCATGGTTCTAGGCGCTTGGCGCCTATTCCTTGTGGGCCATTGCGTTGTTTTGTGACTTTTGGTGGAAAAAGCCAATGGTTTAGCCCAAGTTCCAGTGGAAAATCTTCGTATGAATACTTCTCTCCTCATTCATTATTTCTCATTCAGAACAAAGTCGTTCAAGAGGAAGGCAAGCACTAGGAGCAGCAAGGGAGGAAATTCTCTCCTCGCTCCAAGTTTCTATAGGGTATGATTTATTTCTTTTGTAATTTGCCTTTAGTTACCATATGTAGCTAAATCTTTTGAGGTTAGGGTTGTTAGATGAACCTCTATTATGGTTGTTGGATAATTTATTTAATTTAAATTCTTTATTTAGTTATTTCTCTATATGCTATTTAGTTTCACATTTGTGGTGTAAGATTTGTCTCCTATGAAGCATAACCCTGACTTAGACACTTAGGGAGGCGACATTACCTAATATTGATTTATATCTGTCTAATCATGAAGTAATTAATTAGTAACTAGGGAAATAAGTTGAAAGAGAGAGAGAGAGAGAACCCTGATAAAAAGGTACTTAGAGAGGTGACATACCTAATATTGATGCATATCTTCCAGAATCAGGAAGTAACTAGTTAGTAATTAAGGAAACAAGTGACTTCGTGACTTAAATTAGCCAAGTAACTCCACTCTTCTTTCACCTTGGTAAGGTAGACTTTGATAGGGCTGCCCATTTCTAGAGCTACCAAGAGAGAGAGTGAACTACCAAGAGAGAGAGTGTGTGTGTGTGTGTGTTATATTTGCTTCTAAGATTCATAGATGAGCGGACCTTTAAGAACATTGGGATTACACTTATCGAAATTTAGGAAAGCTAACTTACATTTATATTTCAATTACCTCTGAGTGAGTAAAACCCCAAACGTACGTCCGTGTGATCAGCAGGTGCAACTCGACAGTTGGAGGGGAATGAGCCCATATCTCTGAGAGAGTAAGGCCCCACACATACCATCCATGTGTGATCACCTGGTGCAACTTGACAGATGATAGGTAGTAAGACCCCACGAACTCATCACTTAGATAGATAATGATTAATAACATGGATAAGACTTGACTGTTACGTAATTATAACAATTAAATAGAGAGGATTCGAATCATAACTGCTATTAACATTCTGCAATCAAAACAGGTAAACTATGCTCTGTTCCAAACAACTTAACTTTAAAAAACTCTAAACCCTTATCTCTTTTATTTTATTTTGTTCCCAAAGAAGTAACGTAAATCGTTTGGTTAAAACGACAATCCCTATGAATACCGTACTCTACTTTTCAATTTATTACTTGGTAAACGATTTGTTACACTTGCCTATTCTGACCATCACGTTTTTGGCATTGTTGTCGGGGATTGTTTATATTTTCAACTAAGCAATTTAAAATACTTATTCATAATTGTTTTTATTTTATTGTTTTAGTAAATTATTTATTTGAAAAAAACAAAAGAGAGAGAGAGAGAGAGAGAGTTTAGTAAGCATAATAATTATAACAATAATTATTATTATTTACAGTCACTCCTAGAACAATAATACTTAGGTATATTTGTTTATGACTGTTTCAGGAAACGAATCATGGATGATTTTGCTACAGACCAGTTCAATCATTATAACAATACATACCCTATGGAGTTTCATGAATCTGATACATACTCTTGCGACTACGAGCATAACACATAACTTGATATGGTGCAAGCTATACAAAATGTGATAGCTGAAACCACTAGATACATGGATGAGTACTCCGAACTCGTTAAGAGTGTAAGTGAAGAAAAGTGCGCTATCATCCGTCAAATGATAGAGATCGTGGTTGAAGCCTAAAACCACTTCAATCCACCATTTTATATTTTTATTATCCTTTTTGAAATCCCTTTGAGCCTCCAACAATAATTTCTTTTGTTGTTACTAAGTGACAAATCATGTTAGTGTTTTGAACCTTAATGTCATATGTTTAATTTCTCTTGAAGTTAGATAGATTATTTTTATAACTTGACATTGTTTGAAGCTAAGTTTAAGGTTGCTATTTGGAATTAGCAACATATTCAGTTTGGGGTGGGGTACCAGTAGTACTTATTTATCAAAAAGAAAAAAATGAAGAAAAAGGTAGATTACCATGGGTCTACACACAAAAAAAATAGAAAAAGAAAAAAAATCAAGAGCCAAAAACATCAAAAATTTTGATCTCTTCAAAAAATCATGTTTATTTATGTTGAAAAATAAAAAGATAATTAGTTCTACTTAGTACCCATCTTGTTTGATTCAATTGGTAATGCTTCAATGTTTAGTAGGAATTCTTATGTTGATAGTCTAACTCCAAGTTCGTTTTGTTAGCCTACTTTCTCAAATATATCTCACCTTAACATAAGCCATGTTACAACCTTGAAAGAACTCAAAGTGTGTATATAATATGATCTTGATTGTATGTTTAGAATTGTCTCAAATTTACAGAAAGATACATTCGTGTGACGACTGGAGTGGAAAAATGTCATGACCAGGCGCCTGGCACCTGCTCCTTGCGGGCCAAGGCATTGTTTTGTGACTTTTTGGTGAAAAAAACTCGGTATTTTAGCAAAAGTTAAGGTGGAAACTCTCCCGATAAATATCTCTCTCCTCATTCATTATTTTTCATTGAGAACGAAGCAGTTCAAGAGCAAGACAAGCACTAAGAGCTTTAAGGGAGGAGTTTCTCTCCTCACTCCAAGTTTCTCTAGGGTATGTTTTATTTCTTTTGTAATTTATCTTTAGTTACCATGTGTAACTAAATATTTTTAGGCTAGGGTTCTAAGATGAACCTATATTCTGGTTGTTGGATAATTTATTTAATTTAAAGTCTTTATTTACTTATTTCTCTTTATGCTATTTAGTTTAACTGTTGTTACGTAAGATTTGTCTCCTCCTATGCATAACCCTCACTTAGACACTTAGGGAGGTGACATTACCTAATATTGATGTATATCTGTCTAATAAGGAATTAATTAATTAGTAACTAAGGAAAGAAACCGAAAGAGAGCGAACTCTTAGAGAAAGGTACTTAGGGATGTGACATATCTAATATTCATGCATATCTGCCAGAATCGGGAAGTAACTAGTTAGTAATTAAGGAAACAGGTGGCATCACAACTTAAATAAGCCTAATAACTCCACTCTTCTTTCACCTTGATAAGGTAGACGCTGATAGGGTTTCCCATCTGTATAAGTACCGAGAGGGAGTGTGCTATGTGCTTCTAAGATTAATAATGAGAGGACCTTTAAGATCATTGGGACTACACTTATTAGAATTTAGGAAAGCTAACTTAAGCTTATATTTCAACTACCTCTGAGAGAGTAAGACCCCAAATGTATGTCCATGTGACCAGCATGTGCAACTCGACAACTGAAGGGGAATGAGCCCATATCTCTGAGAGAGTAAGGCCCCACATGTACCATCCCCGTGTGATCAGCAAATAATGCAACTTGACAATTGATAATAGTAAGACCTCACAAACTCATAACTTAGATAGATAATGATTAATAACATGAATAAGACTTGACTTTTACGTAATTCCAATAATTAAATAGAGAGGGTTCAAAGAATCATAACTGCTGCTAACATTATGCAATTAAAACAGGTAAACTTTGATCTGCTGCAAACAAATTAAATTTGCAAAACTCTAAACCCTTATCTCTTTTATTTTATTTTGTTCCCAAATAAGTAACGTGAATTGTTTGGTTGAAACGACAATTCATGTGGATACGATACTCTACTTATCACTTTCTTACTTGGTAAACAATTTGGTACAATTGTCTAATCTGACCATCAAGTTTTTAGCGCCGTTGCCGGAGATTGTTGATATTTTGGACTAAGCAATTTCAATTATTTATTCGTAATTGTTTTTATTTTATTGTTTTAGTAATTTATTTATTTCAAAAAAAAAAAAAAAAAATATATATATATATATATATATATATATATATATATAGAGAGAGAGAGAGAGAAAGAGAGAATGAGTATAGTAAGCATAATAATTATAACAATAATTATTATTATTTACAGTCACTCCTAGAATAGTGTTGCTTGGGTATATGTGTTTATGACTGTTGAAACGAATCATGTATTATTATGCAACAAACCAGTTCAATGATTACAAGAATACATATCCTATGGAGTTTCATGAATCTGATACATACTCTTGCGACTACGAGCAGAACACACAGTTTGATATGGCGCAAGCTATACAAAATGGGATAGCTGATACCACTAAATAGATGGATAAGTACTCCAAACTCGTTAGGAGAGCTGGTGAAGAATAGTGCACTATCATCCATCAAATAGCAGAGATCGTGGTTGAAGCCCGAGACCACTTCAAAGGAACAAACTTGGAGTAAGACATGACAGTCAGTGTGACAATTGGACCGTCACATATGCATAATCAGCCTAACACAAATCAAAAATAGAGAAAAAAACAATTGGAGAAAATATTGTCAGAGGGATTAACTTGTCTCGATTAAATACCGCAAGATATTAAAATGATTTTTTTGTTTTGTTGAGGATTAATTTGGGCCTTGGCAAATTTTATAAGAGACCTAAATGGGTCTCTACTAACATTTTTTTATCAAAATTTTATTAAAAAACAATTATGAAAGACAAAATCTAATCTGAATTTTAAAATTCTAACAACCTTTGCGTTAAAAAAAAAAAAAACGACCATTATTTTTTATTATTTTGACAAAACTACCATTATTCTTACTAATGCTTATTTACCGGAGCACACCACAAAATCTAATCCTAAGTCTAACACCATTAAATGCTACCCTGAGAAAAACCCTAGCTACTTCTTTTTTTTATTTTTTACTGCCACTGTAATCAATAGGCGCTCCAAAGTATGCTTTAGCCGATTTACTGCATCAACATGCATTCATCCAACACCACTTCGCCTCCGACTCCAAAAACCACTGAAAACTATTGCCGCAAAAGTAAAAGTGAAAAGAGAAAACCCTTTAGCAGCAACATGACATTCTTGAGAAAGGCAATGAAGAAATCAATGGAGAAGAAGGGAGGGAAGGAAGCTGAGATTGCCAAGACCTTGATTAGAATTAGGAATAAGCGCTCAGGAGATCTTCGTCCTCGTCGTCGCGCCTTTCAAATCCGGCCTTCTAGGTTATCTACTATGTCTGATGCCCATGACTCTCCCATCACACAACCAGGTCAGATTAGTCCTAATTCTCAAGACAACCCACCAGGTCAGATAAGCCCTAATTCTGAAGACAACCCACCAGGTCAGATTAGCCCTAATTCTCAAGACAACCAAAATCATTCATCTGTTTGTCTAGGTTTAGATTCCATTGATGAACATTAATAATATGTAGCTGAAAGAATTCACCTAAAATGTAACTATTAATTCTGTATTAAAAATGTAGATTTGTTTGTAATAAATAAAAAAATGGATTTGTTTGATTTGTAGGTTTATTATGTGTTTTGAAGCATTTTATATTAAGCCAGATTGGTGATTCAATTAATGAAAATTTATAATTCAATCGATTCACTGAGTGATTCAAATTTTTAGTTGTAAATTCGGTAGTTAACTCAAAGACTTAAGCCCGAACTAAAAACAAAAGTACAGATCAAGAGGAAACAACACAGACAAGAACAAAATTTGCACAGCCCAGATGGTGGGGATTGGAGGATGGTTGGATTTGTTATGGTGGTGTGATTTATGCTCAATTGAACCAAACTGATTTGCAAAACTTATCAGAAGTGAAATGGGAATTGGTGAAAATACATTATTTTGGAGTGAACTATGGACAGGTAACCAACGAATCAATTTTCAATTTCTTGAACTGTATGGGCTGTTGCAGAATAAGAACTAGGCGGGCAACAGGTTTGAACTGGTGCTGGCAGCCAAATCTGAACAGCGATATCAGATATAAAGTCGTTTCTGTTTAATATACAGCTGCTAAAAGGCGTGTCAGATGTTGTAAAATGGTTGCCGGACGAGTGCAATGGGTTCTCCGTAAAAGGATTTATCAAGAGATGTGCAATTTATGTTTTCACAATGATTTCGACGATGAATTTTGGGCAGCCATGCAGCGATTATTGCTAACAACAGTGCCATCCAATTAAATTTTCATGTTCCCCAGTCTTACAAGATAGACCTCCAACCGTGTCGAATTATGGAGAAGAGGGGGTGATCCGCGATGTGCATTGTATTTTCTGTTTTATTGAGATTGAAACCGCAAGTCACTTTCTGGATTTGACATTCAATTGGCTGCATTAGAAAGTAACTAACTGGACGGGGAGATAAATTGGTCGAGAATTTTCTTCTATTAAATTCGTTATGCATAGGGAAGAAAGGAAAGAGTGTCTCATTTTATTAAGTTACTAAAAGCGTAATCTATTTGGTTGGAGCGCAACGATATGCTCTTTAACCAGAAAATGTCAACATGTTGGAGGTAGTATATCGTATGAAGTAGATGTCACGGTCATGGTTTATTTGTCGAGATGGTAGCAGTAAAAATCTTCTTTTCGTATCATGGTGGCTAAATCCAATACTTGCTTTCAATATATTGTTTTGAGTACTCATTTCAATAAATCTTATAAAAAAAAGTCACAAGTCACCCATATTTTTCATGTTCTATGGTCTCTCATGTAACAACTAACAATCATATTCGGAAATAGATCATATCCTGCCTTTGGAATTTAGCCATCCTTCATGTGCTTCATCTAACGGTTGAGAGTTCATGGAAAATAAATAAACAAAAAGCAGCGGTTTTGAAAAGAGAGAAAACAAGTGGATGGAGGATTTGGATCGTCTTCAGCCCTTCCCCTCATGTTTATTGTACTGCACTACTCATAACCATCCATCATACCGTGTTCGTTGGCTGCAAAAGGAGAATAAAATCAATGTTCAAGATTGGGCAGGACCTTCATGGCAGGAGAGGATCCGTGTCCGTGGATGAGCAGTCGAGATGATAGCCGATTTGGCTCCTCTCCACCCTCCCATTCTCTCCTCCCTCCTTCAGAAAATTATATCTATTTAAGAGAAGATCAAGAAAGAAAGAAAGAAAATAAAAAAAGAAGATCAAGAGAGAGATATACACAAATTGGAGAAGGAGGGGGAAGGAGAGAATGAGGGGAGGAGAGGATTCAAATCGGCTCTAATTTCCTCCTTAAACCATCATGACACTGATCGGATTGATTGATATCAAATAATAGTACCAGTTCAACCTCTTAAACTTATTTATTTACTTAGCACCTAAATTCAAGCTCGGTCACTACTCAGCACATCAAACATAATGGAGTATATATTAGAATCTTTTCAACACTACTTGGAATCCTGCCCTCAAATGTATAAAGCAAATGTAGATGCGACTAAATTATAATTGTGAATATATGGGTTTTAGTTGTATAATTAGAAATTAGTAGAACTTTTCAAATTTAAATTGTTGTCAAATTTAAATTCTCTTTACGCTTCAAAGAGTGTTAAGTATGGAGAGTTGAGTTTTATGGGAGCTAATTATAATACACTAATAAAAGCATAAGTAAAAGGTAAAACAAAAAAAATAAAGGATAAATTAGCGGGAAAAAAAACTAGATAGTGATTGATTGTGTGTGATTGATTGTTCCTTTTTAGGTAAAGGCTCAATTGTAATTGATTCAGAAGAAAATGAGGAGTGTTTGGTTTCTAAGAAAAGACCAAGACCTAGTTTAATCAAGAATGATGAACCATCTGATCCCATGACGCCGAAGATCAACAAGAAGCAGATGATCGATGCAGCACAGACGTCGGGAAAAAGAAAGAAAAGGACTAAGGTAACATAATTGTTTTACTATCGTTATAATTTTAACAAAATACTTGGTCTCTTAAGAAATAAATCTTAAATAAAATACTAATCTTTCCAGCTTCAGTAATCATTTATTTTTGTTTGGTATTGCAGAGGAAGAGATTTTCTCAACAAGCACCAAAGGAAAATGTGGTAATAGCATATCCCCAAATGACTAGGGCTACACCAAGAACCTCCACTGAGGTAAATTTTTTGGTTGATCACTATAATGATTAAGTTTTATTTTACTTAGTCGGATAACAATCCATAATCTTCATGTATGTTTGTACTTTCAGGTTGATGGATCTTCAATTCCTGAAAAATCCCAATCGCCCAAGATCAGTGAGAACCAGCCAACCAAAGCAACAATGACATCGGTAGAAAGAAAGAAGAAGACCAAGGTAACCATATTGTTTTACCCTTGTTATAACCTTTACGGCTACATGATATTTCCTTCTTCTCTAATCATTTCTTTTTCTTTTGTCTTGCAGAGGGTGAAATCCTCTCATCAAGCACCAATAGAGAAGATGGTAACCCCAAATCCTCAAACGGCTAGGGAAACACCTAGATCCACAACCATGGTTAATTTCTTGTTTGACTAATGATTAATTTTTCTTTTACTCTTTCTGATAGAAGTCTTCAATATTTTTGCATGTTTTTAATTTCAGGTTTGTGGGTCTTCTATTTTTGAACAATCACACTCGCCCAATATCATCAAGAAACGGTTAGCCAAAGCAGCATTAGAAAGAAAGAAAATGACCGAGGTACCTCAATCGTCTTACCCTTACAACTTTACGATCTTTATCCTTCTTCGCTGATCATTTTTTTTCTGTTGTCTTTCAGAGGGTGAAAGCCTCTCAACAAACACTGAAAGAGAACGAGGTAACCTCGTATCCTCAATCAACTAAAGCAACACCTAGTTACTGATTAATTTTTATTTTAGTTAGTCAGGTAACGATCCTTAATATTTTAGCATGTCTGAACTTTCAGGTTGGTGGGTCTTCAGTTACTCAACCATCACCTCCAACGCCAAATATTTCAGAAGACAAGTTGAGCAGATACTTCTCTGAAGTTGACTTTCCAACATCGGTCTCTTTGTCTATTCAGGAGTACATTGACAAAATTAATTCGGCGTTTCGAGGACAAATTCCAACTAACCAAGATGAAGTGACGGCCTTGATGACTCAAATGTTTAGGCTCGGATCAGCCAAGGAAGTGGCCTTTCCTCAACAAATAGTCTTTAACCAGATAGCACTTCGACTAGGTGATATGTCGAGAAGCTCCTTAGAATTCAAATATCAACATCAACATGCCAAAAATGATCTTCAGAGGTTACAGGAAGAGAAGGCTTTTATCAAGAAAGTGTACGCAGAGCTTGATGAGGAGAAAAAGGAGACCCTGCAAAGACAAAAGAAGATTGAAGATAGGATGACGTTGTTAAAGGAGAAGCAGGAGAAAATTAAGAAAGAGTTGGAGCAATTGAAGCCAAAATCTTTGCAACTAGCAACAACATTGAAGAAGATCAACATCAAGAGAACTAGCTTATACACTGATTTGACTCGCATTGATGACAAGTTGAAACCCTTGTTTGACCAAACTCCATACCTAGAGATAGACTTCCAAAGGGAATGGGAACAAATAAGAGCTTCCCTTGAACAAGTTATGGCATCAATACATTTTCCTTCGATTGATCCAGCACGTCCTGATGTAGTCAAGCAACAGATAACTTCAATTGAACCATCACATCATGATGTAGTCAAGCAACAGATGACTTCAATTGAAGCATCACGTCCTGATGTAGTCGAGCAACAGATGACTTCAATTGAACCATCACGTCCTGATGTAGTCGAGCAACAGATGACTTCAATTGAACCATCACTTCCTGATGTAGTCGAGCAACAGATCACTTCCATTGAATCATCACCTCCTGATGTAGTCGAGCAACAGATGACTTCGATTGAACCATCACGTCCTGATGTAGTCGAGCAACAGATGACTTCAATTGAACCATCACGTCCTGATGTAGTCGAGCAACAGATGACTTCAATTGAACCATCACGTCCTGATGTAGTCGAGCAACATATAACTCATATAGTCGAGAAATCAGAGACAACCTTGGTTGAGAAACCAGAGGGTCCTCAAGTTGGAGAAGTGGCAATTGAAGGAAACAGGCTGGAAGATATCTCCACTGTTTCACGTCCTGATGTAGTCGAGCAACAGATAACTCCAATTGAACCATCACGTCCTGATGTAGTCGAGCAACAGATGACTTCAATTGAATCATCACGTCCTGATGTAGTCGAGCAACAGATGACTTCAATTGAATCATCACTTCCTGATGTAGTCGAGCAACAGATAACTTCGATTGAATCATCACCTCCTGATGTAGTTGAGCAACAGATGACTTCGATTGAACCATCACGTCCTGATGTAGTTGAGCAACAGATGACTTCAATTGAACCATCACGTCCTGATGTAGTCGAGCAACATATAACTCATATAGTCAAGAACTCAGAGACAACCTTGATTGAGCATCCAGAGGTTCCTCAAGCTGGAGAAGTGGCAATTGAAGAAAACAGGCTGGAAGATATCTCCACGGTTTCAAGTCCTTCTCTTCACCAAAATGAATAAACTGTAAAATTAGGAGAAGATATAATTCAAGGCGCAACCTCTTAAGATTTTATGTAAATTTTGTTTTGGTTATACTAAAGTGGTGACTGAAGTTATTGCCCAAAGATTGCACCCTATTCTCTTTCATGTGGTGTCACATACTCAAAACAGTTTCAACCCAAACATGTCTTCTGTATGGGTAATTTGAAGGGTACAAAGGCTATCTGATAGGGAAACGGTATTCGGCAAAGTATATGATATGATTGTTGTATTTTTATTATTTTTAATTTATTTTAAAGTTAATAATTATCAGTTATTCTTCAAAAAATAATTATATCAGTTAATCTTGTTTGTGGCTAAGTCTTGTAACTGACTACCAACATGTATTGTTGCCTAATCAATATGCACGTTTACAATTAATATACTTGGTCTCCATAAAAATGGTTTTGGTCACATAGCCTTGATGAGAAAACTATGGACTGTTAACCTTGATATTTTTTATTTAATGGGTTATATATATGGCATAAGAGGGGTACGAGAGGGTAAGAAATAATACACCAAACTTAACCTATAAGGTCAGATGACTTCTCTTGTTCTTATTTTACATGGATTTCTAATAACAAAAATCAAGTTCTTTTGAGCATCTATAAAGTGTTCATCAGACCTTATTGATGTTAATTCATATGTGGTGCTAGTAAAAAATATTGTTGTATTATGAAGAGTACTAGATATGAGACCAACGCATCGGGTAATCTACATGTGATGGCGAAATATGTATAGCAAAACTATTTGGTGCAATTTGTGCATGTTATGAATTGCTGGTTGCGAGATACTAAATTTTGATGAAACTGATATGTTGAAATTTGATTATAAATATTTATCATTACTGAGAAATTTTTCTTAACAGTTTATCATAAAACCAATTGTATTTGACATAATCTTAAAACCAAACTTGTACACTCACAAAGTGTGAGGGTTTATACCGATTTTAATAACATATTATCTTAATTTATTTACATCCCTTATGCAGAATGATTGAATCTATATGATGTTTTTTAATATTATAGTTTCTATTTTACACCCCCATTAAATTTGGTATATACGTAATTTGTGAATTCAAGTTGATGTGTGTATGTTATGAGAACACTAACTCGAGAAGATTTATACCAGTCACACATGATAAAAGAAATTAGATTATGAATACTATATATCTTGATGATTACATTTAGTTGAGTATCTTATCGAATTTATGTGGAGTTTATAATTTTTTTCATTATATATACTGATACTTCTATTTTATTGTGGAATATTATTTAATTATATTATTGGCGATAAAATTGAGAAATCCACGAAGATACATAGATGATATGTATAAGTGAAACAAGTGCAATAGAGATTGTTGTCGTTTAAAAATAATCTAAGTAGACATGTGTATATTTTCGTGGCACTTGTTAAACTCATGAGATATTTTGAATGTTATTAAATATAATATGGTATATTATGGATTATTCATTGTATTAAAATAATACAGTGATTTTTTTTTTTTAGGGAAGAAAATCATTGCATTTCATGAGCTAAAATATGTCAAATACATGTAGATACATCTTCAATCACATGGGGGCTAGGATTAGATAGGGCTGCCTGAGCTAACTCGTGAGCTACCCTATTTGCTTGCCTCCAGCTGAACTCAACATGAGGGTTCTGAAATCTATCAACTAGCAGTTGTTTACAAGCAGTGATAATACATCCAAACTCGCTACTATCTTCTAGACTAGAATTGACACAATCAACAACCTTTTTACAATCAAGAACAAAATCTACATTATCAAACTGTTGATTAGAGAGCCAATCCAAAGTCGTGTCCAATAGCTTCCCCCACATCTATATCACAAATAGGGGCAAACCATTTTGTTCTTGCAAGTACAAAAGCACCATCATCATCCCTAAGACACATGCCCAAACCAACCCTGTTAAAAGAAGTAGAAAAGGATGCATCAATGTTGCATTTATACCTGCCAGGTGCCGGTTTCTTCCAAACATCTTCCTCTTGTCTCAAAGGCCGAACCTATGGAGTTATGGGTTGGTTACTGCTGCTTGATCTGATTCTTTGGGTTGTTTGCCATTCTTCAAGTACATGAGTTGCACGTTGAAGCACCTGCGAGTCGGTCTCAAATTGTTGCTGCCAAAGTTTCATGTTTCTACATTTCCAAAGGCTCCACATAATTGTTGCCATCAGTTCACATTGCCTTGAAGATAGATTTTGTAAAAGTGTGAAAATGAGAGCACTAATATTACAATCTTGATGGATCACCCTGTCAATTGCGTCCCATAAATTCGCATTCCGTCAAACTTGAACAGCTTTAGGACACTCAATAAGGATATGAATACTATCTTCATAATTATGATTACAATGAACACAATCAAGTGGGCAAGAGATTCCTCTACTATTTAAGCGAGCACGTGTTGGAAAACAACGACGACACACACGCCAAAGAAATTTTTTGATTTTAGGAGGCACTTTTAGTTTCCAAATAAGGTCCCATCGACCATTGACATGCATATGCGAGTTGTCTGCCATTTCAGTAACACAAATTCTATAAGCACTCTTGACAGAATACGTACCACTCTTCTCCCCTTTCCAAATCATTTTGTCCTCCAATACAAGTGGCTACAATGGTGTATTGAGAATGAGTTGCACAGTTTGTGCATCAAACAAACTGTGAATAAGAGGCGCCTTCCACATTTTTCCACATTTTTACATCTTGCTCAATAAAATCACATAATTTCACCTGCATCAAAGGCTCAAAAATAGGATTAGTTGTGGATAAAGACACACCATCCTTGAGCCAAGGGGCGCCCAAGAAAGGTATGTTGACCCCTGAATCGATCCGCCATCGTGCACCCTGTTTCACCACAATTTTTGCACTAAAAGTGTTTCGCCAAACATAGCTTGGGTTATGCCCAATTTTGGACCCAATAAAATCAGAATTAGGAAAATATCTAGCCTTAAATAATCGACAAACAAGGCTGCTAGAATCAGTTTGGAACCTCCATCCCTGTTTCCCTAACATAGCCACATTAAAAGAGGTCAAATCTTAAAGCCCATACCTCCGAAGTTTTTATGAACAGAAAATCTTTCCCAAGACATCCAATGTAATCCACGACGCATATTACCGCCATAGCCCCACTAGAAAGCATTAATCATTTTTTCTATAGTTTATATTTTTCTATAATACAGTGATGTTTTGAAATAAAAATACTTTCTTTGGTCACATTTATAAGTAACTTGCTTTTTCAGAATCGTTATAATCTAGATATATCAATTATTTAATAAATCTGAAAAATGAAAAGTTGTTTATAAATATGACCAGATGGAGTGTATATTTGTGTGAATTTATTTTTTCCAATGTGGGGATGTTGTCACTTTAAAAATAGTTCAAGTAGACTTGTATAAAAATTCAAACATGAGTTTATATTTATCCAATTTGGGGGCGTTGTCGCTTCGAAGCATTTCCAAGTAGACATGTGCAATAAATTTAAATATAGGTTAAATTTTCTTTTAAGTGAGGGTGTATTTTTTTTTTTAGAGGACTTATGTGAGGGGGTTGTTGATTAGAATTTATTTAAGAAGACTTATGATAATCTATCATAGATGATAATTTGGTAATATATATGAGATATTGACTGGTAGACATCTTCGTCAATTTATTATTTGTAATGCATCAGAATAATGAAAAATATGTAGGTAACCCAACATCGAGGGGGGTGGATTAATGACCAATAAAGACTTAGAGAGTGATGGTAACCCAACATATATTGTGAAAATTCACAAAGCTATGTCCATGTAGGCAAGAACAAGTCACTTGTCAATTTGTTGAGACACTATCCATTTTAATTTTTGAGAGTTCATCTCTATGATGTAGGATAGTGTATACTACAACGTTGGAGTTGAGTTTATACTCTTAATGAATCCATAGCTCGTATATTTAAGTGGTGTGTTTAATTGATTGTGGTGTACACTTGATAGATTTACATATATGAGTGTTGGAGGTAGGGCCACCTCTATGAAAGATTGGGTAGACTTTCTAAAGCCACTTATGAAATCCAAGGATAGGTGCAAGACCGAAATGTACCACACCGTGTTGAACAACTTTGGATGAGAGATCAATGTGGATGGTGAGGTCACTGATTCACATACGGAATGAGGTTTATAAAGGTTATAATCTTACCGACATTCTAGTGGGGCAAATTTCATTTGCTCTATGTGCTAGTTCATAGTACAAAAGACACTAATGATTATGCATTGATTTTTCACGCTCTTGGAAACACCTAAAACTTTAAAATTTTGTTGGAGATTGTTTTATTTTTTATTGTTAATTTATTTTAAAAGTTAACTATTATATTAATTAATATATACTATATACAAAGAAAACAGGGGGTTTTAGAGGGATTTTGGACTGACTTTTTTGTTATTTTAGCTATACTCTTAAACAAATTTTTTCTATAATGTTATATTATTGGTGTTAATAAAAAGATAAGAATTTTTGTTATATTATTGTTGTCATTGAAAAAGACAAATATGATTTGTTGAGTTTCTTACATTTGAAAGTCACAAATATCTATACTTATAATTTTAATTTATATCACAAAATTTATAAAAATATCGTTGTAATTTACTAAAAATATTGATTAAATATCTTTGAAAATAATTATTATATCAGTTAATCTTGTTGGTGGCTAACTCTTGGGATGACTACGTAACATGTATTGTTGCCTAGTTTTATAAAAAAAAAATTGTATTGTTGCCTAGTCAATATGCACTTTTTTTAGTATCCTAAATTTTTGTAAGAACTCTAATCTATTTTTTGATAGAAATCTTGATAAATTTTGGTAAATCCTTTCTTCCCCATCTAAAGAAATCTAATCTATTTTTTAAAAAACTATTCTTTCTTCTTTTTTTGAATAATTTTAAAAACTATTCTTAATATACTTTTATTTGAATTTTTTTTTAGTTTTTTTTTTTGAATAATTTTAAAAACTATTCTTAATATACTTTTATTTGAATTGTTTTTAGATTTGTATAGATCATCATGGTTATAAAAACAAACTATAACAAACGGCTTCGTAGACCCCTTTGTTATTGATTAAAATAAAAATAATTTTGGCATTCATTTATAGATATTTTTTGAGATTTTATAAAAAAATCAAAATTTGTTGTGTTTTTTTTTTTAAAGAAAGAATTTTTTTTTGTGTGTTTAGTATTAAAAATAATTTTTTTGTCTCGTAAACTTAGCTCAATTGGTAGGGACAATGCATAATATATGCAACGTTGGGGTTCCAACCCCGGACACCACCAAAAACAAGATACAACTATATGAAAGGATATTTTTGTTACAAAATCATTTCAATCTTTTGACAATTATTTTCTCCCTCTTTTAAACAAGATCTTTTGGTACAAAAGACATAAGAGAGTTCAAATATGTTGAAATGTCAAATAATTAAGATGACGTAATATTGATTGTTTTACTAGCCATTAACTTTCATAATCAGATATAGAATATTTTTTTCAAAAGAGTGTCTGACCAAATATATATTATCAAACTACTAAATAATGAGACAAGATCATCTCCATTTTGAGTAAAGGAGGTTTAGTTTCAGGTTGTCGTGGAGTGATTTGGGGAAAGATGGAAACTAGTTGTGCATCTTCTCATACTTGCTAGGCCGCATTAGTATAATGTTAGCGTTAACCTTTGTTGGGAGCTCATGTAAACGTAAGTGTCTTGCTAACCGTTGCTCCTGGGGCACTAGTTAAGGAATCCAAAAATATAATTTTTGTCTTGGAAATATAAGGTGTTGTTTTTGATTAAATAATAACCAATACCTCTGGAGCTCTGTTAAGTATTCTCCTAAATGTTATTGTTCATTCTAAAAAATATGATACACTAGATAGTCAACATAAAAAAGAATCAAAAATTCATCATATCATATCAGATTTAAGTAGTGGTGACTGAGACTTAGTTTGAGAGGGAAATTTTGGAGGGCATAACTTGATTTTTATTTTTTCTGAATTAAGCAAGCAATAAAATAATTGTAAAAATGATTGTAGTGTGATTAAGTTGTTATATGATCATATATTATGATAGTTGAGATAAAATCTAAAAAATATCTTTTAATGTCAATGATAACAAAACATTTAAATTATGTTTAATGAACTCTGATATTATTTGTTATTTAAATGTGATTTTGAGTGAATTTTAGAAAGATAGGTTACAAAGGAACTTACATTTTCAAGAACATTCTCATAACAATGTCCATCTCCACTCCTTATGTTTGTCTCGCAAAAGTCATCCCAAACAAGACAAATTGGAAATTATTGTCAATCATGGGTATAAAGATCTTGGCCTTTAAGAAATAATAATTTATTTGTCAAGGATCATTGTGAAATTAAAGTACAAAAGAATCAAAAGACATATTCTACAAAAGAAACATGTTTAACATGATATATTCTCAAAAGGGGGATGAAAGACAAATAAACAACAGCAGTACAAAGAACCTATGAAGAAATAAAAGGGAACCTATGAGCACTAGACAACACATCAAGAAATAAAAATTGAATCTATGAGAAGTGGACAACACATCAAGCTAAAATGATTGGATAATATCAAATCAATTTGTACCTTCTTTGTTTCACTTCAAGGTTTGAGAGTTTTACAGCTCACCCAAACGAAATCTTGGCTGCCAACTTGCAAATTTGTTTCACTTCAAGGCGTGAGAGTTTTACAGCTCACCTAAACAAAATCTTGGCTGCCAACTTGCAAACATATTCTGCATGGTACTATTTATGATATCAAACTTTATTGTAAGTTGTCCACAGAATTTTGAGAACATTATATCAAACACTTATGCACAAGGATATTTCACTTATATGAAATGGCAAACTTTCATATTCCATATTTGCTCTAAGAAGCGTGTGTTTATTACAAAAGCAAGGGATTCCTTTCATCTATAAATACAAGGGCTTGCAAAGAGAAAATACATTGAGTCATTGAGCATAAATTACCTCACTTGATTTTAAACACATCAAGAACACTTCAAGGACTCTTTCATCGTGTGCACTACATCAAATATCCAGCAACAACTCTTTTATTTGAGTTCTTTACAAAGGCGAAAAATAAATCAAAACAATAGCAGAAGTCTTCAAGAAATCACTAAGTGTGTTAGTGATAGTTATTGGTAAAAACTAGTGAGTAAAACTAGTGTGAAGCTTAAAGAGGTGAAAAGAAAGAAATTGTATAGATCCAAGAAGTGGTCTAAGAAAAGACATAGTTGAGATATAACTAAGAAAAATGATATGTACATCAACTTAAATTTATCCTGAATTATCCCGATATATGTAATTGTACCACATAGCATCATTGCCAATTGAATTCCACTATTTCAGCCTTTTATTCAGTTGCAAAATTAAACTAGGAAATAGTTTGTGAGAGCCTCGTGATGATTTCTCTCGTGATGAATAGCATCGTTGTATAACTAATAGTCAACTACATATTGAAAAATCTCAAAGTATTGTGGATACTGGAGTAGCCCACATTGAATAAAGTATTATAATTTTCTGTGTGTGAATTCTCTTTTCCTATCTCTCTTTATTTTTCAATATCATACACTCCACCATTATTATTGTTTATTAACTAAGCAACTAATCCAATCCAAGTATTCACCTGAGACATTTTTATTGGTAATTTTTATTAGATCACAATTCAAACCTCCCTTGTAATATTATTTTACTTCAATAATATCTAAAATGTATTGATTGAAAATTTAAAATTCTTGAAATGATTCAATTTAATTACCTTTATTTCTAATGCTACAATGTTTACCATTGAGCTGGCCTTTGTGAAGGACTGGCATTCACTTTCGATTGAAAGTGACTCCACAAATGTAGTGTCATTTTTCAGAAGGAGTTGCTGATACCTTTGAAATTCGAAATAGAAAACTAGACGACTGAACTGTATGAACATGAGAAGCAACATGAATTGCAATGTTTCCCCTAGTAGTTGATTTTTAGAGAGGGAAACTTCGTAGTTCCTTAATGCTTTTTACATTAGGGATTTGTAAGGATTGCTTTCATATAGGTATTGTTACTTTTTTAATGGGTTTTTGGCTTTCGCCACCATCCTCTTGGACATTTTTTTCAATTGATCAAATGCGGCTTTATAAAAAAAAAAAAACATTACCTTCATTCTTAAATGTTTTTGTTTGGATAAAATATTAAAAAAATTCATTGCTAACATTTTTGAAATACTTATAAATTGTAAAACTTTAGGGTCAAATTTAAAAATTAAAAAATAAACGTAATTTACAAATTCCGAAAATTTAAAGGGCCCAATTTATAATTTTTGAAAATATTGAGGGTCAAATTAAAAATATTTACAAGTTTTTAGGGACTAGTTAGAAAATTTCAAAAAGAAATAATAAGTATTGAAAAAAAAGCAAGAGTGATTTGAAAATATTTCAATGTGAATTTTTTTAAATATGGGGACAATATTGAAAATTTTGAAAAATTATAAGAAAGAAGAAATTTGAAATTTTTTAACCTTTATGTGTCATTTAAAATAAACAAAATCTAGCTTAAATACTTCATAAATTTTCATCATTTTAAAAATTCTACAAATTAATCATCAAAACAATGAATTTACTTAAAAGATTTTAATTTCCAAACAATATAAATTACATTACCTCAAAATATTTTCTCATCCAAACACACATTCAGTTTTATTAATCTATATTTCTATTGAACAAAGTTACTTTTATATTTTTTTTTAGAAATCAAATTCGGATATAAATTCATATAAAAAAGTTAAAATAATCGAATGAAAGTTTACTCAATTAGTATTGAATTGACTTATCGTAAGATTGTCATTTTAGTTCTTACTTGATCACTTTAAAGATTTTTTTAGTTAATAATTTAAATTTCTGTTGTAGTTATGTTGTTCTTATTTTAAAGGAATTTAGTTTAACCCCGTCCACCACCAAAAAATAAGGAATTTAATTTTAATTTTTTATTAATAAGAATAAAATTGGAATTGAAAAACTGATCTCAAAATCATGTATCCCATTTATATATACCGATCTCAAAACGAGCGCTAATGTGCTCGTCTTTTCGTTTTTAATTGCAAAAATGATAAAATGGTAAAACAATAAAGACTTACACTTAGTTTTCATTGATTTGGAGAAGGCGTATGATAGAGTACCTAGAGAGATTTTGTGGAAAGCTCTAGAGAAGAAAGAGGTGAGAATTGCCAATATATTAGAGCGATCCAGGATATGTATGAGGGAGCTTCGACTAGTGTGAGGACACGGGATGGGGATACCGTATATTTTCCCATAACAATAGGACTGCACCAAGTCAACCCTAAGTCCTTATCTTTTTACTTTACTTTTGGATGTACTGACGGAACACATCCAAGAGTTAGCACCGAAATGTATACCTCTTGCAGTTGATGTAGTCTTGCTTGGTGAGTCAAGGGAGGAGTTAAATGGGAGGCTAGACTTGAAGGAAAGCCTTAGAAGCGTATGGTTTCCGCCTGAGGAGAAGAAAGACGGAGTATATGAAATGTAACTTCAGCAAAAGGAGAAGTGGGTCTACCTTGGAGGTGAAAGTTGGAGATCATATAATACCCCAAGTTACATGGTTTAACTATATTGGGTCCATATTACAAAATGACGGAGAAATAGAAGCAGATGTAAATCATCGTATTCAAGCTGGGTGGTTGAAATGGAGAAGAGCATCAGGTGTTTTGTGCGATAAGAAAGTACCACTTAAGCTGAAAGGAAAGTTGTATCAGACATCAGTCAGATCGGCAATGTTGTATGGTACAGAATGTTGGGCAGTTAAGAGCCAACACGAGAGTAAAGTAAGTGTAGCGGAGATGAGGATGTTGCGTTAGATGAGTGGTAAGACTAGACATGATAGAATTATGAATGACACCATTAAGGAAAGAGTGGGGGTAGCACCTATAGTAGAAAAGTGGATAGAAAATAGGCTTAAATGGTTTGGACATGTAAAGAGAAGACCCGTAGATGCCGTTGTAAGAAGAGTATATCTAATGGAGGAGAGTCAGGTTAAAAGAGGTAGAGGAAGACCTAAGAAAACCATTTGAGAAACCATTAGAAAAGATTTAGAGGTCAATGAATTGGATCCAAATATGGTTTTTGATAGAACACTATGGCGTCATTTGATCCATGTAGTCGACCCCACTTAAAGGGATAAGGCTTGGTTGTTGTTGTTGTTGTTGTATATCTTGAGTGACTTCAAAAGATGTTTTTAAACTTCCTCCTACATATTTCCTCCATTAGTACAATTGGTCCCTACCATCCATTTTCACTGATTGGAAAAACTGAACATACCACATAAACGCCTCTAGGATGCCACATGTCCTCAGTAATGACATGTCATGCCACATGTTAAAATACTAATTTAAATTAAAATTTAACATTTTTTATTTATTAGGTGAAACGATCCCCCTTCTTCATCTTCCACGATCTCTCTACTAGTCTACCAACACAACCCAGAATCATCACCATCTATCTTCCATCATTTTTTCAATTTTTCAGAAATTAGGGACTTTAAATTCCTTCTTTATCATAGAACAACCTATTCACATCAATTGACGTCATCATTGTTATCATTTTTGGTTTCACAACCCAATCCTTTTGTTAAATCACAACCTGTTTCTATCTTCTTCACCTTAATTTTCTTAAAAATCAAAACTGTTTTTCTTAGAGACTTAAAAACGCGTTAGAAAGATCTTAAAACCCAAAACAATGATGAACAACAACACATATTTGAAGAACCATAAATTTTGTCTCTCAGACCAGAGCACCGTTGTCACCACCATCTCTCACCAACGCACCACCGTGCTCAACCCTCACCATTGATGAACTCGCTTCATCTCTCTCACAAATTTGTCTCTCTTGTAACATCCTTCTTCTCACACGACCCTTGTCCATCCACCGTCAAATCCATCCACAGTCACTAATGTAGCACTAAAAACTATTTCAGTCAAGTGGAATAACAACAATCACTCAGGTGTCATTCTCAATGTTGATGGTAGTTGTTTGGGTTCCCCCATAAGAGCTAGCTTTGGTGGAGTTCTTAGAAATGATGCAGGTTACTACTTCAAAGATTTTTCGGGTTACATTCAAAACTTTTCTAACATTTTGTATGCCGAGCTCTATGACATCTATCATGGTCTCTTGTTGGCTAAAAGCATGGGTATCATTGAGCCAGTTTTCTATTCTGATTCACTTCATGGTATTAACATCGTCAAAGACCCCTCATTGAAATATCATTTTTATGCGGTTTTGATTCAAGACATAAAATATTTAATTGAGCAAGGAAATGTCTCAATTATCCATACCCTTCATGAATGGAACCAATGTGCGAATTTCATGGTTAAACTCGATGTTTCCTCTAATTTTGAGTTTTTTCGTCAATACTCTCCTCCGATTGATCTTCTCTCTTTGTTGCGGAGTGATGCGGCAAGAACCTTCTATTTGAGAGATTAGCTCGTTTTCTTTTTATCTTTTGTTGTATTCTTGTGTTTTTTCTTAGCATTGTAGCAAAAAAAAATTAGAATTGTGTTATTTGAAAAACCATTTGTATGAAAACTTACGAGACACCTATAGATTTACAAAGAAAATTAGGTATTTGCACAAAAAACCAAAACAACAAATAGGAAAAGTGAACATAATTTGAGTATGAACGAAAAAATTGACAGAAAAGTTATCAAAAAATGGTTGTACAAATATTATTTCTCATAAAAATAATAAAAGATTTATCCACAAATTTTAGCTCAACCACAAAAATATCAAAATTGTTAAGTCAAACATCGTGATTGATGTTCAAACAACAAATTTCACTCGAATAACTTTGTCTTTATCTCATTCTTAATCATCAAAATAATTTATTTTAATAATTTATTTTTCAATTAAAATCAACAATGTCATTAAACTCAATATCACCCAAACATATACTAGTTGATTTTTTTTAAAGAATATTTTCTCATTTCTTTGTGAAGTTGAATAGTTTATTTGTCAACAACAAGTTCCCTTTAGTTTAGATACACACAAAAGTCATAACCAACACGTGACACAGACAGTACAAACCTGACTTGTGGTATATATAAATACCAAGATTTCTTCTTTCACTTCCACCGCGTCAAATAAACTCAACTCAAAATCTCTCTCTCTCTCTCTTCAACTTTCTGAATTCTATTAAACGTTTCAATTTCGCGAACTACCAAAAAAAAAGGAAAATGGGAAAATGGAATTATCGTCCATCGCGTAGGTTTCGTCGTAGATCTCCTAATCCTCCGTCCATTTTCTACGATATCAGAGCCCCTCTTCCTAGTAATTTCTTTTTCTCTCTACTTTTTTTTTTTTTTAAATATTTTTTATTTTTGAATTCTTTACATTTTTTAATGATTATGTTCTTTATTTGTTTCGAATAGGAAATGGGTTTTGTGAATTTTAATGAAAACATTGTTAATGAGGAAGATTTGTCGTTGTTATTGTTGTGTACTTTTGTGTCTGTTGGGTGTGAATCAATGTTTTAAAAATTGAACTGGGCTTCTGTAAGGATATGCACCGTCAGTGTAGACTAATTTTAAGGCTACATGGCAAAATAGTTAATTTCAATCAGACGACAGCGTAAAAATAGTTTACACTATCAGTGCATAACCATTATACTCTTTTAGAAGAGAACCTGGCTGCCCAATTGAAATGTGATCCATTTGCATTTATTTGTGGGAACTAAAGGGTATGCACCGTCGGTGTTAAACACTGTCATCTAATGAGAATCCACTGCTTGCTAGGTTACCCCAATTTTGTATTATTATATTGAAACTGACAGTGTGGGTTAGTAGAATGGTGGCCTCTGATTGAATGTCAGTGTAAAACTGTTTTAGGTTGACAATGTATATGAAAGGTTTTTATGTGCTTTCTATCATTTTGTTTGCTGGATGTAAGTTCTGGACATTTTGTGTTTTAAGTGAACTTTTTTCGCTGTGTATTGCGCACTAGCAAATTGATTCGTGTAGTTTAAGTTGTATGCTGAAGGCACACAACGGTAAGGTTGCTGCATTGCAACCTGGAAGTCATATGTTTAAATTTTGGAAGAGTCTCTCCACTTGCAGGGTAAGGGGGGTGTACATCTACCCTCCCTAACCCCCACTTGGTGGGAGCCTCATGGATTGGATCACTGTTTTAAGTCTCCATTGTTTCCTATTATGCATCCTTATTCAATTAATAGTTCGATTAAATTTTGTGTTTTGCTGGTAGATTGGTTGCTGCCTTCCATGAATGCCGTAATAGTAGAGATTGTTTGATCTATTTCTAAATTCTTTAGTTAGATGTGATTTTCTTGATGTCTCTTACTTCGAACCATTGAGATGATTGTAGAGATGTATTTCAAGGTCTCAAGAGGTTTCAGGTTAAAATTGAAACTCTCAATCTTGCATTCACCAGGTTTATAAAGCTTGGCCTTGTTTTCTTGCTGAGGAGAGAGGTGTCACCAATGCAGTTATAGAAAATGCCATTTAATATGAATAATAATATTATTTTAAGAAGCCCTCCAAAGATATTAGATAACACCAGGAATTATGTAGTTATTCTTTGATAGTTAGTAGAGTCAAGTAGTTAGAGAGAGGGTTTGATATGTAACGTTACACACAATAGAAGAGATGGGAGGAAGGGAATCACGTAAAAATCGGGAAGAAATTGATGAGGTTGAAAAGGATATGGGGGAGGAGGATAGGAAACAACTGGCTGATGGAGACAAAGACAGTCAGAGAAACCAAACCAGCGTTATGATTAATATGGAATCAGACGAACCTGACAGGCTAATGGTGAAAAAGGAACTGAGGGAAAATGAAAAAAAAAAAGAGTAGCAAACATCATGTTGTAGGTCGTAGAAGAGGGTAAAGCCAAACACAGAGAGAAATATTATGGACCCAACAATGGAAGAGACATGAATCACAGTAAGTAATAAATGAAGCATAAACAGAGATGGGAAAATGGGTTGCAAAACAGATTAGAAAATAGTGTTTGATAATCACACCTAGCAGGTTTGGGTTTTGAATGATCCGGTTAACCCACCACCGCGGCTATAACTGGCGGTAGGGCTGGGCATGGTTCGGTTAACCATATTAACCGAACCGAACTGAACCAAAGTGTTGAAATGGTTCAGAATAACCGAACCGAACCGTTTAAGGTTTGGAACTAACCGAACTGAACCAAAGTTATGGTTCGGTTAACCGTTTGCTTATCTATTAACCGAACTGAACCAAAATCAAAATTTTGAACCGAAGATTTAAAGTGAAAGGGTGAGGTTCCTAACTCTAATTTCAACTACTGGCATATGCTTAATGGTAAAAATTTATTACTACTAACAGGAGAGGAGCATGCTCTCACTTGAAACGCTCCATTGTCCATACATATATATACACAGACACATACATTCGAAAAACAAATCATAAAGCAAAACAATATTTCTTGGTGTAAGTTGATCGTGTATAAGCTAGCTAGCATAATTTTTAAAACAAATCACAAGTACATTGGTTAATCCTCCAAAGTCTTCCAAATAGTGTTGCTTTAAAATGCTCATAAAGTAATAATAAGGGAAATCGAGTATTACGTGAAATCTGGTAGTAACCTAGATGGTTGAAAGCAAAATTGAAAACAAAGTTCCCAGAGAATGAACTACAGAACATCAATAGCTATATTATTCGATACTAAATGAATATCTACACTGATTATCAGATTTCAGAGTCTCTATATTTAGTGTTTTGAATAAGTTATTTTTTAATATAAGCTCTTTTGAAATAAGCTGTTTTGCATAAAATAAGTTGTTTTTATAATAAGTTGTTTTGAATAAGTTGTTCTTTAAAATAAGCTGTTTTAAAATAAGTTGTTTTGAATAAGCTGTTTTTTAAAATAAGTTGTTTTGCATAAAATAAACTGTTTTAAAATAAGTTGTTTTGAATAAGCTGTTTTTTAAAATAAGTTATTTTTAAAATAGATATGGTTTGGTTCAGTTCGGTTCGGATAATTGTGGTTACTAACGGTTTAGTTCGGTTAGTGAATTGTTATCAAAATAATGGTTTGGTTCGAGAATTGGTTAAATGGTTCAGTTAATTTTGATATGGTTCGGTTCGGTTAACTGGTTCGAATTGGGTTTTGGTTAATTTTGCCCACCCCTAATTGGCGGACTCGAGTTCTATTGCAACATGGGATGGATTGTGGACACCGACAGTCTCTGGCTCCCCTGCAAACTGACCCATTATCCACCACTGTTACCGACAGTTCGTGTTGCAAGGATATAGGTCACAAACACCAATTCATATTATTAAGTGGCTTCAAGTCCAACACAAGAACATTCATTTAATTTTTATTCTGTTTGAACATTCTACACCTACTGAATTGACATTGAAATGCACTGAAATTCGTAAAATTAATTGCAGCTAATGGGAAGATATGCAGGGGTGTTTCAAATAAAGTTTGGAGTTGAAATTGGTAGAATCATCTGAGTTTTTGTCTTCAGTGCGCCTATTTGCAACCAGAACTGGAAAAGATCATTGCAGTAGTAGGCTTTCACTTTTTTCTTTTCAAACTTACACCTTTAAGACAAGGTGAAAACTTTGGGGGTGTATTGTTAGATAACCCCATTCATTAAGTAGTTACAATTAAATATTTAGAAGACTCAAGTAGTTCAAGAATAGAGAGAGAGTAGATTATCGCAATGTGTATAAACAATACAAGAGAGAAGAGGATATCAAGCCTTTTTTTTGTGTTAAAATAGGAGCCTTTTGACATTGGGTGGTGCATACCCTCCAAGTTCTGCAATTCATAAAACAAGGAATTTTTTCCCATTTCTTTCAAATTAAATTCCAGTTTATATCATGTAACTATACTTTAATCATTGGTTTGGTGTATAGGTGTTTGTTGTCAAACAGGTAACTATACTTTAATCTTTGTGTGAACTTCCATATAATTTCTTGACACCGTTTGTGTGGTTGAATCTTCTTTTCCTGTAATTTTTATGCCTGAAAACTACAATGATAATTTATTATATGTTACAGTCTCTTCCATTATAACACCAGATGCAATGTACTGATTTTTTTTTTCTTTTTCAAACATGTTAGAGTTCCGGCACGATGGAATACCATTATGGGAGAAGAAATATTGCCAGTTGAGTGGATGTGTACCATGGCAGAAGATTGTCGATTCCAAAGAGTTGATCTATTGTCACCACAATGTTCTCGATTGGAAGGATTCAGGTGCTGAAGAAGCATTTCAAAATGCCAAAAAACTTTACTGGGCAAAAGTCAACAACCTTCCCTGTGATATTTCTCTGCCTGATCCAGATGCTTATATCGAGCAAATAGATTGGAATCCTTGTATTGACCCTGAACTGATAAAGGAATTAGATAATGCATTCTTTACTGTCCCCGATGAAGAAGAACAAGAGAATGCCATACAATATAAAAGAACAAAAATTTCAGTCGATGGTGAAAATCCATGGGAATGTGCTGTAACATCTGTTGACAGAGGTTTAGAAAATAATGAAGTCCAAGAACAAAACCCGGGGGATTATCATGATAATTCTGAAAATGTAGGAACTACTGATAATCCATGGGAGAGTAGTGTCATTCGTGGAAATCAAGGATTAACTGACAATGCTTGGGAAGGTGGTCATGATAAGTCTAGGGGTTGGAATGCAGGAAGGGATCATAACAATCAGTGTGGTGATTGGAATTCTGGATGCTTACAGACGGATAAAGGATGGGGCAAAGTTAGGGATAATTCTTGGTGCCACCAGAAGTCGAATAATTTGGCTAATAGTGGCAACTCTTGGGGATACAGGTCTAGTCCACAAAATGAAATTCCAATGAACACAGGATGGAGAAACAGTGGAACAAATGTGCCAAGATGGAAGCAACATGAAAAAGCTTACGTTACAAGCGATTCACAGTTTAGAAGGAATAATGGAGGTTGGAACTCTGGGAATCAGAGCTACCACCAAACAAGGGGAGCCTCTAACAGACATAATCTAAGCTATAATGGATCTCAGCCTCAAAGGGGTGATGATCAAACAGGTCATTACTGGAGGAGGGAGCAAAGTAGAAAAAGGGATTTTCGTGCTTAACAGTTTTCACACCATACAGTGCCTTGTGTTTTGATGGACAATAGTATTTGTTTTGTTTATGCCGGTCAATACTGATATGCCGGGGTAACTGTTTATCAGGATTTGGAAGATGGTTGCTGTTTGCAAGAGTATAGGGTATATGCTAAGGATTCTCAATCAAGAAGTTTGAGGTACTTGCTTTATCTGTCTAGTGTATACTTTACTTCACAGTTTGGTCTTCGACGGAGAGAAATTTTTTGGGTTTATCTCTTGTATTTTAGTTAGTACAAAACACTTCTCAGTATCAGAGATGACCCCAACACTAATTAAGTTGTGTTATGCTAAATCTCATGTGCTTTTTTGGGTATAACTTTGGAAAATGAACAAGTAAAGCTTCTTTGCAACTCAGCACCTTATTTTGTTTTGATCTTGTGAACTATCAATACGTATGTTCTCTTCATAATTATGGGAAGGGTCATTTAGCTAACCTTTGCTTGTATTGTAGTTTTGGAACTTATGTATATCACTGACCCAAAGATGAACATCTGAACAACTCAATAGGAATGATAGTTTAATATTAGTTCGGCGTCGACTACCATGGACCACTGCTATAGGTGGTCAATGGTGGACGATGTTCAATTTACTGTTTGATGCTGAAGTTTAGCGTATCTAATAATGTACCATCTTTCCCTTAGATCTTTCTTTCTGTGGCACAACTTCCTTCTTCGACTCATGGTGAATAGGCATGTGTTTGTGTGTTTCTGAATTTGAACACAAGTTTTCTGTGATTGTGTTTTAAGATGAGAACACACATTTTAGTCTCTTAAAATAACATGTGGTGTCACTATGTTCTCTGAAAGAAGAGTTTAAATCCTTTAAGGGTATGTTTGTTTTAGAAAAAATCTGAAGTTATTTATATTTGTTCCTAGCAGCTTATCATTTGTGTCAAAAATGTTATTTTTTTATCAAAATTCTAAACAAACGACTAAAAATGTCAAAAGTGATTTTTCTTGTAAAAAATATACTGTATTTTCTCTTCAAAAATCTAAAACAAACGCAACACAAATCTTAACTTGTTGGTTATTTTGGTCTCTGATGTCACCTGTTGAGCTGTTACTATCTTGGACACGTCATATATTGATTTTGCATGGAATACATTTCATGTGTCCCCAACGTGGTACTACTATCAGAATCCCTCAATGTTACAACTTAATTTCAGTAGTGGTCCATAATTAGTTTCTTATATATAGAACTACAATTACAATCAGAAATATGTATATTTTAGTTCACAGTTTTGAAATTTCATTCGTTCATGTTTTTGTTTAAAAAACAAATGAATTTCAAATGATTCTTTAAAAAATAAAAATTAATTTTAAATGATAAGGGTGAAATAAAATTTTGCAGGGAAGAAAATCAAATCAAAGCTATGAATGTCGATCTATTGTTTGTTTGTCTTTCCTTTCCATTGATAAAAAAAAAAGTACTATTAATCTTATATGACGGACTAATTTAATCCTTTTTTTTTTACAAAATTTTAATCCTTTTTCATGAGTCTAATAGAAACTGATAAAAAAATGAATATAGGGATAACTTGACCTAAATATTGACACGTCAATACTACATACACAACGACAATAACTAACATTCATGTCAACTCAATATAACATTCATCAAAGCTATCTCCTTCCGATTTTTATCGTGGCAGCTTTTTCTTCATTTTCGTAGATCTAACCCTTTTTTGTTATTTTGTTGGGCTGGAGATTGGACGTAGGTTCTTTGGTCTTAACTTCATCCAATTTCTTTCTGCAAAGACTTAATATTGTTACATGGCTAAGTACTATTGGATGTGTTAAAAGAGAGTGTTTGTGGGTGTGACCCTAACATTTCTCGTAATGAGAATTTATACTTAAATATCTAAATGTTCTTCGCAAATATCAAACATTTTACTTTTGATCATTGTAAAAATATCTTGTTCTTTATCTTTGATGTTTTGTTTTAGTTCTTCTAAAATTGTTTCATATTAAATTTGGACCGTGTAATATGTAGAATCCCTAAAAAAAAATGTAGATTATTTGATATAAGGACTAAAATGAATATTATAGTGATCAATTTTAATACAAATAATTTGTAGAGACACTAAAACAAAGCACCAAGGAACAAAACAAATATTCTAAATTGCAAGGATTAAAACAAAACACAATACGTTATACAAGGTTAAAACCAAAATACTTGACATTTACAGGACCATTTTCATATTTAAGCCAATAATTTCTTATTTATGAAAAACTAATTAAATTTTTTTAATTTAAACATATAAGAGTGAACAACATATTTGACATCATATTAAAATATATAACTACCAATAACTTAGCCACCACAAGAATGTGTTTAGACTGATTATATTGGTTCATTTGATCTAATAATTATATTGGTTTATTCATTTAGTCGTCAACCTATCATTTTATTCTAAATTTAATATGGGACGTTAAATTTTTTAAAATTATACTATGGTTTCAATTACATTACATGATATATTATGTGTATCCAATACAACACCGTGCTCTCCAAATCAAACAAAAGAATCAAGTACATCACACCTAAACAATTCAAATTAGTAAATCTCTTGAAAGTAGAAAATTGAACTTTAGGAAAGATAATTTCGTCAAACAGAGTTGAAAAAAAAAATCTAGCTATAGAAAATGTTCATATTATCGTGCATCCATGCTATGATGACACTTCTCTTGATTCCAATCAGTTGGCAAAATTTCTGCACCACAGATTCCTCTAGCTTCTGTATGTTCACCATAATTTATCTGAAATACAAAAAATCACCAAAGCCATCACATCTGAGTTAGAAAATTATTCACAAAATCAATAACTAATGATAGACTCACAATTTCAAATTGTTGGTTTTTACATAAACACGAACAATGTCATTTTCATTTTACCGGACAAGTACAACATAAAGAAAATATGAAGTCAATCCTTATGTAAACTTTAGAAATTTAGACAAAATATAATGCATATCAAATAGAAAATCATAGCCTATGTAGCACTGAGACTTGATTGAATGTGTGTCTGGTGTCCCACTTGCATCAATGTTTAACACCGACACAATACTGACACATGTGACAACATTCAATTTATATCATTTTGTTAGACTTCTTATTATGTCAGTTGTGATTAACGGATAGTTACTGAGGTGTTCGAAGAGGGAGAGACCAAACTCTTGAATTCTTGGAAGGTAGAGATAAAGACTCTCAAATTTTTTGGATAGTGTGTTTAGATATTTAGACTATCTCTTTCGTGGATAACAACATATTATCTCTTGGAAGGGAGACATCAAGACTCTCAAATTTCTTGGATAGCCTTGTACAAACAGACTATCTCTTTAGTTTGTGTGAATATTACATTCTCTATAGCGTGTGTAATTATATTTCTGTTACAAACATATTCAACCATCAATAAAAGTTGGTTTCTACATTTAAATTGTATTTTGGTATCAGTTTCTGACATATTATCGTTGCAAATGTGTCAGTGCTAGTGTCTTGCCCGGTGTCTATCTGTGTCGGTGCTTCATAGATCATAGTAGATACGGATCAAAATAAATAGGAACAAGAAATTAACCAGACTATTCCATAACACATGAATCTATCATTTTTTCAAACAAGTAAAAACACAAGAATTAGACACATACGCCACATTCTAATGAATTAGTTAGAGGTACCAAAAGGGGGCTGAATCAAGTAAAGAAATACTATCAACAACCCTTTCACAAACCAGATGTCAAACAAGCCTATTAAACAACTTCAATGCAGTAGGAAGCTAAATAATAGGAGTACAGATAACGGAATTGTAACTGACTAGCTCATAGTATCTGTTGGTAGTTACTAGTCAGGTTCTGCCTACTAATAGGAAGAATTTAATGAATTAGCCGAGTCACTATCAAGAAATTATTTGTCTCAGATTGTTAAAATCATCTGATATTATTGCAGAATTTCCATTGTGTACTAAAGGATTAATTCCCTCTAATCAATAAAGTTTTCTTTCACCTATTTTACTGATTTCCAGTCCTATCAAGTATTCATTATGATACATCGATATTATTCAGCCAATTCTTTTACAACGATAATTCAAAAGTGAGGGAGATAGGAAGGAAACAAGAATCAGTGGAAGATGTACACGCTCTAGGGCTGTTTCGAGAGCAGCCAAGCTCCCTCAAAACTCATACTTCTTTCACACCATTCCATTTCCCTATTTGCTGCATTCTTTTAGTTAGTTTACTTACGGCCATGTCACTTACAACTGTGTTATTTCCATCCTTACACTCCTTCCCATTCCTTCGTAATATACTTTCTTCATAAAAATCCTTTTATCACAAGCCTATCTATTTTTGGATCATAAAACTTTTCAATTTCCTTAAAACATCATACATCGTCGATAAACTACATTTGATTTTTCATTCATCTACTGTTTTATGATATATTCCTATCAACCTCTCAGATATTCTAATCATTTATACCATTAAAAAAGAGCTTTTTATCAATTTTTTCTGGTCTTTTATTCCTATGAATAATCAATTATGAGCTCCTTAATTGTTTAGAAATAACATCATCAAACAAAATGCTAACTTGAAAGCAAAATAATGCATAGCATCTACAACTTCCAATATGAAAAGAAAACAACTTAAAACTTTTGCTTCTTTGCAGGTAATTTTGCTTCCCATACTTTTTATTAACATCCACAAAAAGAGTACTATGGTTAGTTGGGATTAACTTTTCGACAAACATGCAGAAAAAGAAATTTTTGATATAATCTTATATATTTCCAATTTTTTTTTAAAAAAACTTCCCAAATAAGTTAAAATAAACTTCTGCAGGTCACCTTTTTTTTTAGAAAACTCTCTTATTTAAAAACCTATAAACAAATAAGATCATGTTTTCGTGATTATTTTATATCAGATGTGTAGCTCCTATAAGCAGCTATATCCCTAGATGCTAATTCAATCTAGTCCAAATCAAGCATTTCTCAAAACTTAGGAGCTAAGTTTATTTATGCTAAGATGCCTCAATGAAACTAGAAGTTAATTCATACTAGTATTACATGTTAGTATCCAAGTACAATTTATTTCTCCACCTAAGGGACAATAAGTTATAATTAGAGGCCAAGGGAAACAAAACAGAGGAGTCAAAAATCAAAGTAAAGCATCTGTCTTTCAAAAGTATAATGCATATTTCACCTTTTGTTTTGAGTTACATATAAGTTCTGAAAAGTAGTAATTTTTTTTAACTAATTCTGGTATTTTTGTCCGTGCAAGTGGGAATAAAACAAATTCTGAATCAAACTTGATTCGGGCT
>Ga0228711_1001026_pt1 | contig 39127 bp, 16 predicted proteins | sample MedpolnodulmetaG_2_FD_177996 | JGI IMG/M metagenome (GOLD analysis project Ga0228711, IMG submission 177996) | Root nodule microbial communities from Medicago polymorpha collected in Santa Monica, California, United States - brown nodules | ecosystem: Host-associated > Plants > Roots > Nodule...
GCAATAAACTCAAAAAAAAAAAAAACCCATTAACTGCAACAACAACAACCAATTTTTTCTTCAAATATTCAACACAGCCAGCATCAACAAACAAGAAAGATAAACATATCTAGAAATTGATACAAGTAATGGAGAGAAGATAGGTCAAACAAAGGAAGAATGATAGAAGCTAAGGATGGAAGAAGAAGAAATTAGAAACAGAGAAGAAGAAGATCTCGTTAGAGAGAGAAACAAATAAAGAAAGGAAGAAAAATCTAGATCTAGTTTTTGTTCTTCTTATAATTTGTGATTTTATTTTATGTTATATGGTGTTTGACAGAGGTGGATTCTAGGGTGAACCATCATCAGACAAGTGCTTCACCGAGTCCACCATGAGCAATAATTGAGAGCCATTAAATTCATTAAACTTATAGATCCTACCATACACTGCCAACACTAAATCATTTTTTCCATCTTCATCCCTCTTGCTCTTGCCTCTTCCTTCCACTTTTCCATTAATGGTACCTCACCAACTCTCTCATATTCTTGTTTCCCAACAATAAAAAACGCACATAAAAATGTTCTTTTACTCTCATATCCAACATTTTTTGTCTTTGTAATATATATTGTATACAAAAGGGTTACATAGTGAGTTATGACATCAACCTAATTCCTTCTGTTGCCATTTCAAACTATCAACTATAGATTGAGTTTTCTCTTTGAATCAAAGCCAAATCCAAGAAAGGGTGTTCATAGATTTTGAATAGGACTTGTGAAGTGAAATGAGTTTTTTTAAGGAAAAAAAGTAGTTTCTAATTATATATTTTGAATTAATCTTTTAGGAAAGGGGGGTTGTGGTGGTCGTGGAGGGGCAATAAATGGGGTTTCAACGGTGTTGTTGAACTCATGAGAGTCATAGCCAAAAACGAGAAAGATGAGAACAAGGATAGTGTGCGGAAATATATTTGTGTTCTTAATTTTATCTCTAACACATCTAAACCTTTAATTTAAATCGGATGGTGTACAAAAGTGGTTCACTGGTGAACTACTTGTTTGATGGTTCACCCTAGAATCCACCGTTTGACAGAAAGTATGTTGGGGTTACCACATGAAAACTAATAATATAAATATTAAATTAATAATAATATCGGTTTGATCGGGTTCATTCGGGTTCCAATAGGTTCAAAATAAGCACCCAAACCGAATATACTCATATTAACCCGTAGAATTTACCCGTAACCCGTTTTAATCAAAACCAAATGTGTAAACTAGGGTTGGATTTGTCAGGTAAATTCGGATTGACCCGTATTTGTCCACCCTAATTACTAGTAATTTATTAGCAAGCCTGTCACATATTTTATATACTAAATCCACGACGGACCAAACCACGTGCATACATTTTCTTGGAGGCACATACATACATTTTAATACCTTTTTAAAATATTTTTTGTTAGTATTATATTAGGTTTTGGATTATAATAAAGATCATATACATCATTTATTGAATAATTTAAAATGTAGATTTTTGTTTATAATAGTGATCGAATGATGTATTAGTTTAATTTATTATTTTTTATAACGTTTTATGTTTCAAAAATAATCGATGGTTTTTATCCCATAATATTAATTTATAGGGAAAAACGATAGCTTGTGCCCTTAAAGAAGTATTTTCTTGGAAATTATGCGTTCAATATTGTAAAAGTTTAATAATATAATTTTTTTTTAGACAAATAAACGATATTCATTCATTCAAATTGATATGGTACATCGATATAATACAAAACCAAATTCGCTAAAAACAAAAAGGATTAATTTGTGAACAAACTCACAACATCCATGTTAATAGCATAAAACGGCAAAGTACTTATGCCTACAAATATGACTAATATGACTATATTCAAGTCTCCGGAATACTCATGTCTCTGGATCTGCAACGTTGACGACGCCAAAGTCATTGTCATTAATCAGATATTCACTTGCTCAAAGCTAATCTTTCAACCTGAATCAAATAAACACCGTACTAAAAAGGGAAATCAAAAACACACCACACAAAGACGGAAAATCAAAACAAACAGAGTCGTTCAGAGACGACGAAATCACAAAAACAAACGAAAGAAAACAGAAAATATGTGAAATCACTTATTTAATTAGGATAGAAGGAAAAACAACTCGGAGAGATAATTTTTGGGTCAAAATTGACCATGAATCACCCATCTGACAAGAAAAAGAAGAAGAAAGGGATGACGGCTAGGGTTTGAGAAGGAGAGAAGAGAAAAAGAAAGAAAGGGTAAAAATTTAAATTTTTAATACAAGATTTATTTCTTATTTCCCTTTATAGCATTACCCTAATTTATAATATACTATTATATTGTATTGTGCATTTATAACTAATTTTTTAAAAACCAATCTAAAATAAACTGCATTAAATTGAATTGAATCGTTTTTATAAACTAATCATCTAAAATCGAAATGAACGACATATAATTTATCTTAAAATTGAATAACTTTTTATTTCAAAATCGATTCAAACCGTACCACAAGTATCCCTAATAAAATATTGGACTTTTGTTATGGAAAATCCTAACAACTTTCTATTTCTAATGAGAGCAACAATAAATGATTGTATTTTTTTTTGTCACAAGAGCAACAATAATTGTTGTTAATATATGGTTCCTAAAATGGAATTGAAAGTATATTCCCATGCTACAACTACTATAAATTAAAGTCTTGTCTAAAGCAACCATCAAAGAAAAAGAAAATGGGATCCAAAACTCCCATTCATATCCTTCTTATCTCATTTCCAGGACAAGGACACATAAACCCTCTTCTTAGACTAGCAAAGTGTCTTGCTGCAAAGGGTGCTTCTGTCATCTTCATCACAACAAAGAAAGCTGGCAAGGACATACAAACTGTTAACAACATCATTGAAAAATCACTCACATCAATAGGTGATGGTTCTATCACTTTTGAGTTCTTTGATGATGGTTTACAAGATGATGATCCTATTAGGGCAAATCTTTGTGACTACATAGAAGAACTAAAACTTTTTGGGAAACCATTTGTGTCTCAAATGATCAAGAATCATGTTGAGTCAAACAAACCAATTTCTTGTATCATAAACAATCCTTTTGTTCCTTGGGTTTGTGATGTAGCTCATGAACATGGTATTCCTTCTGTTTTGTTATGGGTTCAATCCACTGCAGTTTTTACTGCTTACTATAACTATTTCAACAAACTGGTACGTTTCCCTTCAGAAAAAGAACCTTATATTGATGTTCAATTACCTTTTCAAGTTCTTAAATACAATGAAATCCCGGATTTTCTGCATCCTTTTAGTCCATATCCATTTCTAGGGGCACTCATCTTAGAACAGTTTAAGAATTTATCTAAAGTGTTTTGTGTTTTAGTAGAAACCTATGAAGAACTAGAGCATGATTTCATTGACTATATTACAAAAAAATCAATCCTCATAAGACCTGTTGGTCCATTGTTTAAAAATCCAAATATTAAAGGTGCAAGTAATATTCGCGGTGATTTTGTTAAGAGTGATGATTGTAATATTATAGAGTGGCTAAACACAAAGCCAAAAGATTCTGTGGTTTATATTTCTTTTGGGACTATTGTGTACCTTCCACAAGAACAAGTGAATGAAATTGCATATGGGTTATTGGATTCTAATGTTTCATTTTTGTGGGTACTAAAACCACCTCCTAAGGAAGTAGGGTTAAAAGAACATGTTTTGCCAAATGGGTTCTTAGAGGAAACAAGTGAGAGAGGAAAAGTTGTGAAATGGAGTCCACAAGAAGAAGTATTGGCTCATCCTTCATTGGTATGTTTCATAACACATTGTGGTTGGAATTCATCAATAGAAGCACTTAGTTTAGGAGTTCCAATGTTGACATTTCCAGCATGGGGTGATCAAGTCACAAATGCAAAGTTTTTGGTAGATGTTTTTGGTGTAGGGATTAGATTGGGTTATGGTATGATTGAAAATAAATTTGTAACAAGAGATGAGGTGAAAAAGTGCTTATTAGAAGCAACAATAGGGGAAAAAGCTGAGGATTTGAAGCAAAATGCAATCAAGTGGAAGAAAATGGCGGAGGAAGCAGTGGCCATTGGTGGATCCTCTGATCGGAATCTTGATGAATTTTTGGAAGAAATTAAGAAAATCAAAATGATTGCACAATAACAATGATTGTACCATAAATGATTGTACCAACTTTTTAGACATAACATCATGGAAACATAAATGATTCAGTACTATGATTCCATGATTTGTTGGGATATGGTCACCGTGTCTCTTTGTAAGTTATTTTGAAACAAAAAATATCTTTAAATATAAGCTACCATAATTATTAATCAACTTTGACATGATATATAGGTCGTTGAATTCATTATAATTTGTAAATAGGTACGCGAACTATTTTGAAATTATCAAATAGATTCCTAGGAAAAAAAATAGAAATATAAAGGTTGATCTTAGGGGTTACAATTTGAAATTACAAATATTTATACCTATAATTTTAATCAAAGTCTAACTAATTTCACAAAAAAATGATGGTTATAATTTATATTCATTTGCGCAATAAAAAGAACGGATAGACGGACACTCTGAACACTTGTACTAATAGAAAATATACTATTTTTTGAGCGATTATTTGAATTACACTAACACCGGAAATACTTAGAATTAAATTATGAAGTCAATATTTGGGACAGGAGCAACTTATCTTGAATCAACTTGCTTTTACCGCTTCTTATTGCTTCTGCTATAGTTTGGTTTTTGGAGGTCATGGTGAAAAAAATGTTAAACAAGTTTTTCTTACTGTCACCTTACAGAATTGTAATTCCAGGTTGAGTTATATATATGGTTCATTATTAAACATGATTTATGATTAGATAATATGACATTGCTTGCTTAAAACAACATGATATAGCCATATAACATTCGATTCGTGTAATCAACACTGCATAACAAGAACAACGAGTCAGCATCAAACACACGATATGCAAAAGGAAGGAACATAATCAAGATTGAACTTTCCTAAGACTTGTACAAGGCATCTGCAACAAGATTTATCTCTTGGAAACATTCCACAAAGTAGAATATGATACAGTGAAACTACCCTAATTAAGGAAGAATCCCTTAGGGAGGGAAGGGATCCAATGAACGAGGTTGAAACACTTAAAAGGAGGACTACTTTCAAATTCACATCACTACTTCTAAGGCTAACTATCATGACTACTAAGATCTCAAGGGAACAACGACTAAAGCCACTTGCTCCCCCCTCTCTTAAATCCACCATTATGTTGGATCGACACTTCATATAGAAAGCATATATGGGTAGAGTTCAAATTTACTCAATTTATCTACCTTCTATTTACGGTCCATTCAAGGGAGATAGATAAGAAACAAGTGGAAATTAGTGGACCTATTAGTGAGCTTCACTTATTTAAATTGATCCCATTAATCTATCACTCCTGTCTCTATCTCATAAATGGATAGTAAATAGATAGTAGATAAATTGTGTCTATCCGAACTAACAATGGCACTAACCTAGCTACATACAATCGTGTCAAGTTTTGCAAATGATTAATAGTGTCTAGTGTCTATGCTTGACAAAAGAACATATAAACACATCCAATCGTATTGGGTTTTGTGCATTTTTAAGTTTTTAAAATTGGTTTATAATTTTAATTTAGATTAGTATGAATAAAAAACACTCATAATAGCTGCAACAATCACAAAGATTTTCAAGTGCATGAATTAATTCGAAATCCCTTTGTCCTTGACCACACGTATGAGATACAATTATTTATTCTGGATTGTTGTTTCGTTCCATCAATCAAGAATTGAGATTGTATAAATGACAAAATCTTATCTTTGACCATGTGTATCATTTGAACATTAAATGGATGGACGATAAAAATTAGACTACAATTATGTATCTTAACGAAATACAAAGAAAAAACAATTGTTACAAAAAAGATACCCCAATGTGGAAAATGGTAGTGAAGGACAAGAAATTAAAAGATAAGATAATAAGAGGAAATAGGAAAAAAATCTTTGTTGAACATAATTCTTTCTTTAAAAAAAAAAAACTTTCTTAAACATATTCTTTAGTTTGAGAATTATGTATGTGTGTTTGTAATACTCTTGAGAATATAGTATCATTTAAAGAAACTCAGTTTTACTTTGTTGGTAAAATTATGACGAGAAATTATATTATTATTCTTATGTTCCATGTATTGTTGGTGCTGTCCTCCATTGTTGGGTTCAACTCAACAACGGAGAATGGAGACATGAAGTGCAAAGAGAGGGAGAGACATGCACTCCTCACATTCAAACAAGACCTTGAAGATGAGTATGACATGTTGTCGACATGGAACAACAATCAAAACACGGATTGTTGTAAATGGAAAGGAGTTCGTTGCAACAAACAAACAGGTTATGTTCAAAGTCTCGATTTGCATGGTTTGGAAAACATGTTATTTGGGTGGTGAAAGGACTACAATAAATCCTTCAATAACTGAGTTACAACATTTAAAATATTTAGATCTCAGTTATTTGATTATTTTCACTCAAATCCCAAAATTGATTGGCTCCTTCACCAAGTTACGATACCTTAATCTCTCAAATAGTTATTATCATGGGAAGATTCCTTCTCAACTTGGCAATCTCTCACAGTTGAGACACTTTGATCTTGGCTACAATGAACTCGTTGGAGAAATCCCTTTCCAACTCGGAAATCTTTCATTGTTGCAGTTTCTTTCACTTTATGGTAACTTGTTAAGAGGTACCATTCCTGATGATTTTGGCAACGTAATGCATTCACTCGTGCATCTCTCTCTCTCAGAGAACAGTCTAGAAGGCAAGATCCCAACATCCATTGGAAATATATGCACCTTGCAGTCATTTGAAGCTCCTGATAACCACTTGAATGGAGGGATTTCAGATTTTATCATCCATAATAACTATTCACGATGCATTGGAAATGTTTCCTCGTTACAAGACCTATACTTATTGAATAATCATATTTCTGGCACGATACCTGACTTGTCAATCCTCTCATCTTTGAGATGGTTGATTCTAGATGACAATAATTTAATTGGAGAAATACCCACGAGCATTGGATCACTTACGGAGTTAGAGTATTTGAATCTAGGCGGAAACTCTTTTGAAGGCATTGTCTCTGAATCCCATTTCACTAACCTCTCCAAATTGGAAGTTGGTGCAAATTGGGTTCCTCCTTTTCAATTACAATATTTGTTTCTAGCATCTTGCAATCTCAATTCTACATTTCCTAATTGGATCCTCACCCAAAAACTCTTATTGGAGCTCGACATTTCAAAAAACAATATCACTGGCAAGGTTTCCAATTTGAAACTCGAGTTTACCTACAATCCTGAAATAGACTTGAGTTCAAATCAACTTGAAGGTTCCATTCCTTCACTTTTCTTGCAAGCAGTAGCATTGCATCTCTCTAATAGTAAATTTTCAGATTTAGTGTCCTTTCTATGCAGCAATATTAAACCTAACTCTTTAGGCCTTTTGGATATATCAAACAATCAATTAAAGGGTGAGCTGCCTGATTGTTGGAATAATTTAACCTCATTATACTATGTTGACCTCAGTAATAACAAGTTGTCGGGAAAGATCCCATTGTCGATGGGTGCCCTTGTTAACATGCAAGCTTTGGTTTTAAGAAATAATAGTTTGAGTGGACAACTTCCTTCTTCATTGAAGAATTGCTCAGACAAGTTGGCTATCTTTGACCTTGGAGAAAATACGTTTCATGGTCCGCTACCTTCATGGATTGGAGGCAGTTTACACCAACTAGTAATCTTAAGCCTCCGAGCCAATAACTTCAGTGGAAGTATACCTTCAAATCTCTGTTATTTGAGAAAACTGCATGTCTTAGATATGTCACTAAATAGCTTATCAGGAGGACTTCCGCCATGTGTAAACAATTTTACATCGATGGCTGTAGACACCATGAACTCAACTTCATTAGCGGATGATTCGTATTCACCCACGAATTCGCCTTTTTTTGTACCATACGTTGTCAACATATTCTTGATGTAGAAAGGTGTAGATCAACCCTACAGAAATGCAGATAAGCTTTTAAAAACCATTGATCTCTCAAGCAACCATCTTACAGGGGAAATACCAACTGAAATGGAGTGCTTAATTGGTTTGAAATCCCTAAATCTGTCAAGGAACAATCTCAGTGGGGAAATCATTTCAAACATAGGAAACTTCAAGTCACATGAATTTCTTGATCTGTCCAGAAACCGTCTTTCAGGCAGAATTCCTTCCAGTCTAGCTAATATTGATCGTCTCACTTGGTTGGACTTGTCAAACAATCAACTACATGGAAAAATTCCAATTGGAAGGCAGCTGCAGACATTCAGCGCTTCAAGTTTTGAAGGCAATTATAATCTTTGTGGAGAACCACTTGATATTAAATGTCCTGGAGAAGATCCACCAAAACATCAAGTGCCGACAACTGATGCAGAAGATGACAATTCAATATTTTTGGAAGCATTATACATGAGCATGGGGATAGGATTCTTCACTAGTTTCGTTGGTTTTATAGGCTCAATATCGTTACTGCCGTTTTGGAGAGAAACCTACTCCAAATTCTTGAATGCTTTAATATTGAGAATCTTCAGGTGGTGGAAGCAGTGATCAGAGTACCTGGCTAGTTGCTCTAAAGTGCATGAATGACAGGCAAGTACTTTTGTTCTTTCTTACTCTGCTATTTTAATTTATATGTTTTAAATGAATACTTTTAGCCTTGGGATAGTTGCTTAATTAACTACCGAAATTCATTAATCATATGACAATTTTAATATTATCATTGTTGATACATGTGTGTAACTAAAGCACTTCTACAATTTGTATTGCATTTCTCAGTGATCAATAACATATCATCAAAGACAATATCAATCCCATAATTGTTTGTTAAGTTAATCTACATGTACATGTCCTGATTAAATGATTAGTTACTTGTTTTTATCTTTTTTCATGGCTATTTTTATTTGCTCCCATATTCCATTGATTCCAAGGAAATTGCACTGCTTTAGTGTTGTTTCCAAGACTATTTGGAAGTTATATGCTAAACTCAATGAAACTACAATTATTTTGATTAAAAATCTAAGTTAACCTATTTGAGTTAACTTCCCTGCATAAAATGATTAACTGCTTAGTTTTTCTTTCACAGTTGATAAATAGAAAATTGTCTATTTTTGTTTGACTACATGAGAGGTTTATTCCGTGCAAATTCCGCTGCTTGTATCTAAATACTGAAATTGAATTTTGTTTCAGGGTCTTCAATATGAATGCATTTCAGCTGTTATATTTTAGCTAGCATCCTGGAGTACACATAAGATGGAAGCAGTACTAAATAAAACGAATGTAATTTAAACTTTCTTGCATGATAGTTGACTGTATTTTGTTATGCTTTGAAGTTTGGTAATTTCTGGAAGGAAATGTGCAACATTTGCTTCAACTTCAAGTTATTATGTGATACATCAAACATAACATAATGATTTTACCTTAAATAAGAAAGAGTGTAATACTTACCATATGAACCATCAGTCACTTGTTTGCTGTTAAACGACTTGATGACAAAATTTTGAATGCTTGGTTAATAATATCATTCTGTCAAAATTTCGAATGCTTGGTTAATAATATCATTCTGTCAAAATTTCGAATGCTACTGTTATTGTTGTTGACTGTGGCAACAGTCACAAATGAGTAAGACAACAAAAGGTAAAGGCTGAGCCCTCTCAGTTACAAGCTGAGAATTGAGACGAAATTGTAAAGAATCATACAAGAATTCAATGCAGAAAATATAACCTGTCTGATTTACTTATGTCAATTCTTGAAATGTTCCTCAATTATTAATCAATATAATGTTTCTTGTTCATCGTCAACCACATGCTCTCCATAGTTATAAACTTTGCTGTCTTCATACTTTCTCCAAATTTGAATTTCTTGCATGCCTAACCTGTGATGAGTTGAAGTACTGGGCGCCGAGAGATTACATATTGTCTTTCAACAGACATTGTAGTAATATTGCTCGATCATACGGTACTTATGTTATTTTCCCCAGATTCTTTATTTAGTCATGCAAGAAACTCAAATTTGGAGAAAGCATCAAGTGACAACAAATTTTAACTCCAATATGTTGGTTAATCCACTAATAAAATTAATATGTTGGTAATTGTGGTAGAACAATCAATCAATCATCTTGATAATAGGTGATCAAAACTTTTTGAATTAAGACGCAAGGATCAATTCAATTAATGAAAAGTGAAAACACAAATTACATCGTAATTGGGAAACATCAACAAATCCAAAAATTACTCAAATGTTGACTTTTGTAATATCTTCATTATTTCTACATCAAACATGCATAAATGTCCTTAGAGCTTTTATTAACATTTTCCATATCCATAAATAAAAAACAAAAACTGAGCTATAAGCATCAATACTGGAAACATGGCAAATTGTACTCCAAATTACCTCTATTAAGCACAAATAAGTGCAGTTTCTACACCATGGCATGTTCCATGTCATTAGGGGCCTTTCAAATCAAGCATCGATTCAAATCCTCTTTCTTTACTCTCCATTCCCTTTCATCAAGGCAATCTTATTTCATTAATCAATATCTCTCTTCTATACACTCAAAGATATTGTCTAATGAAACCATTGGCTAACAAAGATACTGAAGTTACAATCCTAGAGTTAGACAATCCAAATCCCAACACAACCTCACAAGCAATGAGCCCTCAACTAGTATACTCCATGCCTGCACCACACCTCCCTCTTTCTCCTACTGTGTGCTCTATACCCTTTCATGTTTGGATCTGCAGGCAACTCTGCCTCTAACACACCCATGTACTAGAAAATTTAAGACAATTTTGGTGGAAGAATGCTTTTTTCACCAATTCGGCTTCTAAATTCCAAAAATAAGTACTGTAATGTGTTCATCTGTTTGCATTTTTCGTTTGACTCGAGCAATTCTAACAAACAGAGGCTGCATAAAGCCACAAACAAGCAAACATTCCTTGGTGGAACTATACTACTTGTAGTGGACACAGTAACCAAACCCAATGAAAAAGTAACTTTTTTCTTAAACTTTAAAATGGACCAATCTAATCAATCTATAAAATTTGCAGAATTAATTAATTTTGTAACAATTGCTAACCCGTAATAAAAATATCACTATCCTCTCAAATTATTCACGGCCCTTCTGAGGCAACTATCTGACTCTAAATATCTAGAGGGAACGACTAAGCCACTTTATTCTCCATCGCTTAACTCTACCATTCAGTTGCAGCAGACAAAGAAAACAGGTAAAAAACTATGGCATTTGAAACTTCGCAAAAATCCATTCAATTATAACTTAAAAAGTTAAAACAACCAAATGCAATAAAAAAAAAATACTTTGTTCCTCAAAAAGAAAGTAAACCACAGTAGCAACAAAAAAGTATGAAAGCACTAGATCCTAACATGCTTAACATAGATTATCCAATAAAAGCAAAAACTGGTAAAATTAAGCTTCCACCCTTTCCTCCTCCAAGATCAAGGCCTTTGTTGTGGGCTTAGCCAACATATCGGTGTACTCTTGGAATGGAGATTTGCTGAAGCGAGTCTCCTTCCAGAATTCAGGTGTCAAGAAACCATAGGTCTTCATCAGACAGTCAAATGTAGCCTGCAAATATAGACAGCATTAATAACACTGTTTACAGCAAAGGTAATGAAGAAACAAGAGTAACAAATTCTGGCATACATAGATTCAATTGCAGGAAGAAAAAAAGATCAGAACTATAATCTAACGACACAAACCAACACAAAAACTACTCATTATAGTTTATCATTTTGCATTCAAAAATACACAAGACATTTCCATTTCGTGTTAAATTCGATCATCTGACTTCTAAGTAAGCAAATTCATTTAAAATGTAAAGTAGGTAATATAAACATTGATGAACAAATTAAAGATTTATATTATACAAATATACATACATAATCAATCGTATTGAAATATCTAGCATCCTTCAAAAAAATTAATTGAAATATCAAGCCATCATTTATTTTCACTTCAATTTATTATACTCACATTTAACAAGTAACATTCTATATTTTACTCAGAATAAGATTGATCACTCAAGTTTGTCCTCACATAAAACCTATTTAGCACCAACAATTCATTTGAAAGCATGTCTGAGTAGAGTTCAGATTTGCTCCATTTATCTAATCTATTCAAGGGAAATAGATATAGAAACAAGTGGAAGATTAGTGGACCCATTAGTGAATTCACTTATTTAAATGGATTCCACTTATCCATCACTATTCACTTGTGTCTATCTATCTCACGATTAGATAGTAAATAGAAAGTAGATAAATTGTGTCATACCCAAACTAACACTGGCACTAACTTTGCTACATATAATCACACAAGTTATGCAAATGATTAATTGCGTATAGTGCCTGTATTTGTGCTTCTTATCATACGGGTCTATTGTGATTGGTTTATTTGAGCTTATCTACTAGCATAAATTTTGTAAGACTGTTTGAGAGAACTAATGAAATCAGCTTATGACAGTTTTCATAAGATTTTTTCAAGTTAATTTCTATAAGTTCTCCAATATAGCTTATGAAAACAGCTTATAGCATGTACAAACTTCTATTAAAATAGCTTAAGCAAGCACATACAGTTTGAGCTATAAGCCACAAATAAGTTGTTTATCCAAACAGGCCCAAAGCATACAACTCAAAGGGACATTTTACATATGCATATATACTATTAGTTAAAAATCAAATAAATGAATGAGACAATAATTTCATATAACATAGAAAAAACAATTAAAATTAAAATAAAAGGAAAAAAACACAAACCTTAACGAAATTGCCAAGGGTTTTGGTGGATCCCCTAGAAGAAGTAAAAACATCATCAATCCCCGCAAACTGCAAAACCTTCTTAGGAACCCTAGCAGCAACAATACCAGAACCACGAGGAGCAGGAACCATACGAACAGTAACAGAACCACACTTTCCAGTAACCTTACACGGCACAGTATGTGGCTTCCCAATCTTATTCCCCCAATACCCTCTCCTCACAGGAATCACACTCAATTTCGCAAGGATAATCGCACCGCGAATCGCAGTAGCAACTTCCTTACTACACTTCACACCTAACCCAACATGACCATTGTTATCACCCACAACTACAAAAGCTTTGAACCGGGTTCGTTGACCGGCTCTGGTTTGTTTCTGAACCGGCATGATTTTCATCACTTCGTCTTTCAGAGTGGGACCGACTAAGGTGTCGATGATTTGATGTTCTTTGATGGGGAGAGAGTGGAGGTAGATTTGTTCTAAGCTGCGGATTTTTCCTTCTTTCACGAGACGGCCGAGTTTTGTTACTGGAACCCATTTTTCTTCCTCTTCACGACGGCCTGCGCCTCTGCGGCGACCTCCACGGCCACGATCTCCGCCTCTGCCACCTCGACCACGATCTCCGAAGCCTCTTCCGAATCCGGCTCTGTCTCCGGTAGCTCCTCGATCTGCCATTGTTGGATGAGAGAGAGAAGGAGAATGCGGCGCTGAGAAGAGATGAAACCCTAAGAAGCAAAGAGAGGTAAGAAGTGAAGATGAGATTTGTGTTTTGTAGGGTTTTTTTTTAATATTGGGCTTTTTTTAATGTAGTTTTGGGTTATGATTGAATTTTCACTTTTGCTCAATAGGCCCTTTATTTGCTCACATGCCCCCTCAAATCTGTTCATGACTACCGATCGCTTAAGTTTGGGAGTAACTCCTGAAGCACTAGATGGGATGGAAAAAGGAAAGTCAGCTACTCAGTATAAGTCTCAGGTAGGAGGAGGGCGTTCTGATGAATGAATGATGTATATTGGTAATGTAATACCACACCACATATGACTCTTATGGATGATTTTTGTTTTGTTTTTGGAAGACGGCTTAGATGATTTTTTATGAGCAATTGAATGTGTATGAATAACTTTAACGATTGAATGATTTTAAATTTGTATTTTCATAAATTTGTTTAATATTAGTATTTTCGTCCGGCGCTTGTTAGAATCGAACTAGGAGGTAAAAGTTTGTCATTTGTATTGTGATGTCAACCAATATGTGGATGCTCTAACAAATATGGGGTGATAGTGGGGAGTCTTTGGTATTTCGTTAAGTCTTGCCTAAATCAGATTAGTCGGTTGTTATTAGCTGATGTTAATGGAGTTTCTACCCCTCATTTAGTTGCTTTGTAGTTTCTTTTTTCCACGGTTTAGGCCCACTTTGCTAAAATAAAATAAAATAAAAAACCAGACAATTTATTTTATAACTTCTTCTAGTTCTTTACCTTAAAGAGGATTCTCAATTCGTACAATTTGATACTAATGAGCAACAGATAAATGCGCGTATCGCTTTTTATGGGTTACGTACAATCCCTAAAAAAAACAGATAACGGACAAAATCTTTACATGTATTTTCCCTATACAATTACTATTTTTTATTTTTAGTTTCTAACGGGAAAAAAAAATTCTTCAAATTTGATCCGAAGCATATTTCCGTTTAATAATTTTAGTCCCAGTAGTTAACTACACTTACATAGGGTGGTAACTGTAGTCTACGTGCCAAGTGACTACCGATAGGACTTTTTTCTCTCATAATTTGTGCGAAATTTTGAGCAATTCTGAGAGCCTTGCCTTATAGTTTAATATTTAGTTAACCTTTATAGATAGGTAGAGACTCTACCTATCTATAACGGAAAATACGAGGAGAGCAAAGGTTTAAGTTTTTTTTTTAGTAGAGACTAAAGATAGAATGATATTCATTAAAAAATAAGAAAAAAAAAGCAAATGATAATTTTATAGAAATAAAGAAACATATTGAACCCGCATTTTTATATTTTTAAAACGGCAACATATTTTACAGAGAACTACAATAATCCATAAATTGGATAACTTTCAAATGACTCTAACAAAGGACAAAATAATACTCAGTATAATAACGTGGCTTACTTATTTATGAAAAAATGACCTAAATCTTCTCTAAATAGATCAATTAGCAAAACAATTATCAAAACCAAGCAAATAGGTGTTTCTTGTCTTGAATATCTACATATACACAAAGTACACAACAGCGTTGAAAACTCCCAGTACGGTGTTATACCTGTTCGTTTCCCTTGAGAATATTGTACTTACAAAGAGGACAAGTTGCATTCATCTTTAGCCATTTTACTATGCATGAAGAATGGAAATGATGGTTGCAGGGAAGAGTGTGGAGCTCTACTCCATCCTCATATGGACAGAGGCATATACAGCATTCCTGAAATGCAAAACAGCAAATAAGAATAAAAATAAACTCTACTGAAAATTGTAAGTTGGTTTCAGGGTACATTAGTATTTTTTTCTAGAAGAGCTCAGGCCTACATCTTCAACAAAGTTCCTCTTCCAAGAAATATTTAGAAGAAACTAAATTAAAACCATCAACATAATCTTAATAGACACCTACTATCAGTTTATTTGCTAGTCCCTTTTTTCTTTTGCTACATAACTTTAACATGCATCAATTCTTCACTTCTTTCCTCCCATCCGTTAGTACTAAAAGAAGTGACATATTAGTAAGCAAAATGAAATTTCAAATAATGCAATCAATTGGTGTTTTCTTTCAAGTCAAGCATTTTATTAACCGTCCATAAAGTTGGAGCCTCTTTGTGCCATTAAAATTTAACTTCTTATAACAGGGATACAAAAAGGGAAAAAGATATTCCCGCCGTTGTTTGTTTAACTCAAATTTCAACATCTATCAGTTCTTTCACAAATTTCTAAAATATCAAGGACTCCATAAGCTAGTTTCTAAATAATATGTTTCATTAGCTTTTCACCTTTGATGACCAGATTCACATGCATGAAAACAAAAGTGACAATGTTCATCAGCAGTGACTAAAATAGAAATCGGGGACCATTAATTTCCATTGAACAATTGATTTCCATTTCTCAGAAGTGATCAATTATAAATATACAAAACTGAAATAAATTGTGTTTCAGGAAATCATACCGCATCCTCAGGTAAAAGTATTCGTTCAGTTGCCAAGTATGCACTGGTGGTTTCTATGGGAACCATTGATCCAGCTCCACCATTATCCTTCTCCTCATTGTTTGATAATCGAAATCTGTATTTTGGAAGTATACTAAGATCTGCTTCTGACGCACCTTCCTATATTCACTCAAAATGAAATAAATAGAACAATTAGAAGGTTCTCATGTTATTGTTCAATCAGTCCAAACTATTTTTTATTCATACCTGTCCCGCAACAGCATAGAGAATAGCAATGATGCAGGGCAAACAACAACAGAGAGCAATGCCAATCAAGCATGCCAAAACAACACAAAAGATGGCAAAGAAGACATCAAATGCCAAAAAGATAACAGCCAACCTGTAAAGATTAAAAAACAGATCATTCCTTTCATTAGTATAGCAACAAACTTTGCATGGTCAAATCATCTATCAAATAGAAAAAAAATAGAGTAACCGCCCAGTTTGGTTCATCTATAAATACCCTCCGTATCACATATGCTCGCCATTTATTTGAGACATCAAATTGGTCCTTCACTAGCAATTAATGGACTCAACTTTGTTCTTTTTTAAGGACTGATAGGTTTGTCACTCCAAGGCCCATACCGATGCGGTTACAAATGGATGGCCAAAATTGGCCTTCGATCAAGAAATTTTTTATTGTCCCTGGTACTTTTGAAGTCGACAAATTTGAAAAACTCTCTTGGTTCTATTGTAGTAAGTGGTGATTCATATTTAATCATGTGTTTCACTTGCTTGAAATACAGGTATATAAGGAAAGATTTTTATATACATAATTCAATTAAAAGGAACCAGCCACTAGTAGCTAAATATGTAGGTATCCTCTTTTATAAACAAAGGCCATTGAAGGAGGCTCCGTCTCTCTATTATTCAAAAACAAACTAATCAAAAGGAGCATGTCTTGCGTACATAATAAATCCACCCCCAAATCAACAAATATATACATAAATATAGACACACACAAGCATTTTCAGGCACCTTAAGCACCGGAACAAATAGAAAATATCCTATGTATGAGTGTGAGTATACATAAGTATATTAGACATCATACTATTAAAATTGATATATGAACATTAGTCTTAAATGTTAAAGATAAAAGCTTACCAGTACAAGCGTGGAGCGTCTTGCAGAAGGATATCATCACCAGAGACAACCCAGTAAAAGCCTACCATCCACCAAAGGAATGAAACCCCAGTATTTATTGATTCACATCGCTTGGTGAATCTGTTTTAGAGAAACCAGAATAAGTGTCTACAAATCTAAATTACTTGATACAGTGCAAGGAAGTAGATGATAGTAAGCCAAACCACATATCTATACATATAGCCAAAGTAGATTAACATGCATTAGCAGCAAGGTCGTTTAAAAGAGAAAATGACATTCTATTTCCTTTTCCCAAAATGTGCCATAGCCCTGTTCTGCGAACATTTAATAATGTGAGGAATGGCAATATCAGTGGACAGATTCCATACACTGGAGTGTTAATGAAACTAAAAAATAGGAAAACTTCCAGAGATAGTCGCGAATAGCCCCCATGATGTAGCTGCGCGTAACACTGCCGCTACTTGTGAATAAGAAGTTGATTTGTTCTCCTTAATTATATTTATTAGTTTGTTCCTAGAAATAAGGACACAAATCAGAATTTGATTTGTTCTCATTAATTGTAATTATTTAGTAATTACTTGTACAGCCTTGTAACCTCTATATATACACAAGGAATAACAGCGAGAAAGGCATCAAGCCATTATTTGTGATACTTCTTACATGTATGTCGTGTAAAAGTTTCATGGTGCGGCTGTAATCACTAACAGAGCTTCTCAATGATATGGGGAGTCTTTATTCCACCAGTTTTATTAAAATATTAGGAATATATATGATGTTTAACATTGATTTATCATATTGTGCAAGTGAAGCACCAGCAAAATGTTAATTTTGCAACTGCTGCCAGGTTTTGGTATCGATTCTGACGGTATTTGATTTTGCAATTCAACATTGAATAATTGAACAAAATGTTACTAAAGTGTCTTCAGTGTGTCGAACTCAGTTCTTGGTATAAAAAATGGTTTTTACTTTTTACTGCTTCACCTCAATGCCAAACTTATATTTACATTACACAAATAATACATATTACGTAGCTATGGTCCTCTCAAAGAAACAAGACATGCTCCACCACTAGCCGTAATAGCATTCAAAGCACGTGACAAGGGGGCAACACTGTTGAACACCCAAAAATCCAAAAATGCTCTAAAAAAACGAACATTCCAGAGGGGGCATTCTAGGGGTTTCAACTGAAGGATGTTCGCTGTTTGGAGTCTATGCCATATGCAGTAGTCACGCGCAGCTTCCATACTCCATACAGCCCAGCTTCCTGCATTAGTGAACCAGCCTCCGACCAAGCTTGCTGAGCGACTTTTCAGCCAGCACTAATTGTTTTCTAATCACCACTTTAGGCTTCTTTCCTCCACTCTTCTGCCAACTTTTGTTCACTTTTCTTTCTATTGTAGGTTGCCCCCTCTAGTCTCCCTCTACCTATCTCTTTTGCCTACTTTCTCTGCTCACGTTTTTCTTTCACTCTCCGGCTTTCTTACACAATAATGCTTTCAATCCTATGTTATGTGCTATATTTATGAAGTCTAAAATGAAGACCCCAAATTCATTGTAAAGTCTAAAATATAATAATCTTATGTCGTTAATTGCAATCAATCTCATCGAAACTTGGAACTTAAATTGCAAGCAACATAAATATTTATTAAACACTATACTAAACAAAACATCATACTCTCGTCAGTTCTATTAATTTTACATTTTTAATACTAAAATGAAAATACACTACTTGTATAATGCAAAATTAATATCATAAGGTAACAAAATTAAATTAAATTATTAATACAAACATAAACCCTAGCATGCAAAAAAAAATTGAGCTAGAAATAGTAACAAAGTCAAACAACTACAAAATCGAATATAATTCACCTGGACTGAGACGAGTTCACGTCACCATCGCTGTCATCACTATCGTTACCGTCGGAACTGAATTCAGCATCACTATCCCTCTGTCTCCGCCGCGAATCCCTCCGATTACGGCGGTGATACTCAATCCACACCAATACAACATGAACAAAACACTGCAACGCATATCCAACGATCCAAACGCGGATCGGCATGTTCGGATGCTCGTCAACGGTGAACGCAAGCATCACCGCCGATACCACAACGAACGCCATATTCCACGACATGTCAAGCGCTACAACTGGCTTCGAGTATCCCCAATCGGCACGACGCTCTTCGAGTTCACGCGCCGCCGTTTCGCGTACAAGGACGGACGGTCCTCTCCGTCCGGTGGCGCGTCCGAGAAGCTGAGCGAGGGAAGTACGGCGGCTGCCGCCGTTGCCTTCATGGTGTGAGCGGAGAAGCGGTGTTTGTGGTACTTCGATGATTTGTCGTGCTGACATGTTTGAGCTAGAGAGAGAAAACACGCGTTTGCATAATTGAAATTGAAATTGAAAAGTGATTATGAAACGCGCGCGCGGTTTTACTTGTTAGTGAAGAAGAGATGAAAGAAAACGGAGAAAGTAATAAGTGATTATTTATTTAAGAAGGGATTAAGGGAATGGCGTTGAAAGGTGGATGCGAAGCAAAAATAATAGTTGTTGAATGTGGTGATGATAACTGATAGGTTAATTAAGAAACTAATTTATGATCTTCATAGATATGTTACTTACGTGTTCATCAATTCATTCAATTCTATTTAATATACACTATACAGTTGCAACCGTTAAAACAATAGTATAATTGAGTTGAAGAATTCATTATACTATCTTTTTATTATTCAATTCAATTTTAGTGTATGTTTGGTATGGTATATGAAATGGATTAATTTAAATTTGAAAAATGCTAACGAATATCTTTAAGGCACTTCTTAAGAAACTTTAAATTAAAGTTTTTATAAAATGTGTGTATTCAATACTTTAGAAATTGAAAATTTTAACTTTTTTAAAGATTTATTTCTCGATTTAAAATTCTTAAAAAATGTTCTTGAGACACTTGTTAATAAAGCCTTTTTAGTTTTCATTGTCAGAACGGAACCAATCCAATTCAATCCAAAATAAGAGCAATTGTATATAAACAATGTTGATTTGTTAATTGTTTTTAAATATTGAAAACTTGATTTGATTCTTCTCAAGCCTAGTTGTCTTATTATTTGTTTTCACAATAGGTGACTAGTTATTAAAAAACTTCACCACTGAAAGGTTGAAACTATCAATTAAGTGAAATCGATATGAAATTAATCTCTACAATCGTAAACTATGAGTTGTTGATGGTTATGCAAATGTATATCTGATTGCACAAGCATTACAATTTACAACTAATCAAATGTACATTTTTGTGTTCTAAAATATATTAAGTTTCCCTCCTCTCTTTTTTTTAGGCAGAAGTGTATTTTATTTTGTGTAAACTGGGTATCTTTCGTGCGCAACTAATCTCTCAGGTATTGTGGAATCCAAATGGGCGGTAAAGAGTTTGAAGGCACGCCACTAATCTCTCGAGCATTGTGGAAATCAAATGGGCGGCAAACTCTCCTTAAGAGTTTTAAGACACGCAACTAATCTCTCGAGCATTGTGGAACCCAAATGGGCGGCAAACTCTCCTTAAGAGTTTTAAGACGCACAACTAATCTCTCGAGCATTGTGGAACTCAAATGGGTGGCAAGCTCTCCTCAAGAGTTTTAACGTTGTTGCATGTTCAATGTTATATTCGAACGCAGGACTTTGGTTAAGTTAGAAGAGATTTGTTTCATCTCATTTAAACGAATTTAGGTATCAATCAGTTTTGTTAAACAAACATATTTAATCGCTCGTCATTTGTTTCATTTTTTTTGTTGTCACTGTTTTACATTAATACCCATGCCCTTGTTTTGTACGATCAGACAAAGTGGGGAATAGATTTTCCAATTATTCAATCCTAAAACGTGTGAAGAACATTCTCCATCGTTATCACCAAGTCCTTTTTTCACATCCCAACCAACGAGCCACCGTTATAGCACTTCCTTCTTCAGCACATTAGTTTAGTTGGTAATGATTTTACCCGGATCCCATAAATATCTCAATTGAAATTTGAAATCAAGTTCGTCAATTTGATAATTTTTTCGATGAGTAATAGTATGTAAGTATCTCTTTAAATATTATTTGAATATTTGAGGCGTTCTCAAAATTTTAAGGAGACTTTTAAAATCCAACTCATCTAAATTTCTATTTTATATATAAAAAAAATTATATCTCCCATTGCTACTATCAATCTAATATCTAATAATATATTAAAGTTTTAGGAAAAATTAATCTAGAGATCCTTTGACTTTATTTTAAAATTTAGACTTGTCTTTTATCTTCCTTTTTTTAAAATCTTTTATATTTTTTTTTTCAAATTGATCCTTTTAAGTATTTAATACATAAATATAGTTTGGCTTTTCGAGGGGGAAAATAGTTGGCTAACAATTTTTTTTTTCTTTCTGAAAGAGCTAACAAAAAAAGTTATAGTTGGCTTTCTGTTCATTTTTCATGTACGACGATGATTAACTTTTTAATATTTAAGGAACTAACTAAATACAAAAAAAATCCAATATATTAGCATCTCAATACTTATAGGAACAACTTGAAAGAAAAGGACCAAAGACAAATCTAAAACTTTAAATTAAGTTAAGAAACGCGTAAATTGTAAAATTGTCTTTTTATCAATTTCAACTTGAGCAAGTCTTTATTAAAACTTCATTGTTACGTCTATGGTGGAAGTGGTTATTCACAGATCCTGAACTTTATCTGATGGACATGTTAGCTTACATTTTAAGAAATTAGGGGAGTCTCTAGTGTCTGGCCAAATGTAATTGTTTCAATTGAGATTTCCCACATCATTTACCCTTAGAAATATTAATTCTCATCATTTCCTTGTATAAATTCACTGGCCTGTAGATTAGTATTAAGAAGTTTAATTATTAATTCCTACTGAGTGTAATGTAATGATTGGACTAATACATAAATACTTTTTATCAAATGGTACCGAAACATAACTGATCCTGATTATAACTAAACGGTTTTCCTATAATATATTTGAAATATTAAGAAATTGAATCGCTTTCATTTACAAAATTTTCTGCTTGTATGTGTTCGCCGTAAGTTGGCACTCAGTGGTAGGAATACTAGGGGGACTTGGTCGGCCTCCTGCACCTCTTTGATGGTTCCGAAAGAGAGAATGACGAGAAACAAAATTATGACAAAGACGTCTATGCATTTTGGCATTCCACCATGGCCAAACAGGAGCTCAAAAGCATAAGGTTGAACTTCAGCAACAAATTTGCCAAAATTTGTAATAGCTTCTAGGTTATCAGAGGAAATGTGAACTTTTCACGTCATTCCCATCAGTCTGCGTGCCAAATCAAGATGTAATGCATGGCCCCCCTGCATATAACATAAGAGTCAATTGCTTTAAAAATCATTCGTCTCAGGTTGCACAGGATACAACATCAGCACTTGTGACACATTAAAAATCAAACTGACAAATTAAAATACTTGGTAAAAGGAGGAGAACGAAAGGCAAAAACCTTGTAAGCTACTATGTGTGCCACTGGGAGTCCTTGAGTACCAAACTGAGCAAACAGCGAGAGATCACCAATAAGATCTAAAATCTTGTGACGGCATGGTTCATCACTGAAACGAAGAGGTGGATTCAACCAACCTTTACTAGCACTGCAAAAGAAAACAGTACTAATTATAGCATCAAACAATGATATTTACTAGCAATAAAAAAAGAAAAATAGAACAGAAAATTCAGATTTCAGTGTGCTAATGGAAATGAAGGTCTGTATTTGAATGGTAACAGATCCTCTCTAGTGACTACAATGAGAAAAAAGACATAAAGTTGAAAGAAAGGAACCCAGGCAATTTTTAAAGTGCCTAATTGGTTTCGAATCCCAACCAACTCTAGCCTAACTCATCTCTCTCTCATCTCCCACTCTTATACTACCAATCCCCTCACACATAGAACAAGACCACTAATAGAAAAATCTTGATTGATTATTGATCTTTTATTTGAGATTAAGGTATATGATTCTAATATTGAGTCTTGCAAAGGGTTCATAAAACCATGTCTTACATCAGAGATTAAACGCCTAAGAAAACTCTAGAGTCGTCACAAAGTTATAAATACCCTAAACAAATAGTGTGCCATACTTCGAGGAAATAGTGACTTAATTTATGCATCTAGTGCCTAGATTTATGTACCTGATTTCATGGACCTAAGCTTAGATATGTGTTTATGTAAATGTAAATAACTTCATGCATGAAATTTCGGGAAAATTCTAATGAATCAATGTTGCAGCATAAACTATGCTTTAGTATATAATAAACTATCAAACTGGTCGCTAGCTATCACATACATAGATGGGCATTAAGAACGGTTACAATACAAATTTGTAGCAAAGCAATACCTACACACAATGGCATTTTCTAGAGAACCCCCTTTGATAAGTCCAGCATTTTGCATTTGCTCGACCTAAAAATTAAAGAAGGGTATCCACCCAGTGTTAATTGCATGGTATCAAACATGTACAACTAGACTAATAGATTCAATAGGCAAGAACTAACAAGAGAGGGAAAAGATGACAATCAATCATATAAGGGATTTGATTGATACAATTGCAGTTAGGATGACCAGAACCAATTGATTACAGCTCTGAAGACTGATGCGAGAGTTCCTCATCAACTCTCAACTTTACTGAAAATTGGGTTTTTGATCAAACACATTAGTGTCAGCTATCAATTTGGTCAACCTCATTCAGTGAAATACAGCAAGGTGTTGTACATCTGGTTATGGTTAAACTTAGAGTTACAAACACATTCACGTGGCATCTAAAATACTAATCAGTTTTGCACTAAATAACATATGGCAACAGAAACAAGCCAATAACTAGACTACAAATGGATGACCTTTATAACTAACCTCCTCATAGATGCAGAAGGTTCTGGACAAAGCTATTTGCATGGAATAAACCAAATCATCAAAGGGGGTTGTAGAAAACCACTGGCAGCCAATTGCAGGTGCCTGTAAAAGAAAGGAGTATTTGCTTATTATTTAATGTCAAACCAAATCATCTTATAAGTTGTGACCTTGCTATACAAAAGATTTTGAATGCAAAAATTTAGCTGATTTCTTCTCTAATATTCCTTCAGAACAAGTTAAAAGTTCCGATTCTCACGCAAGGGTAATCATGATGGGGATAAAACTTATCATATTCAATTGCATTATCAATTCTAGGGCAAAATTGTTAGCACATTAGTTTTTATAAAATAAAAATAAAAAATCACTAAAAATGCCCAAAACTGGTAAATTTGATGTTCTTGGAAACACATCATCTGGGAAAGATAAAAACAACTTTGCAATGGTTATTACTCCAATAAACAAATCTTCAAACTGCTATACATACTATAATAAACCATATTTGGTTTCCGATTTCTTTTTTATTTTCCTTTGGTAGCTTTAAGTGAGGATTAGTTTTTGCAATAATACAATGGCATCTTTTGATTTATGTGAAAAGGTTTTAGTTTTTGTTCTTGTTGTTGGAAGCTTTAAGTTTGACACTTTCGAACACAGATGAGGATTTCCTCAACTCAAGTAGCAGCTTGTGGTCTATTTCCCATGAAGAATTCGTATTAAGTACAGTCTCCTTTGAAAGACATGTAAAATATATTCTTTCAAACTTAGAAAATTGGGTAACACATAAAAATCTATAGAGTAATCAGAAAAAAGCAAGCAAAACTTTTCAATTATAATAAAGGTCCAGTAACGATAGTGTATTGAAGAAAACATAAAGTACAAGGAAATATTTTAATGGCATATGCTAAGAAAAATCTTGATCAATAGTCTCAATCTAATGTACCAACCTATCCTTACCTGTGGAAAGTTAATGCCATAAGTTACTCGAACCACTTCTGAAGGAAATGCAGCAACAAAAGAATCATTCCTCCAAACATGTACCGGTTCATTCACATGTGGAACTATTTTCTCACAGCTTTTCCCATCAACATCAGTTGCTATCTCTAAACCAACTTCTTCCAAGGCAGCCACCCATTCCCTCGCCGACCCATCAAATATAGGAATCTGTACAAGAAATTAAGGAAAATAACACTATTTATTTCAAGAACTAAATGTAAGGGACGGCAAGAAAATCTAATCACGGATTATTTTCTTTCCACAAAATTGCAAATGCTATCTTTAATTTGATGAAACAGAGCCTAGGAGAGTGGATATGAAAATTGAAAATACAAGCTGTACTGTCCTTATTAGAGGTTTGTGGTAAACTACCAAGGCCTTTTCTCGTATATTATGAAGGCGTTTGGAAGAGTTTATTTAGAACTTATTTAGGTTTATTAATTATATCATGGCATAAACACTTATATTTTTACAAAAATAACTTATAACATGTCCGTTAGTTGTTTTTAACTTATTTCAACAACTTATTGAATAAATAAATGCTTAAAAATAGTTTACGCAAAAGTGCCTCTTATCATATTTGCACACCAAAACCTTGCAAAAATCAGGATGTGGGTATTTGGATATTTTGTTGGTTTCAGCAACAAATTACAAATTCAGCATGAGATTAATTAGAATCGTAACTAACTGTTACATGTACAAAAGAGTATTTTAAGAATATCCATACACAAAATGGACACAGTAAATATAATGTCTACTTTTCTAAGTAGGTAGTATATGTGAAAACCATAAAAGGAGTTTATAATATGTGGCATATGTCATGTTTGGATAAGCGACTTAATTACGTGCCTATCCTATACGTGTTTATGTATAAGCTTAGAAATTGTTGATGGGCCTAACAACCTCACAAAACCGGATTGTGGGGTGAGCCTCACCCCTACTTATAAACACTTATTCAAACCATCTCTCAACCGATGTGGGACTCTTTAACACCCCCGTCATGCCCAACACTATTGGACTTGGTGCGTGGATATAAATGGTGGGTGGCCAGATAGCGAAAACTTGATAGCAGGAGGCTCTGATACCATCTTAGAAATTGTGGATGGGCCTAACACAACCTCACAAAACTGGGTGAGGATTGCCCCCACTTATAAACACTTATTCAGGTCATTTCTCAACCGACATGGGACTCTTAAACATATAAGACCAAGTTTGTATTTTTTTTTAAATAGCAAATGTTAGTATTGATTTTTATGTTCAGAGTGGGGATCAAACTCTTGACCTCCTTATCACTCCACTCTTTAACTCCCCCGCTTTAATCATCAAGTCATCATCCTTATATTCTCTACGTATAAAGAGAGAATAAATCAAGTTGTTTTCATATAAACTGTTTTCTTAAGCTATCCTATAGAGCTTATGGAAATAAATGAAAAACAACATATGAACATGCCCTAACTTCTCTCGAACAGTCTCACAAGTGTTTAAACTAGTAAATACGAAGAAAGCAGCTTATGAAAAGTCATAAGTTTTTCCATAAACTCTCTCCAACAGTCTCACAAATGCGTACACCAGTGAATAAATATGCTCAATATAAACAGGCACATATTAATACATTCTACTCATAAAAGAACAAGTAATTTTTCATTTTTATACCATTCACCAATCTTCTTACCTCAGCATCATCACCTTGATCATCCAAATTTTCAATCTGAATCCTACAATTATCAACCCCATAACCTTCCAACGCAGAAAGCAAATGCTCCACAGTCTTAATCCTCACCCCATCTTTACACAAAGTAGTACAAAGCGGCGAAACTTGAGCAAATTCAACAGAAGCAGGAACCAAATTGTTCCTAAACTCAAACCACCTTCCTTGACCTGCAAATCCAGGACACAATCTCACCGTAGATACCTTCCCCGAATGCAACGAGATTCCCTTCCGCTCCACACTTCCTCCTAGGGTTTGTTGAAGCTTCCCCGTCTGCACAAAGAGAGCGAGATAATCTGTTTTTGTTTGGTTTCAATGAAATTATTTGAAGTTTGTGTGATTTTGGATAGTGGAAAATTTGAAATAAACCAAACAGGGTATAAGAGAGAGTGAGTTACGGGTTTCCATGTGATGAGTTTTGATGATCTGAGAGCGCTGAGAACAGACATTGTTGCATTTGCTACCAGCCAAGAAAGTCAACAAAAATATCACAACCAGTCAAGAAAACATTTTTGTCGGGAACAAAACCCAACTGACACACTATTTGCATTTTATTGGATAAACATGTTTCTTTTTTAATGCTATAGAATTTTGATGGTGAGAAGAATAGTCTCTTTTCTTAAAAAAATAATAAATAGTCTCTTTTTTGAAAACTTTTTATAAAAAACAGAGATGATTTTAGTCCTCCAAAATAATCCATATAAAATAAAAATAAGGACTAAAAGTGAATAAAATTTTTGTAGGATTAAACTTGAAAGTTTGTAATTTTATAGGGATTAAAAACATATTTAACTTTTTTTAAAAATTACATTGTTTTATTTTTGAGTGAAAAGGTTATTAAGTCCTCCAATTTGTATGTATTGATCAATTTCTTTCTCGAATTTTTCGAAATAGTTATTACATCCCTGAATTTGTTAAATGTCAATCAATTTAGTTCATCTGTCAAGTCTCGCCGCTAACAGTGTTGATGTGTCACGTTAAACACTGACGTAGAGTTCCAAGTCAGCATCCACGTATACATAGATGAATTTGATCCAAAAAGTATTTGAACTTTTTTTTAAATGAAAGTCATTACAAATTGTTAGGCTGTCAAATCAATCCCTGAATTTTTCATTAAAAATCAAGTTGGTAACTTACTATCAAATTGATCTCTTAAATATTTATCTTATCTATCAAAATAATTTATGATACTGTCAAATAAATACTAAAAACTAAAAGAATATGTTTAAATTAAACAAAGGACAGATGTCCCCTTATTTGTGAACTTTGTAGATTAGATTTAGAGAAACTTGGTAAAGAAAACAGTGGTGTATCTGTTTGATTTGTTCAGATTGGGCAAGGGACGTGTAGTAGTAATGTGTGTAAAGCTAAAGACTTTGGTCACAAGGAAGACAATCGCATTGAAGAAAGTGAGATTTGATAATTTGCAACTAGAGAGTTTGAAGTTTATGGCAAGAGAGATACTTGTTTTGAGGAAGCTTGATCATCCAAATGTTGTAAATCTTGAAGGTTTGGTTACTTCTAGAATGTCATGTACTGTTTATTTGGTGTTTGAATAACATGATCATGTTGGCCTTTCTGCTGGTCAAGGTGTTAAGTTCATTGAACTTCACATACTATAATTTTAAGCTCATTATGCTATACTTGTTTCCTTTTATTTGAATTTAATTACATAAAGTTATTTCATTTGATTGACATTAATATTCTTTGTAGTGTTTAGCCTTTCTAGAGAAAGATAGGTCGCTTTTTACTATTCTAACCTACTGAGTATGCGGGCCAGCCCGCTCCATCGTGCCACAATCCGTTTTTCAACGGGTTAAATGGGACAAGACAACTACATGGGATGGACTCAAAATCTTAGCCCAACTCACCTAAAATGGCGGGTTAAACGGGTTGGCTTGAAAGATCAGACATGTTTTACCACCCCTAATTGTAAATATTCCGATATAAAAACTAAGGGTGGGTTTGTTTCAAGGTTTGTAATATGATTCCCGGAAATGTGAGATTGGAATTGCAACATTCCAATGTTTGTTTCAAGTTTTGATATATTTTTTTCAAAAGAGTGTTGTATTATCAGGAATGTTATTTACACACGATTTCTTCTATTGTTATTCTCATGCTGAAAGCCTCATCCATTTAAACACTTATTAAGCACCTTTAATAATGTCTCGCCTATTACTTTTCTCATCCTATAGTCATCTCACTTGCCTTTTTGTTCTTCATTCTTTTTTTTTACAAAAATGCCCTGAAAGAATTTTCATATTAAAAAATCTGAACCGAGTTTTCCCCCTATTTTTGGGTGGAAAATAAATTTTTCACTTATTCGGACTATACAATTCGAAAACCCAATGTAACAGGGCGTGTTTCTTATTTATTTATTTTTTAGATTATAAAATTCGAAACTCCATACACACACCCTCTTGTGCCAAGAATTTAGAGAAAGTTCATATGTAATAGTGTTGGTCAGTTTAAGAAGTATACTAACCATCATCACCCACGTCCTTATGTTTCGGGTCATTGTTAGTTGTTTTCGTTGAATCCCAATCGAAAAATCCACTTTTCAAGCCATTTGATTGGATGAGTAATGCTAACAACATTCTCTTTTGAATACTCTCCATAATACTCACTCTCTTATTGGTTTAAATCATTGTGGATTTACACTTTGAAAATTGAACCCACGCAAAGTGGTGGGACATACCTTGATTTCATCTAATAAAAGAGTGAGTGCTAGAGAGAGTGTTGCTAACATTCCTCTTGATCGGATTGCTCCGAAACTTGCTCAAAAAACGAGAAAAAAAATCAAAGAACAAGACCCCCGTAGAAGGACTCCGCCACTCAAAATTCAAAATTCCATCTTTTAGACCCATTTGTTATTTTTTATTTATTTTTTATGATCTAAAAAAACAAAATGTTTTTTGCATTAGCTTTATTTAATTTTTAGAATTTTGTGCTGGTATTTATATATATATATATTATTTTAATTGACAAAATTTATTATTTTTTACTTTGTTTTTAAAAGTAAAATTCAAAATTGTTAAAATGGAAGAGATACTCATTGTTAATTATAGGGTTTACAAATTTTGGATTTTAGAATCCGAAAATCCATAAAAAAAAAAAAAAAAGTTCATATCATAGAATCCGAACAAATGATATTTTTGTAATAAAAAGTAGGGCACATGAGAAACACATAGGGTGTGGAAAGTAATAAGTCTAATGTCTCGTGTTGATGGGCTATTTTGACATCAGTCATATATGTAATTATCTGTGTGGAGTCGGGTTAGGGGGATTTAGAGGCCCATTCCACGATCTATTTTATGAACTATCTGCAAAGGTTGTAAGAGAACAACAAACGCCGAAGAAACCCTACCACAAATACCTAGGTTTGTTTCTTGTTCATTGTCGTTCTTCACTACATTATTGAAAAAACCATCATTCCCATTCTTCTCATTCAAATTTGTTTCTATGTTTTTCTCAAATTTTGTGTTTTGATATTTAGATATGCTTCATAAATGTTCTCCTCTTTTTAAATTTCATATTTTTTCTTAATTTTTTTAACCAGTTTCGTTTATATCTTATGCGTTAATCATGCTTTTTTTATTTGAAAATTCCACCTTTTAATTTCACCATAATTTCTTCTTGCAGGTGATTTTAGAATCGAAGGTTTAATCAGGTGATTTGCTGCACTTTTGCGAAGAAAATAGATTTTGGATCTTAAGGTTTGTACTTGTTTTTAGCTCGTCGTACTTATTTCAATAACATCATGAATATTTTGTCTAATCTACTTTAAACAAAGCGACAAACTTTTTACGATTTTTTTCATTGCCAACAAAAACCATAAAATTAATTTAACCAGTTTCGTTTATATCTTTTGCGTTAATCATGTTATTTTTATTTGAAAATTCCACCTTGTAATTTCACCCTAATTTCTTCTTGCAGGTGATTTTAGAATCGAAGGTTTAATCAGGTGATTTGCTTCACTTTTGCGAATAAAATAGATTTTGGATCTTAAGGTTTGTACTTGTTTTTAGCTCGTCGTACTTATTTCAATAATATCATGAATATTTTGTCTAATCTACTTTAAACAAAGTGACAAACATTTTACAATATTTTTCATTACCAACAAAAACCATAAAATTAATGTATTTGTATGCAAAGATAATGATTATAGTTAAACTTTATTTTCTTCAAAATATGTGTTGTTATTGTTGAAAGATTTAAAATGCTGATATGTATGTTCACGTGTGTTTTCATGAGAAAGAAACAATGATTATTGTTTTTTTTAACTGAGTATAGAACTTAGACCATCCATGTTTTCGTTCTTATTTGAGATCAATTGAACATATTGATTCCCATAGAAAATAACATAATCTTGTTTCTGAAACTTTTTTAACTATGTCAGTTGGTCCTCCACATTAGATGATTACATTATAAGGTAGAACAACATTTTAATTAAATGATATTAAAATATAGAAAAATTGAATTAAATAGTCATGTCTCTAATTAATTCAATTTTATCTACAATTTTAAACTCAAATTAACACATTGTTCTACCATGTAGTGTAGTGTAGTGTTTTAATTTGGAAGATTAGATTATGCAATTCAAAAGGTTCTGAAAATAAGATCATGTCAGTTCTCCTGAACGCAATATGTTCAAATCATCTCAAATAAGAATGAAAACAAGGACGGTCTAAGTGCTACACTCACTTACCGAAACAATAATTATTGTCTCTTTCTCACTAACAAGGACATGAACATAAACATATCAATATTTTAAATTCTTTCAACAGTTGCAACACAAATTTTGAAAAAAATAAGTATGAACACAAACATTCTCATTGCATACAAGGACATTGCTTTCATGATTTTCTTTGGCAATTAGAAGAATCGTGAAAATTTTGCTACTTCAAAAGTAAAGTAGACAAAAGATCCGTGACTTTTTTGCAACAAGTACAATGAATAAAAACACTTGCAATTCACTTGATCCAAAAACAATTTTATTTTTGAAAGAGAAACATACTTGAATGAGAAGAACAACAATGAACGATTTTTTCAGTATAGTGTGGTGAAGAACGAGATGGATGTAGATGATAAAAAAGTTGTAGATGCAGTAAAAGTTGAAGATGATAGTTTTCAAAGTGATGATTGGAATAACATAGAGCTCGCCCAAAGTTGGTTCAAACGTATATCATTAGGTGATAAGAAAGTTGTAGATATAGTCAAAGTTGAAGACGATGGTCTTCAAAGTGACATAGACATTGCCTAAAATTAGTTCAAATGCATATCATTATAAAACTAAACAAATGTCATGTATATATGTATATACATACACACACATATAATGATTTTTTGTATATAATTATTTATGTTTTAATGCTCAAATCTTGTAGTTTATGAATATATGTAGATTGAATCTATATATATGTATGAATGTGGTACATTTGCACTCTGTTTGGTATAAGAGAAACACTAAAGAGAGAGATATCAAAGAGAGAAAGAGCCGAGAAACTAACGCTTCTCTTGTTTGGCACGCATGTGAAAGAGAGAAGAGAGACAAATCTAAGGTGGGACCCACGTGTTTTTGCTTCTGTCCAAAACAGACCATGATTGACTGCAGTCGATAAACATCATCCATTAAATCCATCCAACCACCAAAAACTTTCAATTATCACCAATTTGTCATTTCTCCTTCTATGTAAAGCACCGACCCTTTCAACCCCCCTCTTATAAGTTTTGTATCTCTGTTTATGAAAATTATCACCGCCATTGTTTATTTGTTTATGAAAATTATCGCCGCCATTGTTTGTTTGTAGATATCCTTTAATACTTCCATGGAGGTGCTCATAACTGGGGCAATTTCAACTGAAAATGTAACATTTTGTGAAAATGAAGGCTTTGTAAACTCTTAAGGAAGTTTCAACAACATTGAATCATTGGTGTTGTATTTATATTCATCTTAAATATAAAAAAATCATCCAAAAAAGTAGTACCAGCTGCCATTGTTGGATTCTATAATTAACAAGTTGAGTTTTTTTTCTTCTTCTTTTATGTGGCACTACAACAAGTTGAGATGCCAATATGAAACGTTCAACTTCAAACAATTCATGTTTATTTTCTCCTACGGGTAGATGGGGAATAATTTTTTTGTATTTTGTTTTATTTTTTACTAACATAAATTTCTTTAATTAGCGTTTCGTACCTTTATTGTGATGTTTAAGATTTGTAGAAAGAAAAAAAAATGTCACGTCAGAGGCTGAAGAAGGGGACTTTTTCAATGGAATACGGGTTGCCGATGTTTTTCGTCATTTGAAAGTTTTTGGTGGTTAGATGGATCTAACGGTTGATGTTCTTTGATTGCAGTGACTGCACCATCTTATCGACTGCAGTCAATCATGGTCCCTCCAAAACAACGAAGAAAGGCCTGGGAAGTTACTGATTTTGTTATTTTTACTTTTATGCCCTTTAATATGTGATGTAACACAATGTTATTATATCATGTGACATTATTTTTCTTGGGTTCATTTAATTAATAAACCATTAATTATTTTTTTGATTAAATAAAAATCAAGTTAAACTTAAAATAAATTCAGATTAATAATTGAAGCATTCAATTAATTAATTGAATAAAAATACAAATAAAATAGTTTGATGAGAGAAATTTTTTCAAGGGCATTCCTCTACTTTTAAAAATAATCAACACTTCTCTCTTCTCTATTTCGCATCTTTCTTACTTGTACCAAACAATACCCTAAATCTTCTCTATTTCTCACATCTTTCTCTCTTCTAACACTCTTTCTCACATATCTCTCTCTTCACAACCTCTCTTATAAACCAAACATACCTTAAGGGCCTGTTTGTTTTGGGTGAAAGTAGTAGGAAAGATTGAAGAAGGATAGAAAGTAGTAGGATTAACATTCTTTCCTTTGTTTGGAACAATCTTAAAAGAGGGGAGGAAAGGTAATGATAGTTGGGTCCCACATAAAAAATGTTTCTTCCCAACTGAGGATGGAAAGGATGAAGTCTGCACTATTTTGAGCAAAATTACATAAAAACCCACAAATGTAAATGCTTTTCAACGTAACCATGGAGTAATTAAATTAAAATTAAAATGTAAGTAATGAAAGTAAATTTTTCTGGTTGTGTTCTATCAAAATAAAAAATCGTATGGTTATGTAGTTTTTTATTATCAATTAAATGATAACTTAAAATTAGTTATATATATAATCACCTTCTTATAGGGATATTTTAGTCATTTTATTAAATATAAATCTTTCTTTCTTTTCACTATCGTTTATACCAAACAACTAAAAAATCATCACACTTTCCACTCACTTTTTTTCCTATAACAACCATTCCTTTCACTTTCTTTCCTTAAACTTTCCTTTACCATCCAAACAAAGCCTAAGGTATTTTTTTTTTGTTACAACATTAAGGTGGGTTGAGTAAGGAGAAAAAAATTAAGATAATAATTAATATCTTGTAAAAAAAAATACTCCTCCCGGTTCTATTTATAAGAAACATTTAACTTTTTGATTCATGGCATAAATGATGTATTTCGTCTATATTCTAAATCAGATACAACAATTACTCAATGAATCTAAAAAATCAATTTTTTCTTATAAATAAGACCGGAGTAAGTAACAATTAATATACTAATATTTACCTATTAATAAAAATAAAAACTAAAGATGGTAAATTCTATTTTATGTCTTTAGCTGTCTAACTATTATTTTGACATTATATAATCCAAAAATGGCAAAACTCACTTCGGTTTGTATAATCCAACCGGGAAAAAAAATGAGAAATCAAGCAAACCAAATTTAAAACATGACATGAGAAAATACGACTAAGCCAAACAGGCCCTAAGGTATGTACTAGTTGCGTTGTGCGTGGTTCCCCCCCCGCTTTCTTCATAGTCTTGCAGAGACACGAACTTAGGTACTTGTCTCTGTGATCTTTCTACTTCTTACTCGCGTTTTCTCATGATATAGTTTTTGCGCAATGTTTATTTTCTATGTTATTTTTTATATTTTATTTTGAATGCGTTTGATACATTGGATGTGAAAATTCAAATCAGTTATTAATTTGTTGATCGTAATCTTTGGTTTTGTTGTTTTAATTAGTTAATGTGTAATGCATTTGTTGTGTTTGTTGAATTGACTGAACCAAATAAAGCTGAACTAGACTTTGCCACAACGTGAAGATTGTATTGATTTTTATTTGGTTAATAATGGTGTTTGATATAGTTTGAAATTTGAACCAGCAATGTATTTACTTGCTGTTTTAGAATCTCAACATCTTATACACAAAGGAAGGTGTAGTTGAATATACATATTCAATACTTTTTTTTCTTCTTCTTTATACAGGTTTCTGTATTCGACCACTTTTCTGGTGTTTAGACTGCTAATTCATTGACTTGCCGTGTTGACTTCGCTGAACTTTGGTTATTTAGCTGAGAAAATATACCGAAAACCATAATTTAAGGCTGTAAGCATTTTGAGTGACAAAGGAAGCCACCTGGGAAGTAATATGGAGACTAAGCGCTGCAGTTTCTGGCTTCCTAACAAAAACAGATTTTGTGCAAACACCCTTCTCAATGGTTCCTTGTAAGTCTCGGTCTTGTTTCTTTCTATCTATTATTTGATTCATTCATTTCACTCACTTTCTTCAAATTCTATGACTCAGATTCTGTGGTAATCATAACTCAAGGGCCGAAGGCGAGTGGATTCAATGCCCCGTAGATCCATCACAGTATGTATTTTCTCTCCTCTCTCTCTCTCTCTCTCTCTCTCTCACACACACACACACACACACACACACACTGATTGAACCCTGAGTTCTTGTACATGTGTTGGCCCAATTGTTTGGCCCAATCCACACAAGCACAGCTTCTAGAAGCCTGTAGAAGCTGTGGGAATACAAACGGTTATAATAATTAGGCAGAATTGCAGTTATTAAAGAGAGGGAAGCCTAGAGGGTTAGTCATTAAGAAGAGAATTTCAGTTATAAAAGAGAGGGAAGCCTCGAGGGGGAGGCATTCAAAAAATTTGTTAAGAGTATGAGAGAAGTCTCTCTGTTCTAGGAGCTTAGCTCTGGTAGGAGTTCTCTGAACTCTGGTTTATCCTTTCAGTTTTCTTGTAAGAGCTTTGAGCTCATAATTTTCCAGTTAAATAAATACAGTGTTACCTTCAAATTTCTGGGTTCTATCACACACTCACCTGTAACTATCATTTTCAATTCATGTTCATTCTTTTAATCTGTTAGCTCTTTTTGATTTGGATAATGTCCTTTCATCGTTTGACAGTTCGGTGCTCGAGCAAAATCTTAATTGGCATGTTAAGCGGTGCCCATTGCTGAAACAGGTTCAATCGCTGTCCGATCAACCTTTCTATAAAAAAGGTATCAATGCTGGTTCTGATGGAGAACAACAAGAGGTGGAAACTTCAGGGTTTAATGATTCAAAATTGACTACTATGACCGTTTCTTCAGAAATGAAGAGGAATGCTCTTCATGGGATGAGTGTGCCCAAATTCTGCAATTTGATTGAGAAGATTGAATCTGTTCATGAATCCTTGTGTAAAGATATTCAGGACTCGTTTCAGATGCCGGAAGTTTGCAGACTTTGGATTAAAAGCAAAGAAGAAGAAAGGTAGGTATTGGCAAAACATTTGAAATTATTTTAGGGCTAAATTCAGGTTGTCAGTTGTCACATGCAGTTTTTTGCATCAAAAACATTTTATCAGACTCTGATTTGTTACTTTAACCCAGTAGTTAGTTTCATCAACTTAAAGTCCCTTTTGCTTACTTCAATTAGAACAAAGCTTAATTCCATATCAACTGATAATGGAAGTAAATACACCAGGCAATATGACTAAATCAAATTTGCAAGGTTTCAACCCAAACTAAAACGGGGAAAACTGAATTTAACCCATTGTTTGACGGGTTTGGTTTTATTTCTAACTTAGGATTTTGCAGGAAATTGCCATTTCAGGAGAAACATATAATGCAACAGGCATCGATTGTGGGAAATTTGGAAAATTTTGCTGTATTGAAGAATTCTCTTGAAAGCAAACCATCAAAATGTGAGGAGCCAGTTGAGGGGAAGGAGGACGGTGTCTCTACAGTCATTGAGTTTGGAGCTGGTAGAGGGTATTTAACACAAATGCTTGCAGACTGCTATGGAATCAACAGAGTCTTCCTCATCGAGCGAAAGGCATACAAGTTGAAGGTGGGACTTAGACCTGGAACTGCTTCTAAGTTATAAATCACGACGATCATATTTGGAGATGTTCCTGTAGTGTTTGACCGTGCAGCAATCTTTGATTTATTATTTGTTTATATATTTATTATTAACGTCATGCCAATACTATTTCTAGGCTGATCGATCCTTGCGACAGAATGAGAATTTGACGTTAGAGCGTTTGAGAATTGACAGTAAGTGTCTTCAATATTCTTGTTGTATAAGATATTTTCTGAACTTGATATTGTTCTGAGCCCGATAAAATTCAAAAATCCAACTTTGCAGTTGAAGATTTAAATTTGAATGCTGTTGAGTCTTTGCAAGGAGTTCCATTTCTGGCCACTGGTAAACACTTATGTGGAGCTGCAACAGGTAATTTATGCAATTTAAATATGCACTCTGATGAAATTCATAGTGATGTTTTATTGATGAAAACATAAATGATTTATGTAATTTTTCTAATTAAAAAATGGTTATCCAATTGTTTCCTCAGATTTGACTTTGAGATGCTGCTTTCCTGAATATAGTAAAGATAGTAGTGAGCAGAACATTACTAATATTAATTTTGGAGGTTTAGCTATAGCAACATGCTGTCACCATCTTTGCCAGTGGAAGCACTATACAAGTAATCTTCTTCTTTACCTATGAATACTATAGTTTGTTTATATCGATAGCTTCTGGTTACTATCTAACTGTTATCGTCACCTTGCAGATAAGAAGTTTTTCTTAGATTTGGGAATGACAAAGGGAGAATTTCATGCCATTACATGGTTTACCAGCTGGGCAGTAGATGCTAATCATGATTCAGATCTTCCTGATACTACTAATTGTATATCGCATTTGCAATCAATGTAATCCTTCCATTCTTTACTTAATCATTTTACTAGCTACCAGTCCATTAGTATTTCAAGCCTTGCTATTGAACTATCTAATTTCTCCAAAGTGAGCAATTTCACTTTAAAGTCTAAAATAAGTAATATCAACTATTGATGAATAAATCAATGGTTGATAACTTGATATTACATGCAAATCATGGGTGTGTTGAAATATCAGTTACTTTACTTTCTACTCACTTTCAAAGGGATTTGGCTCGTCTTAGAAGTTAGTAAAGTGAGAAAATCAATGGTTGATATTGTAACAATCCATGGTTTCTGTAATGTAAGTGCATATAATATCAACAATTTGTTTATAAACGGTTAATATTACTCATTTTACTCTATCATTTTAGAGGATCATTGTTTCTTTAGAAATGTCAAATAAGTTATTAAAATATGTATTTTAAAAATTGTGTTTTGGTTGTAGAAAGGAGCAAGGTAATGAGTATTCGGATGGAGTTGAAAAAATTCTTTCAGAAATGGAAGCAACAAAACGAGCAGCACTGGGATTTAAGTGCAAGTGGATTATTGACATAGGGAGGTTGATGTGGTTAAGAGAACGTGGATTAGATGCAAAGCTTGTCAGATATGTTCCACCAAGCATTTCTCCAGAAAATCATTTACTATTAGCTAAACCTTTGAATTGATTATTTATATCATTCTATTCTTTATTTTGTATCCCTTGTGAACATTGGGTTAAATTTTATGTCAGGTTGATTATATACTTTCCGATGTATTGAAATACCTTGGGGGATTAGGAATTACTTGTTTGTTATTTTTTTTTAATATTTGCGTAATTCAATGAATTGAAATGGAAGTGTGTTATTTTTTAGAGTTATTCTTGTATGGTCATAAGACTAAGGGTTCGTTTGGATTAACTTATTTTAGAGCTTATGTAAAACAGCTTATGCAAATAAATACGTTTTTATGTATTATTTATAAATTTTTAAGGTAGTTTATGAAAAAAATGGGTTATGAAGATACAATTTTCGTTAGTGAGAACTTATAAATTAAAATAAAAGTTTATTTATTTATATAAGTTATTTTTCATAAGCTCAAAATACGCTTAAACCAAACGGGGCCTAAATGTATGTTGTAACACCCCGTTTCCCAAAAAAAATCGCAATTTAATAGATAAATCAGAGTAACATCATAAAACGGAGTATTACGCTTCTATTTCATTCAAGTAATAAATAGGAAAATTTCTATTTATTTAAATC
>Ga0228711_1001030_pt1 | contig 39087 bp, 30 predicted proteins | sample MedpolnodulmetaG_2_FD_177996 | JGI IMG/M metagenome (GOLD analysis project Ga0228711, IMG submission 177996) | Root nodule microbial communities from Medicago polymorpha collected in Santa Monica, California, United States - brown nodules | ecosystem: Host-associated > Plants > Roots > Nodule...
GAAGTCTGGTACTAACTTAATCATTCCAAGTTTCAACTTGAGAATTACTTTTTAAGTTACAGAATAATTTTTAAAGGGTCACAATTCAAACCCCCCCTTCCTTGTGACTATTTTATCTACTTCAATAACATAGCTCGATTTTGATCTAACAAATAACCATTTTTTCTCTCAACAACCCCATTTTGTTGGTGGGGGGTTTGACACAAGAATACTCGTGAATAATAGCTTCTTTTTGACAAAAAGAATTAAACTCGTGATTAAAGTAATCTTTTGCATTATCAGACCTGACTCTCTTAATACTTACTCTAAACTGAGTTTTAACCATTGCGAAGAAATGTAGAAACACAGAGGTAACTTCAGACTTTTGTTTTAGTAAATAGACCCAAGTAACTCAACTACAATCATTAATGAATGTTACAAACCATCGACTACCTGATATATTTGCAACATTTGAAGGACCCCACGCATAAGTATGAATTAAATAAAATGGTGAAGTACTAATTTTATTAGTGACAGTAAAAGACACACGTTTGTGTTTAGCAAGTTCACACACCTCACAACAAAGACTCTCAACGTCTAAAAATTTTAAAAGTGAAGGAAACAATTGGTTCATGACTCTAGATGAAGAATGACCAAGACAACAATGGTGAAAACAGACTTTCTCCTTGTTGGTCTTAATTGATTCAGTAAAAACAAAAATATATTGTTGGAAATGTTGGAGGTGCCGAGGAGATTCTGGTTATCAAAATAATAAAGACCATTCCGTTCTCTAGCATTACAAATCGTCCTCCCTGAATCCTTGTCCTGAAAAACACAAGCACTATTACACACAAAAAAACAACATTACATGATAGGTCTTTTGTGAGTTTTTGTATGGAAATTAGGCTAGCGGACAATTTGGGAATACAAAGGACATTTTGTAGGATTATAGTTGGGCTTATTTGGACATTTCCTTGACCTGCTACAGTTATAAGGGAACCATCTGTTGTGGATATTTTCTTGTTGCTAGGACAAGGTGAATAAGTGGAGAAGTGTGTGAGTAAGGGTGTCATGTGGTTAGTGGCTCCGGAGTCTAGTATCCAATATTAGTTAGATGGTTTATCCAAAACATTAAATCCAACAGGCAATTGAGACTTACTAAGTGGAACTGGAGAAATAGATGTATCTGAGTATCATAGAGATGTACATGTTGGTTTATCTAATTCATTAAGAAAAGATCTCACCTTATTTATTTCATCTTGACTGAGGGGTTGAATCAATCCTTCTTTTGACATATCGATTGATGTCATTCAGATCTTAATAGACCAAAAAAAACTCCAAAACCACATATTGCAAACTGGAGAAAAAAAAATCTTTTTTTCTCAAAAAAAAAATTCTGAATAGTGACAAATGTGAACAGTATCGCACAGTTGAACAGTACCAACAACGATGAACACTTCCGCGTCTGTGATCCGTACTGCGATGAACAGTGTCGGCGGTGAACAATGCTTTCTGGTGAACAATGTTTTCAGGATTTTAAAGAGGCCGCAATGAAAGCGGAAACTCACAATAAATCACAATTAAGGCGAAAAAAGAAAAAGTAACCACAGAGACGGCGGCTAGGGTTTATGCTGAAGCAAGGCCCCCCAAGAATGGGAGCTCTGATGCCATGTGAAAACTAAATATTATATTTCATAGATGAATAATGTACAGCCACTAATGTGTTTATATAGGTCATTCTAACCTAATTGGCCTTACTAATGACTAATGAGCCAATTACAAATTACTGATAATAATAGTAAAACTTCACTATTTATAACAATAGTTTTTCGAATTTTTTTCCAAACTAGATATGTTTATTGAAGTTTCCCGGAAAATATTATGCGGGGGTGAATGGAAAGGTTGAAAGTGAGGGTGACAAATGAAGATGTAAAAAGTTAAAGGATGATATTTGCATTTTTAATTGTTTGTAAGGGTAAAAGTACACATATAGGGGTATATGGTAAATTTTCATTTTAATTAATTAGTAGGTGTATAACAACTACTTAATGATTTTGGGCTTCGGCCCTCTTGTATTCCAAAAAGAACCGAAGAATGTTGTTCCCACATCAAAGGATACTCGGAAACACCACTAAAATATCAAAATAATCTCATCTGCAGTTAACTACCGATGGGTTTTAACCTGCGGTAGTTAACTGCCGATGGATTTCGAGGTTAATTTTATCAATTACTAATGTTTCTTAGCCATGTGTGAAGTGTAAACAGCAATTTTCAAAAGAAACTACTTAATGATTCCTAACTATCTTGTATTGATGTCTTAATATTCACACATATAGAAAATAACACATGTCTCAAAAATAAATTGAAAACATTAGGGTGTTACACTATGCTTGCGTTTGACTGGCTAACATATACATGAATCAACGTGTAGATAGTGGATTTGAATCTAAAATTGGGTCTTATATAAATTAATTTCCATGGGATTTCTCCTTCTGTTGGATGAAGTCAATAAGGGTAAGGTTATTAAACGCCATGATCCGTATTTAGGGCAACAAAAAGACATATTGTATGTGTATGTTATATTAGAAACAAACTTAATTTAAAACTATAGAGTCAATTGTGCTAATCATCAGAAATAACAAATCAATAAGCGAAAGCATATCTCAATTCATGACCGAATATCGTTGATGTTGTAGGGCCTTCAACATCTACAGACATTCTCATTGAGAGAACGCTTTGCTATTCTCTAAGTCTCCTTGTGATGATGGGATGTTAACAAAAACGACGGCCATTGATGTGTGTGACTTTATTTATTAAACCCAAATTAGAGTTAACTATTGATATTTCTATTCTAGCCTACAGGAAAAATAGATTTACCTTTTAGTTTCTACATGTGTCGCTTAGAAGCGAACGACAGTTAACCGCCATTTGAGGTAAAAGAGTAAATTTAGGGTGTCTAAGAGCAAATAAAGAAGCCTAAAGAGCACTTATATGTTGGCCCATAGCAAACGATCATTAATGTTGTTGCTCTTCTCCCATCTAAAACTGTTCACTCACATACAAACTTATTAAAATACCCCCACACGAGTTAGCTCACATTCACAATATATCAACGTGAGTTAACTCACGTTTGATAACAATCAACGTGTGTTAAACACCGTCGGAAAAAGAAAAAAAATTCCCCAATGAAAGTCCCGCTGCTGGCAACCTCATTTTTGTGGCATAGTGATGTTATAGCATGCGTTAATTATAATATTATTTTTTTATGAATTAAACTAGCTAGCTCATGCAGTAGTTAATTCCTCTACACGTCACAGGGAATGACACTTCTTACTGCAGCTGTATCACTCAAGAGCTTGAAACCAACATGCACAAATGGTATTTGCAACAAGGCTTCAACATCACAAATTACATTTTTCTGCACAGCACTTTACACAATGGAAATTGGTGCAGTTGGAACAAAACCAAATATCTCAACTTTCGGTGCTGACCAATTTGATGATTTTAATCCTCATGAGAAAGAGTAAAAGGCTTCTTTCTTTAATTAGCTTATAAAATTTTATATGCTAGCACTTACTGCACCGCAAACATGAATTAACTTATGTTAAGTATTTTGATCAGTTTGTATGGAGTGAGCAATTTTATATAGGAGAAGAGCGATTTTGTATATTGTTATCCTTATATGTTGGCCCGACATGCCCTTAATGATCCCAACAAAGTATGGTAGGAGAAAATTCTCCTTCCATTATAATAAAATCTAATGTTGAATGTACCCGTGAGCATAGCTCAGTTGGCAGAGACATGCATTATTATATGCAAGGGTCGAGATTCAAACCCCAGACACCCCACTTATTCACCTTGAAAAAGGTGAATTCTAACTATTAGACTACTTAACCAAAAAAAAAAAATCTAATGTTGACTTAATTCATTAATAATATTATCATTTTAATTAATAAAACCTTAATTACTAAACAAATAAAATGAGGCTAAAATATGGTACTCGTCCTTGCAAATATGCCTCGTTTAAGTTTTGGTCCTTGTAAAAAAAAAATTTTGTTTTGGTCCTTGCAAAATTTTTTGTTTTTTAAAATAGTCCCTCCAGGGTCTATTTTCAAAAACAAAATATTTTGCAGGGACCAAAAACGACAAAATGGGTCCAGTCATCATGTGCCACGTATACAAATCATCACAAAAATGGGGTCAGGGACTATTTTAAAAAACAAAAAATTTTGCAGGGACCAAAAACAAATTTTTTTTTTTACAGGGACCAAAACTTAAACGAGGTATATTTGCAGGGACGAGTGCAATATTTAAGCCATAAAATAATAATAATAATAATATCTACTCAATTAGACCGTCAGGTAGGCTCAAAAATCAAAATATTTTAAAAAAAAATCAATATAATTGATAAGTTTTTTTTAGTAATTTAGTAGTATTTTATTATTTCAATCTGATTTTATTATTTGTTTGTTTTATTTTCAGTTTGTTATTTTTAGGCCCATTAGGATTCCCTATTTAAGCTTAACAGTTATAACCTAATAGGCAAAACTTTTATTGCTTCAATAATATTTTAGAGAGTTTTCTAAATTTCTGGTTGATTCTGTAATCCTATTCTCACAAATTTGTCGCTTGCAAACTTGTTTCTTCTCAATCTAGGTTTAGTGTTTGCTAGCCTACGCTTCTGTACTACATCAGTTGGTATCAGAGCATGTTTCTCCTGTTCTTTTCCTAACAGATCAGTCATGGGAGATCAACTGATGACGAAAGCAGAGTTTGCCAGCATAACCACGACTCTTACCACGACCATGGACAGATAAAGTTGACAACATCAACGCCCACAACAACAACAGAAACAATCTGAACAGAGGAGGAGAACCAATTCCAGTTATTAGAGTTCGTAATAACAACCATACTATTGTTACGTACAGAAAATCAGAATATACCCGTGAATCTGATTTGGAATACTATAAGCGTAGATATTACAACAAGTTGATGAAGGATTACTACAAGTTTAAAATCTCTGATTCGACATATTGTTGTCTGTTTTGTTACAACAAAGATTACTCCTTGACTACCTCTTGAGACATGCTTCCAGAATAACAGGTAACTCACATAAGACGGTTAAAAGATATTGCTAAACACTCTGTTTTGATAACATATATTCTAAGAATTCTTACACCATTGAAAGAAGAGATCGACGTTGCTCGGACGACCGAAGCGTTTTCGACGTCTGTGGAACCGGTCGAAGAACATTTAGTCACCAATCCTATTGTTAGTATTGAGGAGACTGATGAGCACATGGTTTCACTTTGTGATGGAGCAAATAGGAGTGATGAATCACGAAATAAAGAAAGGAGTAACTGAGAATTTCATGTTTGTTCCAACTATTAATCCATGTGATGGAGGAGTTTGCAACAACGTATCAAACACTCATACGTTAAAGGAAGGTGATGATTCAATATCAACATGTCACACATACAACAAAGGAGATGGCAATTTAATAATATTGGAGATCGGTGCTTTTGACGGGACAAAGAACAATTTAATTCCTCAATCTTACAACAAGGAACATGACAGTATTATGTTAGTAGCCACTTATTCAATAAGGTTGAAGAATACAGCATATCAATGGGTTACACTTACCATCAAAGGAGAAATAACATGTCATTTGTTTCTTGGTCTTACAATAAAGGAGAAAGCACTATCGTATCTTTTGGTGGCTGCGATGATGACGATGAAACCCCATCTGACTTATTTGTTTTTGACTACGAGCTTCAATCAAATCTTCAATCGCCACCGCCGCCGCCGAAGAAACTATTGGATCGACATGTTGCTACAGGTTCATCAAAACATGGGAGAAAGATTTATAAGGAACATGCAAAGACATCATTGGCATTTCATTCATTTAAGAGGGATGGAAAAACTGAATTGATGTTTTAGGTTAACTCACGTTGAAGCAATGAATTATGCCAAAATGTGTGTAGTATATTTTCATATGTGCCAAATTTGACAGTGCCACTATGGCCATCAACAGAGGCTGCTACGGAAGGCATCATGAGTATTTGGAACTATGCAGCCATTATTAAGGTAAGTGTGTAAGCAAAGGTGATCCACCAGAATCCCCCTTCATCAATTAGGAGGATTTTCTTAGTAATTTAGCAGTATTTTATTATTTGTTTGTTTTATTTTTAGTTTGTTATTCTTAGGCCCATTAAAGTATGTTCTTTTCATATTTAAGCTTAACAGTTGTAGCCTAAGAGGCAAAACTTTTATTCATTCAATAATATTTTAGCGTTTTCTCAATTTCTGGTGGATTCCAAAACCATATTCTCACAAGTTTGTCGTTTGCAAACTTGTTTCTTCTCAATCTAGATTTAGCGCTTGCTAACCTATACTTCTGTGTTGCGTCAAAACTTGTCCAAAATAATAGGTGCATGTTTGCATTTGCACACAAAAAATATGACTTTCTATCCATTATTTTAGCATAACTTCTATGAATCCAATTTTTTTTTCTTAGACGCACCTATGACAGTTTTGATGTCATGGTCAATGCAGTTGTATTTTCTAAATATTTAATTTACAGATAATAAAATAAGATAGTAAATTCATGTCACTTGCTAGACACTCAACAAACATATCAGATAACCAGACTAACGAAACAATAAAAAAAACAGATCAACAGCATATACCAATTAATTTTCCCTCAAAAAAAAAAAAGCATATACCAATTAATAGGTCCAACAAATTTTTTTTTTTTTGAGAGAATAGGTCCAACAATGTTAGCAAGTTAGATCAATTGAATATATAAAACGTTTATATGAAGCAGTCTTATTGATAGAATATCCGAATATATAGATCTTAAAATTAGAATAATGACAACAGATAGAATAATACCCACACTTATCATTCAACCAACAAATCTATAGCTTGAATTAAAAAAAATATATATAATAAATGATATGCACTTTTATCTGGTAGTATATGGCTTGGCAGCACTCTACCTCCCAGATCAGTAGAAACTTTTGGCTAGACCTAAGCCTTATAAAGAGGATAAGTTTGGTGTGGTCATTCGCAATAGTTTTTTTTTAATCTAATTAAAAAAATATTTTAATATATTTCTCTCTTGGCTTCTTAAAAAAAAGAAGATGTCGAGCGAAATATGTTAGAGATGCATATGTTAACGTTAATAAAAACTAGCAACAAACCCGTGCTAAGCACGGGCCCCTGCGGAAGTAGGGGGCTATGCATCAAAGCGCATGATATATGAATTGAGAAAAAAAAAACTAATGATTAATCCGAAGTTAATGATAAAAGGGAAAATTACATCAACTACTCTTGAGATTTTCTTAAATAACAGAAGCATCCCCTTCTAATTTTTCTAAAACATCAATCTCCCGTCATTTTGTCCATTTCAATAACTTTGTAAATATACAATTTAATTTGTTTGTATCTGTTTTCTCTTTTAACAATTAAGTTAAATGAAATTTTTTTCTCACAGTGGAGCAACAATGACAACATTTTTTTTTACCACCAAATAGAATCAAACATCGACTATTACAAAAGAGAATATAGAAATGAGAAGAATTTTGGTGGATGGACATTGTGGTGGATCAACGAAAAGGAAATAATCTTCGATATATATCCGTTTTATTACATTAGAGTTTAAAATTAAACCACCTTAATTGATGAACAATAAGTTGGGAAAATCACCTAAGTGAAAAATGGTCAAAAATTAAGTGAGTTTATACCCGTATGATGAAGTTAATTGCTAAAAAAATGGAATTAACAAAGTTTAAACCGTGTTATATTACAAGGGAAGTGTTTGTTAATTTGATAAAAAAAAAAAAAGGAGATTAGTGTTTAGTTAAAAAATAGAGCGGGTGTTTAAGTTATTTAAGAAGACCTATATTATTTCATCATTGATAAAGATGTCATTATGAGTCTCGTGTTTGAATTGTACAACTATATTATTTAGTGACTCATTTATCATTTTTTCAGTGTTTTATATACTCATATTTCTAAAATATATAATAATTAATAATCTACAACAATAAAAAATATTATTTTATAATATGACATGGTGGTTTGACTTCTTTGATTCTCTATTGTTTCTATTGACGTTTGCAGGTTTCAAGGTGTCTTGTTTGCCTACACTCTGGTGCTTCAAGCTCGCAAGAGCTTTCATCCTTGGTGATCTGCTCAAGGAGTTGTTGACACTTGGATTTTGATATTGTGTTGACAGTTCATCCATTAATTGTTTTTCTCATATGTTCACTTTTCATTTTTTTTAACCTAGTTTTGCGTCCGTGATTAGTGAATTTTATTAGAATAGATTAGAATCGATTCACTTGATCTGATTTATTATGTTGTATCCATGTTTTGGATTGTACCTGAGTCGGGTCCAATGCCCTTAATCTCTTTATCTATTTCTTTTTATTTAATGTAATTTTTCTTTTAAATAAAAAAAAGATAAGGAAAAAAAAGGCAAATTATATTTAGAAAAGAAGCAATCTTGAAAATGTGTAATTTTTTGAAAAATAAGTACATGCCTTGTAATAAATATTTTGTAACTTTCTTAAAGTTTTTTTTTTTTAAGAATGAAGTTATGTGTAATCTGGAAATTGGTTTTTTTTTGTTATGTGGTGATGTTGGTTCAGATTTTGGGACTTTAAAATTTTTTGTTCTGTGTTGTGGTTTTTCTCCCTAAAAAAACTTGACCCCCCCATTTCTGATTTTGATTCCTAATTTAAAGACTTAAATGATGCACTTGTGTATCCATGAGACTTATTGTGGACTGGATTTTCAGTGGTTTTTGGCAAAAGTTTGGACACAATCAGAAGCAAAAAAAGGAAATAGTGGATTTACTGTGAAATTGGACAAGATTTTTAACCATTTTTGGACAAACCATGAAGAGTGCAAGCAAGGGGAGAAAAGGGGGGGAGGCGTGCCTCTGTGTGCTGCTTTTTTCAGATTTTTGTGATTTTTAATTAAAAATAATAATAATTAAAATTAAATAAAAATAACACAGAATATAAATAATAACAATAAAAATAAAGACTAAAAATAAAATTAAAATAAATAAAATAAAAAGTGGACCCAAAACGAACCAAAAAATGAGGTATTTTAAAATATATCTCTGCCGAAATTTTCCTTGAAAAGACAAAATATATTTCAGGTTAAAAGACCAATAAAATGGAATCTATGATATTTGTACAATTATTTGATAACAACTTTTGTAGAACTCTCTCATACGTACATGATGTTCAAATAACAAATGGTTGTACAAATATCATTATTCTATATCTATGAAGCACGGATACTCCAAAATGAAGACCTACCCGTATCGGATACGCATCGGATACTGATACTCTGCGGATACTCGCAGATACGTACCCACGGAGTATCACAGTTAATTATTTTAATTTAAAATATATATTACATGTATATGATTCAATTTAAGATATGAATCACTATAATTGTTTTTCAATTAACCAATTAAAAACTAGTAAAAGATTCGTGCATTCGCACGGGTCGCATAATATTGCGGCAATTATATAAAAAAAAAATGCATTGATAAGATTGTGAAATGTTTAAAGATATTAAATGAAAATTATCAATATTGATGTGATATTTGAATATTTCTACTAAATATATGTTTTTATATACAAAAATCTGTTAAGTATTTGCAACGCGCCTATTGCAGATTTTATTTGGTAACTCGTGACTACTTTCAAATATCAACATTAATGCAGTGTTTCTATTAAATATATATATATATATATATATATTATTTTATATGCAAAACATCGTTAAATATTTGCATCACACCCATTATAGAATTTCTGTCCATTATAGAATTTCTGTACATTCGGTGAAGCAATTTTTTCTTATTTATAAACTCATGATTATTTTCAAAATATTAGCATTAGTATAATGTTTCTATTAAATATTTTCTTATTTTATATGACAAAACACTGTTAAATATTTGCAACACATCCATTGTAGATTTTGATGCCAATATGAGAAAGTTGATATGGTAAAATTTTGAAAAATGATGACTATTTTTAAAATATCAACATTAATGTACTTTTTACATTATATGCAAAGCACCATTAAATATTTGTATCATGCCCGTTGTGGAATTCATGTGTGCTTAAATATGCGGGAGTAAATTTTTATGTACCGATATGAAAAATATCAACATTAATGTAGGTATTTTCGATTAAAAATATTCACAAATACAATTTTTTGTGGAATTGAAGATACAAATCACCACTCTCTCTCACTCCTCACACGTCTGTGGAGCCTTTCCATCATCACACATCAATTTTTTGGGCTTAAATACATTTTTGGTCCCTCTATTTTAACTAAATTGAAATTTTAATCCCTCTATTTTTAAAACAACAATTTTGGTCCCCTATTATATATTTCTTATATTATTTTCCTTAACAAACATGACACCAAATTTTCGTGTAGACTAAAAAACCTAAGAGATATATAATAGAGAGACCAAAAGGGTGGTTCTTAAAATAGGGGACTACAATTTCAATTTAGTTAAAATAGGAGGACCAAAAGTGCATTTAAGTTTTTTTTATTTACAAACATCAATTTTTATATAGGGTTAAATATGTTTTTGATCCCTACAAAATTGAAACTTTTTAAGTTTAGTCCTTACTTAATTTTAATAGTTTTTTTAGTCCCTATAAAAAACTTTTTCACTCAGGTTTAGTCCCTTCTAAATTCAAATTTGTTTAATTATGTTTAAACTCTTAAGTACAAGCTAAGAACATCACCAAAAGTTTCTATGCAAAAAGTTCGCTCAAAATTTGATTTCTACGTCAAGGTTTTTGTTACTTTTTTCTTGAACTTTTGTCGTTTTAAAAAATTTATATTTAATTCATCACATGTTGAACAAAATTAAATTTTAGTAACTGAACCTTTTATAATATTCCAAACATGTCTCTGAAATATCGTTTAAAAATTTAAGAGTTTAAGGATAATTAAACAAATTTAGTTTTAGCATGGACTAAAATTACATGTAATATTTATTTTTTGGGACTAAAGAAGCTATTAAAATTAAGTAAGGACTAAACATAGAAGTTTCTAATTTAATAGGGACCAAAAACATATTTAACCCTTTTATTTATTGTTACTTATTAAATTGTTTTTTGACAGATATTATATCGTTTATTAATTTGCAACAAAAATAAATAAATCTTTGAGATCCCGTTGTATCTGCCTCTGGACGGAAACTCTTATTCTCCCTCATAAATATTTTGTTAACATATCTTAACTGTATAGTATCATGAATTTTAAAATTTCACATATTCGTATCGTATTGTACTCGCATTCGTACTACGTATTCTGCCTTCATAACTCTATGTATTTTTAGGAGTCCATGATAATGCAATGGATTCAAAGTAGGATATGGATGTTTAGCCAACTTTCTCATAATTGATTGATGTATTATTTATAAAACCAAACCAATTTTTAGGCTGGACATATCAATTCTGTCTTAATCAAACATTATATAGGATATGGATGTTTATCAAAACCTTCCTAATTGGATTAATAAAGGGTTTATGCATTTAGAGAGTGATGGATAATCCGCACATGCAAGAACAGTTACTCATAGGTTTATAGAGATATTTGATTTTAAAAAAAAATGTTTATAGAGATATTTGATAATCACATAGCGCATCACAAAAAGAATAGAAAAAATACACAAAATTTCTCTGTTTCACAAACAAAAATAAGCATTACCTTAAAAAAGAATACAACAATAACAACCCAAAATAACAAGTATATTACCTCTATACTTTTACTGAAGAGTTACAAAAAATGATAGATAATTACATCTTACACATCATCTGACGACCATTGATATGTCCTCTATTGGTATCAAAAATTATCCAGTCCTTGCGAAAATGAGGCGCCTGAAATCTCTACGGAGGGAAATTCCTAGGGAAACAAAATCTTAATTTTTGAGGGAATTAACTCCCTAAAAAAAATATTTCCTTAAAAAAATTAAATATAAAATTCCTTCAAATGGAAATAATTGCTAGGTAATAATTTATTAATTTAAAAATAATAACAACTAATAAAAATTGATTATTAATTCAAAATAAAAATTATCAAATTTAATAAACAAAATTAACTAACATATTCGTGTAATTGACTCTCTCAGCTGGGGTTTTGGCACTCCTTGTGCTGAAATCTCCAGGCTTTCAGTATTTTAATCCATTTTAGTTTCTTCAAAAAAAAAACTAACATATTCGTATACAAACAAAATATACATACTGAATAAACATTTTAATTCAAAACTCCAAATTCTTTTTGGTGGTTTTAGACACCACTACGGTGAAGGGCTCCTCTGTAGCAGTAGAACGGTTCCTCAAATAATTGATAGCAGCCTCTATCTCTTCTTTCATGTTCATAACAGCCACTCTAAAGGTAGGTTACCAGATTGACTCATAATCTTGCTTTGAGTTTGCTTCCTTTCTTGCTCTTTTTCTTTTCCTTTTGGTTTTCTTGTTTTTTATCTTTTCGTTTCTTCTCTTTGTTGGGTTTGGCGTTTTGCCCTCAACTTTTTGCTTATCTTTTTATCTTGAGAATGTTTTGGTTTATGTCCTCTTTCTCCTTTTGTTCTTGCTTCCTTTCTTTTATATAATTCTATTAGCTTAAAACAAAATTATTTAAAACTAGTAAATTACCTTGTTTTCGAACGGGTTCCACAATGATACAAATTATGATATTATTTTTTCAAAAGAGTAATGATATTTGTACAACTATTTGTTGACAACTTTTATGAAATCTTTCTTTTTTCTCTTTTTATTTATTCGTCATTTATATTTTTTTCATGTCATTTTCATTTTTTTTTTATCAATTTGTATATGAATTTTTAAGATTCTATTAAAGCCGAATCCGACTTCGCTCGGGTCCGACCCGAATTCACTAAGCAGGCGACACCATACGATGGATACGCCCTAAAATCTACCAGATTACAGTACGGGCAGGGGGTTATGCACGAGGAGTGAGAGTTTACCATGCCTACACGAGCCGAAGGAAGCTCTCCAGAGCTGAGGGTTACCCATGTCTGTACTAGCAGGTACATTTGCCAAGATAAGGTTTTCCAGCCAAACCCTACCTAAATCATATATATATATACACACACTCAAGCTTTAGCCTTGGGGCATGTATGCCACTTCTTACCCTAAACTTGTGACCCCTTCTCTTGAAACCCTTACTTACTTGAGCGTCAGAACAAGTGCATGTACACAACCCCCTTTGTCTCATCGGGGGCTGGCAATCAACCAACCTCACAAGAATCATCACCTCACTTCAATTCAACAGGTGAACATATTGGTGGATCAACCAATGCAGATGGCAGATCCAAGCTGCTCCACCACCCTCCTAGGTTCCATCGGATCAGATTCAAATCTACGGTTTTGTTTCGATATGAGCTCTTAGTGTTCAAATTATGACCCTTCACTCATGTTTCCATATGAATTTTAGATTTGATGCTTGAAAGTCCATATGTAAATGGACCAAAGGACAAAAATGACGTGAAAAAAGATAAATGATGAAATCGTTATGCGAAATTAAGTTAAGGGACGAAAAGTGTAATTTTGTCTTAGTTGTTAGATTAATTTTTCTTCTCATTCGTCTGGATTTGAACTCATGATCAATTGAACTACCCAACCCCCAATTAATATTATAAAATCAAAATAAATAAATAAAATAAGGAAAACAATAAATTCTTAACTTAAATTACAATTTTTCTAAGTCTTGATCCTCATATTTGTTGAGAATAAAGTCTTTATGATTACTAACATAACAATTGGCATTCTAATATTTTTCAATGAAAAAGTCTATATAATTACGAATTTAGTGGATAGATAAATAGAGATAGAGAGATGAGAGGCATCTAGTTATCATGACTTGTCTCGTATTTTTGGAGTTTTTAGGGTCAATTTAGATTGATTTATTCGAACTTATTTAGTGACATAAATATGTGTTTTTGGATAATAAAAGGGAGACTCAAATGTTTGAGGTGGAGGAGGTGGAAAAGATTCATTCTTTATCAACATATAATGTGGCTTTGTCTAAATTACAGTCTAGCATTCAATGGCAAAAAATCTGGAATCAACTAGTTGAAGCTGGGTGATGCTAATACTAAATTTTTTCATGGGGTGATGTTCTATAGGAGAAGGTCGAATGTGATTATCTATATTAATGTTGATGATGTGGAAGGGGTGAGGAATGTAGTGTTTCAACACTTCCAGATTCATTTTAAAGAGGTTCTGGTGGATAGACCAGGTTTGAGGGGATATGTCCTTTAATACTATTACCATGGAGGATGAGGTTGATCTTAATAGACCTTTTGTCATGGAGGAGATAAAGGATGTAATGTGGGATTGCAATTTTTAAAAGTCCTAGTCTAGATGAGATTAATTTTGGTTTTATCAAACAATTCTAGGATTTGTTGAAGGTGGATTTGTAGAATTTCTTTGTTGAATTTTATCACAATGGTAAGCTCACTAAAGGCTTAAATAACACTGTTATAGCTTTGATTCCCAAGGTTGACAGTCCCTAGAAGCTGGCTAATTTTCGACCTATATCTTGGGTTGATAGTTTGTATAAATTTTTGTTAAAGGTTTTGGCTAATAGGCTGAGGAAGGTGATTCGTAAGGTTGTGTCGGAATCTCAGTATGCTTTTGTTCATGAAAGACAAATTTTAGATGGTATTTTGATAGTCAATAAATAAGTCGATGATGCGCGTAAATCTAAGAAAGAACTTATTGTTTTTAAGGTTGACTTTGAAAAAGCTTATGATTCGGTAGATTTAAAGTATTTGGGTGAGGTGATGGCTAAAGTGAAGTTCCCGTTGAGATGGAGTAAATGGATTCTAGAGTGTGAATCAACTGTAATGACTTCGATGCTTGTGAATGGTAACTCAACTGATGAGTTTAAATTGGAAAGAGGTCTTCATCAAAGGGACTCTATTTCTCCTTTTCTCTTTTTATTAGCTGCTTAAGGGTTAAATGTTATGGTGAACTCTTTGGTCGATAATGGTTTGTTTTTTGGATATTATGTGGGGGCGCAATCTGCTGTTTCAGTTTTCCACTTGCAGTTTGTTGATGATACTTTACTGGTGGGTTAAGAGTTAGGCTAATGTCAGAGCTTTAAAGGCAGTTCTTCTTTTATTTAAAGATATTTCTAAGTTAAAAGTTAATTTTCAAAAAAGCATGTTGGTTTGTGTTAATGTGATTGAGTCTTAGTTACATGAGCCAACCATGGTGATGAATTGTAAACATGATCATCTTCTGTTTATCTATTTAGGGATGAATATTGGTGGGGATCCTAGAACGCTTCATTTTTAGTACTTGTTGATTGAGCGTGTTAAGTCGTTTGTGGGCTTGGAAGAGTAATAACTTATCTATGGGAGGTTGGCTGATTCTTCTCAAGTTTGTTTTGTCCTCCATACCAGTTTATTTTCTTTCCTTCTTCAAGGCTCCCTCAAGTATCATTTCTTCCCTTTATTATATTCTCAGTAATGTTTTTTGGGGAGGGGGTGAGAATTTTAGGAAAATGTCATGAATCAAATGGGATACATTGTGTTTGGAAAAGGAGAATGGAAGTTTGGGGGTTCGGAGGTTGAAGGAGTTCAATATAGCGTTACTTGATAAATGGGTTTGAAGGGTGTTGGAGGAGAGGGAGAGTTTGTCGTACTAAGTATTGGTTGCACGTTATGACGAGGAAGGTAGGAGGTTGTGTTTTGGTAGGAGAGGAGGGTCGGTGTGGTGGGAGAATTTGAAGAAAATTAGGACGGGGGCTGATTTGGTGAATGAAGGGTGATTAGTTGACAATATTTCTCGGTAGGTTCAGAATGGGAGGGATACTTTATTTTGGAGGGACCCGTGGCTTAATGGGGTTGTGTTAGTGGTTAGTTTTCGTAGACTTTTTGAGTTGGTGGAAAATAAATTAGTTACTGTTGCGAATGCGAAGGTGATGGGTTGGGGTGAATCCGGGGAGACTTAGAGGTGACGTAGGAAGATGTTTGCATGGAAGGAGGAGTTGTTAAGGGAGTGTGTGGATATGTTGTCTAATGTTATTTTGAGGGCGGAGATGGAGGACTGGTGGGTGTGGAATCTTCATTTGTCCAAATGGTACACAGTTAAAAGTGCTTATGAGAACTTTGCTTCTGTAGATGTTGATTTTAGCGTCGGTTCTAAACACATGTTGTGACTTAAAATGATTCCTTTTAAATTCAATATTTTAGTTTGGAGATTGATGCTGAATTGGTTATCTCTTAAGGATCTCTTGGTTAGGCGTTATATTTTAGTATTATATGATAATATTTGCTCTGCTGATTTTGGTTATCCAGAAGATAGAGACCATCTCTTTATAAATTGCAAGGTTTTTTGTTCTCTCTAGTTAGTGATATCAGGTTGGCTAGATATTTCAACAACTTTATATGGAAACATATCATCTTTTACAGTTTGGCGACTTAGAGGGGTTTTTTTTTTAAATTCTCGCCTCACTTTCAATATTATTTAGATTGTAGTTTTTTGGGTCATTTGGAAGGAAAGAAACGAAAGGATTTATCAACAACAGAGTAATCTTATTCAGGCTTTGAGTGAAAAGGTTAAACTTCAGATTTATTAGTGGTTAAAATCGTATTCTGTATCATTCCATTTTGATTATCTGTTTTGAAGGCCGAATCCGTTGTTTTTCTTAAAAGCTCTTTCGTAATTTTCATTTCGTTATTGTCTCTTCAGTTTCTTGTAATGTAACCTCTATGGGAGGGAGTATGGTGTTTGCAGTGTAGTTTGAATCGATTTTAAGACAAATAATCATTCGATTAAAAACAAAAATCACATACGATTCAGATGACTATTATTTCTAATCATCATTATTTTTTTTTAACTTGTTATGACATAGCATTAAAGAATCATTCAATTTAAAATAAAAATCACATTTGATTGTTAAGCTCTTATACCTTGTAACTTTTTTAATAGTCATAATTTTTTTTTCACCAAGATCCAGGGTTCGAATCCAGCTTTGGGTATGCAACAACGTTAAAACTCTTAGAAGAGTTTGCCACCTATTTAGGTCCACAATGCTTGAGAAATTAATCTTTGCGCACGCGTTGATATCCGATTTACACAAAAAAATTAATTTTTTAAATATAATTAAATGAGATGTTCGATGTTTGAACCCGACTCCTGCATAAACTAACTACGATTGCGATTTGATTTGATTTTGAATTGGTTTAGATTTGAATACAGAGTATATTAATTGATTATTAAAATTAAAATGTTATTAAAATGAGAGGTGGACTATTATTAAGCAGTGAGTGATTTACTACTACAGTTGTACAGAACTCTGCTTCTCATCGCACCCAGTTCTCTTCTCTTCTCTTCTCTCACTCAAACACCAACCACAAAAATTAAAATCAAAATCAAAATCAAAACTAACAAAAAAATAAACCTTAATAAATTCAATTCTTAACCTTTCTTCCTTCATTCTTTCTTTCATCTCTTTCACACCATTCTCATTCTCTTCATGGCTTCTTCACTTACCTCTCCTCTCTGCACGTGGCTTGTTGCTGCTTGCATGTCAGTCACGTGTGACTCTCACTCTTCTCAATCTCATCGTTCTCGTCGTCGCAGGAACAACCACCTTAATCTCTCTTCTCCCAATCGAATGTCCCGTTCTGGTAATTTCACACTTTTTTCTTTTCTATTAATTACTCAATTTTCATTTCATTTTATTATTTTAAGTTTATTCGTTAATTCTGATGTTTATTTTTTATTTTCTTATTTATAGTTTATTATAAATTTTTATATCATCATGAATTTTCTGTTAGTTGTTTTGAAACAATAAGCATTTGATTTTAGTTTTTATGTAAATTTGCTTGTTGTTTTAATTTATTAATTAATTTGCTTATACGAAGCACAAACACCAGACACGATAGTGACACTTCGACATGGTAATATTTTGAGAAAGTCAATTATTTGAATGTAGTCACTTATGTTGTGTCGGTCATCGGACACGTCTTTGATCAGAGGTGTCGGTGTTAGCACAGAGTATATATTGGATTTAAATATGATTTTAGTCTATCCAACTATAGTGTTTTGGTTTCTGTACGTTTTTTTTGTTTTTAGTCTCTGACGTTAGCTTATTGGGTCACATAGCGTGATTTTGTTGGGTTAGAAATAACGTCTGAGATTAGAAGCAACGATTTTTGAATTTGTAGTGATTGAATCTAAATATCTACAAGGACTAAAATAAAAAATAATTGCAAGCAACATAATCATATTTAAATTTATGGTTTGATTGGTTGGAATCATGGAACATAAATATGGTTGGTTGGGTGCTAAGAACTTCAGAGATAAGGACTTGTTACCTCCTGGTTGTTTGAATTAATTAGTTAGTCAGATAATTAATTTTATTATTATTGACTATTTGTTTTGTTTTCTTCTTGTAATGTAGTCATTTAAAGTTTTCATTTTGTATAGTACTATAACTATTTTGCAATTTTCATCTGAAGTAAAAAGATGAAAATACAGTTTTACCCCTCTAACCATATCATGGTTGTATGTTAAAAGTTGATTAGCATGCAAAGAAAGTTGTATTTTTCATTTTGGGGAAAACGTTTGAAATTTTTGAAGGATACAAGATATATAATTTCCGACAAAGACTACATATAAAGCATTCACATGGACACAAACACCAGACATGACTATGACATGTGGACAATGTAACCAACCATCTGTCTAGGTGTCCAATACCGGACACGTCTTAAATATGAAGTGTTGATGTTACGTAAGAGACTACATGAGTGGTCTTGCTTTAGGAATGTAAATTTAGTCATTGGATATGCATGCATGTTTTGTGACTTGGTATGTTTGGTTCAATGTCATGTATCTATTGTGATCAACTTGTCATTCTAAGTATATGTTTGCTTCCATATGATATATGTTTTGAAGCATCTTTTTTCTTAGGTTTATGGTGACATAATTTACTTAAACCTAGGTGTATTCTTAGACATTGATTGCATTCTCTACTTTAATTTATTGTGCACCTTTAAGATTATGATTCCCTGGCTATTAGAATTGTATATCTATTACTTCTTTCTTAATGGTAGGAGCTATGTATTCACTTTATATTGTAAGGTTGTTTGCAATTTGCATTGCTTTCTTGAATGTTTAGTAGGAATGACCTCCAAATTTGAACTCCAAAGTTGTGCTGATGCTGGAGGAAGACAGATTTGGCTCATGATTTATTGTTTAATGTCAATTGTTGTTATAATAGTTACTTACCCATGCCGCATGTTTTGTAAAATTTCAAGGTAAAGTAATGGCTGTAGCTTTGGATTCTACTCAAGAAGTTACAACAACGAAAAAACCTCCTATAGAGCAAAGACGAGTAGTTGTGACGGGTATGGGCGTGGTCACACCACTTGGTCATGATCCAGATGTCTTCTACAATAATCTACTTGATGGTGTTAGTGGGATAAGCGAGATTAATGGTTTTGATTGTGCACAATATCCAACGGTAAACAACATTTCTTCCGAAGTTCATTCATATTCGTTGCCTTTTGTAGTTTTTTGATATCAAGTATTCTCTGTTTCCAGAGGATTGCTGGGGAGATCAAATCTTTCTCAACTGATGGCTTTGTAGCACCAAAGTTTTCAAAGAGGATGGATAAATTTATGTTGTATCTGCTGACAGCTGGAAAAAAAGCCTTGGTCAATGCTGGAATTACTGAAGAAGTAATGGACGAGTTAGATAAAACAAAATGTGGTGTTTTGATTGGCTCCGGAATGGGTGGAATGCAGGTAATCACTCTCTTGAATTTTTTAGATTATGCTTTAGCACATTGAGAGAAGAGACAGTTGTAGTTGTCCCATTCAGCAGTTTACTTTATATTTAGAAGAACCATATAACATTTGTTTGTAGGAAGGTGTTATTGTTAGTAATAAAAGCCACCTATGGGCAGTAGTTATATAATACTAGTAAATTGTTTACTTAATATATTATAAACTAGTAACTGTTACATGTGCAGTAACTCATCTGCAGAAATTTTATGTAACTGCTATAGGGAGTTAGTGTTATAAATAAAGATGCAGAGGAAAAGAAGGGAATTCGGTTATTTGGATAAAGGATTGGTAGGGAGAGACCAATCTCTCTAATTCTTGGAAGGGAGAGACCTGAGACTCTCAGATTTCTTGGAATCCATTGTGATTATATTATTAATTTGTATTTTGGTACCAGTTTCTATCACTTATCTCCTAAGAAGCCCAAATATATTGTAAAATACATGTATGATACAACACAGATATGAAGATGAAGAAATTTTAAAAAATCAAGATACCGACACTGCTGAGATATGTTTAAGTTATTCATAAATACACAATGTTTGTATAGAGAGGTTCACATTGCTAATTGCGTATTGCTTATTTATACATAAACATATCAATAGTCACTATATGATGATCAAAATTATGTAGTTGTGATCAGGACAAGTAGGCACCACATGTTTGTTTTCATGTTCACAACCTATTCACCAAGTATTAATTTGAAGGTTTTAGTCGTAGGTTTGCAATGGGAGTGCGTTTCGAAGTCCAATTGGCCACCGTTCCAAACATAATGATTGTTACATTACGTATCTTTCCCCCATCTATATCAGAATATACGATTTCTGTTACTGTAGCCTAGATCCTGAGCTGGCTCATAGATCGTACGATTCTACTATCCACAACCATGCTTCTGTGCAGTGATACAGCCAGGACTGCTGGAGGTGTGCAATGTGGTCGAACTGGGGTCGTGAGTTTGTGGTGGGATTGTTGATCACTCGTTGGGCCAACCATTTGGCAACAATCCTTGCTGAAATGGGCGGAGTATTCCTTCTTCCTCTTCCCTACGACAGCATTTGTATTTGCGCCGCCACCAACAGCGACTCCGTTTTTGAGATCCTACGTAGGATCAGGTGGGGGTGAAAAATCATATACGGATTTGTGTCGGAAAAACATACAATTTTGTGTCTGTGATTAGTATGATGTAGCAAAGATTTATCTTATCCGGATGTCAATTATGTTTTTAGATGGTAAGTATCAGTGAAAATATTTTTTTAAAGAACTATAGAATATATTAGATACTTTCTAGGTACAAATCTGAATGTATTGGACATGTATTGGTATCAGATACGCGCGGACACTGATAAATTTCCATATTTGAAGTATTTGAGTTTCAGAGGTTATCTCTGCTGTCGTGTAAAATGAAATTACTGTCAAATGCGATTCAAGATGGTGCAATAAGGCTTTAATATTATGTAAGTTGGTTGCTTTGATTTATTGACTATTTAGTTTCTGTTGTTTGTGCTGAACAGGTTTTTCATGATGCCATTGAAGCTTTACGAATCTCATATAGGAAGATGAATCCTTTTTGTGTACCATTTGCAACAACAAATATGGGTTCTGCCATGCTTGCAATGGATCTGGTCTGTTTAAATAAATAAAATTAAAAACCAAGAATATATTATCGACTCCATAGATGTGTGCCTTGTTTTTTGTCTCATGTTTCTGACAAAAGATTTTTCTTTTGAAAATTGTAGGGGTGGATGGGCCCAAATTATTCGATCTCCACAGCGTGTGCTACAAGTAATTTTTGTATATTGAATGCTGCAAACCATATAATTAAAGGTGAAGCTGTAAGTATTCCACTTCATCATTTGCTTGTTGGATATCTCATTTTTTCCCAACTATTTGCCTCTTAGAAGAAGTTTGGGATAGTTATATGGTTATCTTATTGAACGACATTAAAAATTTGAGTTTACCTTTGCAGGACGTGATGCTTTGTGGTGGCTCAGATGCTGCTATAATACCAATTGGTATCCTATTTTCACCAAATCTTTTTGGCTTGCATGAAGTTATCTTGGCATCAATGTAATATTAATCCAACAATCTTGGTGTAGGCTTGGGTGGCTTTGTAGCATGCAGGGCCCTCTCACAAAGAAATAATGATCCTACTAAAGCTTCACGCCCTTGGGATATTGTAATATTATGGATCTTTCTTGTTTTCTTTTCCCATTATTATTGCTTAGTTTTCATTAACCATTTTTGACGTTAATGAAAGTTGAACCCTGCAAAATGTTTTAAAAATTTCATGATATCCATAATTTGAAGTGGAAAAATCCTTGAGAAATGAAAAAGAGAAACTTTGGAGGCATCCAACTGAATAAACATTAGTGAAAAGCTTTACTCTATTCCTAAAATGAGCAAATTTGTCAGCACCTGCTTCAAAATCTAAATTTAAATATATAAACAACTTAATTCTTGACGAAGTGGCAGATGCATTAAGTGCAAAGTACAAAGGATACTAAACAATTATAGTGCTTGCAGTTTTATTCCTTAGTCTTTCTTCTTATTATTCTGCACTTCTGTTGTTAACGATTAGCATACCTGTGTGATATCACAGAACCGTGATGGATTTGTCATGGGTGAAGGGGCTGGAGTTTTGCTTTTAGAAGAGTTAGAGCATGCTAAGGTACTCTTATTTTATTCTATCAATTTAAAAATAAAACGCAACTTAACTTTACAGCATGATGTTGAATGTTAATGTGATGCTTATTTACCCAATTAATTGTCTATCCTGTCCTTCATTTTCTTTCAAAGGCATAACACCACAGTGATGTATCCATTGTCGTATTTCTTGTTAAAATCATGCTCCATACTTATTGCCATAAGTACTTTATCATTTTCATTACATTACATTGTTTTGGCAAATCATATTCAATTAAGTGAACTAACCGATATTGACATCTAATAACTTTTTATATTTCAGAAAAGGGGAGCAACCATATATGCAGAATTCCTTGGTGGAAGCTTCACATGTGATGCTTATCATGTGACTGAGCCACGTCCTGATGGTAAAATGTTACATCTTCTTTAAGACCAATTCCTTTCGGATGATCTTAAAAACATAAATATTTGGTGGGTTTTGTGACAACTTACGGAGATTGTAGACTAAGGCTCTGTTTGATAAAAAGTAGTGGATGACAGATACATTAGCTAGTAGTGAAGAATCTTATAGTCGATAACCTAGTTGATAGTGGATGAACTAACAAATTGAATTTGATGTGTTTGATATAAGTAGCGGTTGAACCAAATGATAGATATAAAATGGCATTAAAAGATATTTTTAATTAAGATAATGACGGTAAAAGTGAAAAAACACTATAAGCTCGTGGGAGAAGTACTGTTACTATGACTAGATAATTTAATTTTTCTGATTTTTATTTTAAACATTGTGAATTTTATCATAAGACTAGATGGGATAGGATTAGGAATGAAAATATTAGAGAGGGGTAGCACCTATAGTAGAAAAGATGGTGGAAAACAGGCTTAGGTGGTTTGGGGATGTAGAGAGTAGACCTGCAGATTCTATAGTAAGGAGAGTAGATCAGATGAAGGATAGTCAAATCACTATAGGCAGAGGAAGACCTAGAAAAACTATAAGAGAAACTATTAGGAAAAACTTAGAGATTAATGAGTTGGATCAAAATATAGTTTATGATAGAACATTATGGCGTAATTTGATCCATGTAGCTGACCCCACTTAGTGGGATAAGGCTTGGTTGTTGTTGTTGAGTCATGCCTTTCAATACCAAGCCTTATTTAAATTGTTGGCTATGTGTCCTAGTGCTTGGCGTGCGTCTAAGCTGATGAAAATATTCTTCTTTAACAAGACATCTGATGAGGAGTTTTCAACACACATCATATGAGTGTCATATGGTTTCGGTGTTGGAAGTGTTGAAAATTCTGTCTTATTTTCTTTCCGCCCCCAGCGGCCTTAATGGCGATATTTGGGTTCCCTTCATTGCAGCCACTAGCGCCTTCATTGTGCTGGGTGTGAGGGGGTGGGTTTAGTCTCACGTCACCTAGAGATATGACTTAAGTAGTGTTTATAAACTTGGGTAGTCCTTACTTTACCATCCAGTTTTCTATGGTTTAGTTAGGGGCAACCCAAATACTAAGAACTGACCATGATTTTCTGTTTTGTTGTTGTCGAAGAACAGATATCATACCACTTTCTTTTGGTTGACCGAAGAACTAAATATGTTTTCATAATTTTATTAATGGCAAAACTGTAATAATATAAGTATTTCTTTGCATATGTTTTTGTGTTCAATAGTGATTATTTATAATAAAAAATTTACCAAGACATATTTCCCTGTTTTATGGCATCGTGTCATCTATCTAATTTGCGCCATTTAGTATGAAAAGGCTACTACTGTTGCTATAGTAACTGTAATTGGTCTCAAATCCCTTCTTGCAAATTGTAAAAACTGTTTTCATGGTTATTTTGCTTGTTTTTTCTTCGTCTATGATAATTACAGGGCGCAATGATCATCATGTATTAGGCCGAGGCATGTTTTGATAGAAAATAATTTATGTTGTCCTATTACTTTTTAGAAATGGATGCTAAAGCTTTTTGGTCAAAAGCATACTGTGTCACTTATAGTGATAGTTGTTATTTGTATCTTTACAAATTCTCAACATGATTGCAAATTTTTGCACAGTTATCATCTTATCTTCATAACAACTATCGAAATGCAATTTGACATTGTCACTTTGACCATGATAATTTAGAGATTATGCCAACTACATCTTCCAAATGATTCCAAAGTAAAACATTTTCCCATCACATTCTTATAGGTTTTTAAATACACTTTGTTGACTGTACTGTACTGGGTGAGTATGTGAATCATGAATATCTGTAGATCTCTTAAAGAAAATTTGGTTCTGCATATCCCTGCAAATCATGTCTTGATTATGCTTGCACTTATGTTTCTCTATTCAACAACTACAGGGGCTGGTGTTATTCTTTGCATTGAAAAGGCATTAGCTAATTCTGGAATTTCAAAAGAGGACGTGAACTACATAAATGCACATGCCACATCCACGCCTGCTGGAGATCTTAAGGAGTACCAGGCTTTGATTCATTGTTTTGGCCAAAATCCTGAGGTAAACTTTCTTTCATGTGTATTTATTACTATATTCTCCCTAATCACTGTAAAGGTAATTATAATTGTTTGCCCTTTTAATTCTTTCAATTTATGATACAGCTAAAAGTGAATTCGACAAAGTCTATGATTGGTCATCTACTAGGAGCAGCTGGCGGTGTGGAAGCCATTGCAACTATACAGGTGACAACTATTGTGCCACTTGTTTATGAATTTGTTCCAGTAACCTAAATGTTCTGACAAAAAGTTGAGGATTTTTGTTCTTTTTGTTTGATTTCATGTAGGCAATAAAGACAGGGTGGGTTCATCCTAATATCAATCTAGAAAACCCGGATGAAGCAGTGGTATGATACTTGTTGCACCATTCTCTCCTATGTTTGAAAATGTGTTGTGTCCTACTACCTCCGTACCTTATTATAAGCTTTTATGTTTTCACATATATCAAGAAAAGCAGGGAGTGTATTTAATGTGTAAATTTTGCTTATAGATGTTCCTAAACTACCCTTTTATGTATAGTTGTGTCTAGCTTTGACTTTTCATCACCCAAGATAAACTTATACTCCCTCCATCCCTAATTATAAGACGGTTTATTAAAAAATGCTCTGTTCCTAAATATAAGACCATCTACCAATTTCTAGATGCATTTATTACATTTTTTTTTTCAAATATACTCCTTATTAATCTTATCAATATATCTTTAAATATGAAAAGTTAACATTCTATGCACAGGGGCAATTTAGTAATAGTCAGATACATCTGTGACAAATTTATTAATATGGGGTTTATATAAAAAAGTAATAATAAATTTATGGCCAAATACCTCCCTGGGTCCTTTAAGTTTCACGTTTGTTTCAGATAGGTCCTTTAAGTTTCTAAGGTTTCAGATAGGTCCTTTAAGTTTCAAGTTTGTTTCGGATAGGTCCTTTCTGTCAACCTCCGTTAAGCCAAAATTGTTCTGTCCGTTAAGCCAAAGCTGATATGTCCGTAAAGTGGGTGAGGTGGTTCTCTCTGACACTTGGCATCAATTTTTTCTCCAACCAGATCAACTTTGGCTTAACGAACAGATCAACTTTGGCTTAACGAAGGGTGATAGAAAGGACCTATCTGAAACAAACTCGAAACTTAAAGACCTATCTGAAACCTTAGAAACTTAAAGGACTTATCTGAAACAAACTCGAAACTTAAAGGACCTATCTGAAACCTTAAAAACTTAAAGGATCTATCTGAAACAAACATGAAACTTAAAGGACCCGGGGAGGTATTTGGCCTAAATTTATCTAGTAATTTGAAATTGAACTTATATTTAGGTTTTCTTTTTCCTTTCAAAAATGGCTTAACATGAGGGACAGAGGTAGTATCATTTATGGGGTTCATTATAGTTATCTAATTTGATTAATTGAAAACAAAAACCAGGACACCAATGTGCTTGTGGGATCAAAGAAAGAGAGACTGGACATTAAGGCAGGCTTGTCTAATTCATTTGGTTTTGGTGGCCACAATTCTTCAATCATTTTTGCCCCTTTTAAGTGAAACAGATTTTTGACGAAGTGTTTACCTTCCTATCATCATTAACAAGGTATTTGGAGTTTCGAGAACATATTCCCTTTGTTCCTTTTCTGATCCATCTTAAGGTTCTGTTTGGATTGACTTATTTGAACTTATCTATTGTCATAAGCTAAACTCGTAAGGCTGTTCGGGAGAGCTTATGAAAACAGCTTATGACATGTTCATATGCTGTTTTCAGCTTATTTCCATAGTCTCTCCATGATAGCTTATGAAAATAGTTTATAGCTTATATGAAAACAGTTTAACTTTATTTTATCTTATGTTATAAAAATATTTAATAAGCACTTATATGATAAACACTTATGTTATAAAACACTTAGTTAAGATGTTTATCCAAACATGGCTTAAGTCTTTTTTATCTTGCAGTTGCTGAGTAACCAGGCAATGTGTAGCATTTGCATACTCATACTACTCCTGTGCTTGAGTGAAAACGCCTGTGTTATAGATTGCTTACTTGGATGAACAATATATTCCAAAACACTGATGAGACGTCCCTCTAGATTCAGAACTTCCAGAGATTGTTTGGTGCTCCTGGTGAGATATAATTGAGTTTATCAGCTGCTGAAAAAATATCCTGTCAGACGATGAATTCGCTGTAGTAGGTTTTGACACTGATGTAGCCGTTAGACAATCAATCACTTGATGGGGACATGGACATTGTTTAATTGCCATATTAAAGGAGAAAATGTGGATTAAATTAACTGTATTATTTTTTGAGCTGACAAAAGATTAGGTGACATTTTCATTGAAATTTATGCCTGAGGTTGATTTCAATTTAAGTAGTATCTTGTCTTTTGCTTCGTGCAACTGGCCACCAGATTATTTTAATATAATCTGAAGATATGTGATAGCAGTGGCTATTAGATTAGATCTTTGTTGTACTTCTACTTAGTGGCCAACATTTGAAACCTACCCAGGTAATTTTGTGTCCTCTATATTGTTTATTGTTCTAACCTTTTTAGTGGTCAACATTTGAACATACAGAAATAGACATTGATGATTTTTTTTTTGTTTGACAAAAGATCGATATTTTAATCTTTAATATATTTGTCAACTCACTTTAAATGGTGGCGCGGATCATAGAGCTGTCAAAATGGGTTAACTTGGCTTATCCGGGTTCACTCACTGAGCTGGAAAGCATAAGCATAAACCTACTATACCCATTTTACCTGGTCATCTGATTTTCAAAACAAAATATAGAAAAACAGAAAAATGAAAAGATTATTGTGATCTTATTTTTTGTCACTCACATATGATCAACATGGTTGGTTTGAATCATGCCCCCCTCTAAAGTGAGATGTGAGAAAATCAATGATTGATATTGTAATTACACATAATTTATTATGCATGCAAATGTACTACCAACCATCACTTTTTTTTTTATCAACAACTAGCATTACTCATTTTACTCTTTAAAGTGAATTGTTTAATTTAGATGAGTCAAATATGGGGAAGACACCAGATTAAGAGGTGGTGGTGTAACATTTGGAACTTCATATTGTACTCGTTTCTTGGGATCGGTCATGTGTAGATTTGCAGAGGCGATAGGTTGAGGTCTTGATTGTTGTGAGCTGTGATGATTCAACAAACAACGTATAGCGAAACATTACTTGCAAAGAACAACAAAACTCTCTTGGTATATCAATGAAAGTTGAACATCATATAAGTAAAAGATCATATACCAATGCCTTAGTTGAGTGAAAAATGTGATTATTCTATGATGTTTTTCTTCTAGACTCTCTGTAAGTCTTTCTGATGGTGGTATTGTGCCTGTGTTTAAAAGTCTCACATTCGATGAAAAAGTAGAAGTTAAACATTATACATAAGTGAGAGAACTTGTATACTCAATGTCTCAAGGTTGTATATGAAAACATGGTGTCAAATTCAACTTGGCTGACTACTATTGGCAATGGTATATGAATATAGATAGAGAAATGAGATTTGTACAACTATTTTTGTATAAATTTTAGACAACTTTCTCTCTCATACTCACATTTCTCACGCGTCGGAACTCAGAAGGAGAGAAAGAGTTTATGAAAATAGTTTCTCTGATTAGATACTCTCAACACTAACCCCTCAACAATGATATGTAACCAGCGAGACTTCTCAATGTCTAAACTTAGTTCAAGCTTCGTCTAGGAACCTAGTGGGGTTTACCAACCCTATTTAAAATGTCCTTAATAGTTAAAGATCTAATGTTAATGGTTAGGTCTCATATATTCAATGTCTTAAGATTTTTGATAAAAATGTGGTGTCCAATTGAAATTTATCCGACTACTATATTATGGAATTTTAAGTCATGGAATGATGCGGCTATTCATGATAAAAAGAACAAACCCATCTGGTTATTATTATAGTGTTGGAGAAGATCTCTCTATCTTTCTCTTATAACATAAGACATCTCTATTATTGACGACGCCCATGCTTGGACCATACCCTAAGTTGACAATATAGAATAAAAATCTATTGATACAATTCAATGCAAAGTTTTTTTTCCATTTCATTTTGGTAGTGAATGTGAATATGTGATGTTTTTTCCTTCATGCAAGAGCCATATTTTTTAAATGAGTGTGAAACTTTAAGGAATTGATTATAATTGTTTGATAGTAGTTGGTTTTAATGAATGTGGGACTTTATGGTTTTAATTCATTTCAACTCCTGTCCTTGTTTTTTTACCGTAGTTCTGAAGTTAGGAAAATAATTTATTTTATATTACCGTGGCTACCTAATTGCAAATTTAGATACGATAATATCCCAAGCACATCTCACATAAAAAAACAAATAAAATGATAACGGATATCCTTGCAGTATTAACTCAACCGATAAAAATGTCAAAAATTTTAAATCGGATGTTGTGATTGAAGGGTGTACATAAAACTCTTCAGTTGCACTTTACAACAACGTACCCATACCTTCGTTTTTTAAAATTTGCCGTATTATGCGCCGATATCCGTACCTATACATCATAGCTAAGAGCATATTCTAACGGGACCAAAATATAAAATCCCAAACACATTTCTGGTTTCATTGACAAATGATTCATATAATCATAGTCACTCTCTTTACATAGTGACATTCCCCATCCCCATCACGTAATCCACTTTATTTTTACATATTTGCTTTTAATTAATACTAAATTTCTGTCCCATAAACATTATCAATAACAACAAAACAGCGTAACAACAAACCTCGATTTATATATCAATTACAACAAAAAGTTCACATACTACAAACATTAAATAACCAAACAGTACCTGCACTTCCCACGTTCTTTTCTTTCTTTTCCCTACATATACTTATCCGTTACAAAATATAAACAAAAATACGTGAAAATATAATTGATGTATGTAGTTCAAAATTTAATCAATCACATCAATTTTTTTGACATACATTTGTTTATATTTTTTTTGTTGATGTTATCGTACTTCTTTATTTATATTTTATTATAAAGGAGTACGATAACATCAAGGTGCACTAACATCGACAAAAAAAAATAAATTCAAACACAACCTCAATTTTTGGATCTTGAACTACCCTTAGCCTTGTGTTTCCCATTCCAACTTTGTCCAATACGATTAATCAAATAAAGAGCATTACTCGTAACCCTAGCAACATCACTAACCCTCTTCTTCACATCAGCCCTAACATTCCCATCAAGACAAGTATCACCATCCGTAAGTGCAGCACTTACCCACGTCAAGGCGTTGCTCATCTGCAACCGGAATGTTTCCGGTCGCAGATGTTGCAACTCCTCCAAACTTCTTCCAAGTTCATCCACTGAGTCAGCAATCTGCTCCTTGCAGTCGCTTAGATCAGCCTGCTGGCGTTTGCTTAAGCTGCTGCTTCTGCTGTGGGATTCACTTTTGGACGAGCGTAGATATTTGGAGACTCTCTTAGCGTGGGCTAAGCTTACGTGAAGTGCAGCTTGTGCTATGTCTAGTGGGCTTTTGGTGGGTCCGGTGTAGTTGGAGAGTGTTCGAAGACATAGCTTTGGGTACCTTGCGTGAATGCAGGAGGAATGGACTAGATCTTGGGCTTGGGCTTGGGCTTGGGCTAAGATGGAAGTAGAGAATGTTGAGAGGAAGAAGTAGAGGAAGAGAGCAGTGAGTGTGAGATTGGTTTGCATTTTCTTTGGTTTTAGATCTGAAATGAGAGAAGAAAGAGTGGTAGGAGCTGTGTTGGCAGTGAGTTAGTGGTTGTGGCAGGGTTTTGTGTAGTGGGAATTGGGTTATTATTTGTTGCTTTTTGTGCAATAAATGAAAAGGAGGTTGGAAAATGTGTATATAGATGGTGGAAGGTGAGCAGCAGTACTTTTATTATTGATTGTCTTAAGCTATGAAGGAGACATACATGATAAGATATAAATACGATACAACACCTATACGTTGATACGGGAAAATTTTAAAATTTAAGATATGATATGACTATGATACTTTAGTAAAAAAAATTAAATTTAAACTACATATTAAAACTCAAAATACGAAATATGGACTAAAAATCAAAAGCAAAAAAATTAGCGCAAAACCTAGACCAATCAGACATAGAAAAACGTTAAGGCACAATAATGAAATTGCCTTCACACAACAATCAACAATATCATCGTTCTCAAACAAACAAAGAGATACAAAACAAACGACGACAACAATAGAAATATAAATGTAAATAATATTGATAATAAAGAAAACATCAATTAGTCAATTACATATATGATATATCATAAATAGAAAACATCATTGCTTAGTCAATTACATATATACCAAATATAATAGAAACATTAGGTAGCCCACACATATCGGTTTTTCACCGCATATCTCTCGTATCCCATATGTATTTGAAAAATATCAGATAATTGTTTTTTAAAAAAATAAAATTTACTCTTCGGATATTATCCTAATACGTATTTGGAAGTATCAGACAGGTATCGATGCAGGATACACAGGGGATACGATACGCAATTCATTTTGAAGTATCTGGGATTCAGAGGTCATAAGAGTAATTCCTCTTCTACTTGTTACTATTATAAACAAAACTTATTTTTTAGATTCATTGAATGAGTGATGTATATGATCATTAATATAGATCTCATACATTATTATTTGATGAATCTAACAAATAGATTTTTGTTTATAATAATGACCGGAAACACAATTTAAAAAAGTTGTTTCCTAATCTTTCAATAAGTCGGAAATACAATTTTTAAAATAAAATTGCCACTTTAAATTAGCATTTTTTTTATTAATGTTTACCAAATTTAATTTGTGTCGCTAGATATGAACTTAAAAACCATTGAATTACCTAGATGCCCACCTTGGTGTTATAACTTATGATTGTTACTCAAAGACCATTGAATTACCTAGATGCCCACCTTGGAGTAATTATTAGTTGTGATATTAAAATTATTAATGATTGATATTGTTATTACAAGTTTATTTTATTTTTACACATTACAAGTTTATTGGTATTTAAAAGAGGAATTAGTTAATGTTTTGATTATAATATTTATTAAATAGTTAAGTTTATTGTAGGTGGTGCATATTTTTTATTTGGCTTATGCTCTAAATGGTATGAAGTTCATATGAAGATTAAGAAGATGAAGAAAAAATAGAAAGAAGGAAATGAGGAAAAAGAAAGAAAAATCACATGTTGGTGGTTAGATTCAATGGTCTTTCATGATCTAAGAGTTTATTTTGTTTCAAAATGATCAAAGAGTTAAAATTAAATACATTAATAAGGTCTACGGTGGATCACCTACAATGTTGGTCCACCTTATACATTTTGAGTTAAAATTAACATAATGAGACTAAATTGCGAAACAAAGATGGAATTGAAGGACTAAAACGCAACTTATATTAAGTAGGGGATCAAAACGAAACTTTTATTCATCAAACCTTACTACTTAATCCAAAATTGTCCCCTGCATCATCCACACCACGTTCATCAAAACTTACCACTTAACCTAAAACACACCCTCTTCTTCTTTCCTCAAAATAAAAATTTATGAACAAAATCTGTGATGGGAATGTGGTTCAAATCATTGAGATGCCAAACAAGATGAAAAGAAAAAAAAAAGAGATGGAGAAGAAATTTGGTTGAACTAGAGGAAGAAAAAACCAACAAGATATTCTATTTTGGGTTTTATTTTTTATTTAGGATTTTCTTTTTATTTAGTTTTAGAAAAGTATTTTTTATTAGGTTATATAATTTAAAATGTCACATGGAATAAAGAAAATACATAATATAATGTTATAGTCCAATTCAGCATGCCATGTAAGCATGTTGACATGGACACAATAAAATGAGGAATCAAAAGTAGAGAATATGGTATTACAAGGGTATAATTTTAATTTTAATTTTATAGGGACCGAAACTTGATTCATCCTATATTACAGGGTCCAAAATTAGAATTATCCCTATTATTCAAATCCCATTGATATTATTTAGTGTCAAGATAGACATTAACATGTCTGTCTTTCCGTTTTTCTATTGCGTTTATTAGTATGCTTATCTTTACATATTTGGTTATATTATTTTCTAGAATATATCACAATCAAATAAATATTTAACTTGTATCATTCCTATTGTGGTAGAATTGTTTTTATTATAACGAGATTTAACTGATTTTTTAAAATTAAACATTCTTATTTGGGGCAAAAGGGGCGAGCCCCAATAAACATTTAAATAAATATCGAAGTAAAAAGTTTGACTGTTATAGACCCTGCCGTTTCTAACCGTCGACCTAACGATTATCTCGCCATCAATACGAGTATTCAACAACATAGCATATAAAAGAGGACTTCCACGGTCCTCCAAGGTGTACAATTCCATCTATCCCTAAACTCCCTTTCTTTCTCTCATACTAACTTGACTGTCAAAGTTCCGTTTACATGCACATCCCCGCAATTTCAACCACTTACTAAGTTCTTTGGACCCATCTTTTCTATTTAAAAGAGCAAAACTACAAAAATAATCTAAAAGCGTTTACTACCATAATGCCTACTCCTAAAATAAGTCAATGTTTTGTGAGGTTAAACCAAAAAAGCTTAAGAAGAGAATCAATATCGATTCTGAGAGGAACTTTGTAGAGAGAAGTCAAGGGATTGAATAGAACTATTTTAGTTAACCATCGTAAAACTAGAGGAACATTCATAAGACATAGGTGCAGTTTACCAAACAGTAAAAATCAGAGGATTTGATAGACCTGATCTCATCTCTTTTATATTTTCAAAACAACTTTTATCAGCTTATTTACTATTTATGCAATCAAACATACTGCCTAGGGCACTTATAACATTTACACATCCTAGAAAATAACCATATTACTAATTTGAGATTAACACAGTCCTCATGGATACGAACTTAGAATTATTTATTATTTCGATAGAATTAGTACACTTGCTAAATATCTTTCAACTAACAAAACATAAAATAAAATTCTTTATATGAAGAGAATTTAAAATAGCTGCTCCTAGATGTCCTAAACGATTATGCCTATTGGATAAAGCAATCAAAGAAGAGGGTGTTGAGATTTGAGTATGTTGTCCAGTAGTAAGAGGATAGAGGTCACACATGCTTGAAGAGCTCATTGAGAACATCGTCTATTATCACAATACAAAGGGAGCTGTGCAAGTGCAGGTTGTTCGTCTATTAATGTTTCTTTTTCTTCTATAGTACTCTTTACTATCACTAATAAAAAAACAAAAATTAGTGAGGGATATTTAGTGAGGGAAAATGTGAAATCCCTCTCTAATTCCGTCACTAAATTTTGCGACCAAAGAATTTGTGAGAAATTTCATTTTTTCCATCACTAATTTCCCTCACTAATTTTGCTTTTTCTAGTAGTGTATTTATTACTCACTCTTCTAATTAATCATTTAATTTTTCTTTTCCATGTCATTAGTGAAGGACAATTTTATTAAGGCCCCGTTTGGTTTGAACTTATTTTGAGCTTATGAAAAATAGCTTATGTAAATAAATAAGCTTTTATTTTAATTTATAAACTCTCACTAACGAAAATTGTATCTTCATAAACGGGTTTTTCATAAACTACCTTAAAAACTTATAAATAATACATAAAAACTTATTTATTTGCATAAGCTGTTTTATATAAGCTCTAAAATAAGCTAATCCAAACGGGCCCTAAATCATTGATAAAATGTCTTTCTCATACAAAATTATAACTATATTTCTTAATACGTGTAAAAGTGATGAATGATAAAATATAGAAGAAATATTATGCTCTTTAATTGTGTGATTTCCATTACAATGAGAGTCATATTTATAAGAAAATAAAATACAATGAGTCTATAATGGGTCAACAAAGTAATAGATCAATGACTAAATATTGAACATCCAATAATAATAATAACAATAACAAAACAAATTACAGTACCACACTTGCGACATTATTTTATTTCATTTTTGCACATATAATGTCAACAGAAAAGATTCATTTAGTTTTTGGATTTTCCACTAGCCTTGAGCTTTGAGATTTCATCCTTGATCTGGGCTAGAATTGGCTTTATATTATTCACTAAAGCGTTCAGCACCTGTATTGTCTTCGCCATGGATCCGAGTTCGTTATTTATTCTATTCACGATGGTGAGTATCTGCGCATACTGGGCCGATCCTAGACTCGCCAAGGAGGTCACAATAAGCTTATTCCAGACACTTATAACATCATGTTGCTCCGTAGTTAAGCTTTCGTCGTCGAGGAAAGTTACTAGAGTCTTGGAGGCTTCCCGAAGCAGACGCTCGAGAGTTTCTATTTGGTTATGTTCGTCGGCGTCGGAGAGCGAGAAAGTTAAAAAGAAACAGAAGAAGAGAGCTGTGAGTTTGAGTTTGAGCTGGGTTTGCATTTTGTAGAAGGGAGGGTTGGGATATGAATGGTGTAAGTTGAGCGATAGGGAATGCCCTTTAACTTTTATAGTATTGTTTGGTTTAACTTGGGTGATACTTCATGATATCAACTCCTAAAAGCTAAATGAAATATGATTAAGAATTATTTTAATTCCAAGCAAGTGATTGTTAGGTATTTCGAAAAAAAAAGTAAGTGATTTTTAGGTTTAACCTTCTTGAATTTGTTTCTAATTCTCCACAAAACGTGCAATTTAATTTGATCAAAATTCAACCAACCAATTTGGATAAGAATTAGCATTGGCATCAGTTGACTTAAAATAAAATAATATCAACCCGCCACTTTTGTGATTTTAACAATTTAAAATAACATCACATGGCTGTCCCGTGAGTATAGCTCAGTTGGTATGCATTATTATATGTAGGGGCCGGGGTTCGATCCCCAGACACCCCACTTATTTACTTTATAAGGTGAATTCTAACCACTACGCTACCTAACAAGAAAAAAAAAAAACATCACATGGCCATTATAATAGTCACGTTGACATGCATATAATGGAATGTATGAATATAAATATACACGCATCTGAAAATATGAAGATGTAAATTAACAATTGCACACATTTTTCATTATGAAAAAAAAAAATTAATTTCTATTATTTAAAGTTTGTAATTTGAAGGTTAGTTTTGTTTCTTACAGAAATTTCTTGATTTTAAATAAAGAATAGATCGGTATATTTAATTTGATCATACTTTACTTAATTCTCAATTCCTCCTACAAATATGTTACAAACTGCAACTTAATTTTAATTATTTATTATTTATATATATATATATATATATGTATATATATATTTTACAATTCTCGCTGCATGCATTAATTGCATTATTTCCTAATCATTTTGTTTCTTCCATTGATATGAATCAAGCTTATTTCATTATACTCATTTATCGAAAAAGCTCCCTCAACTCATCAAACACCTACAAGGGTCCGAGTCTCATTCATAATAAAGACAAGAAGACATGTTCAATTTATTCAAAACTTCTATGGCATCATCCACTATATCCATGTTATCGTTGGCTCCATTTGCAAAAGTTATATCGATGTTGTCTTAATTAATTTGTTATTGATATTTACCCTAATTGATAACCACAAGTAACCTTCAAATTATGAAAGTATCCTGCATGCTTCGGCATAGAATTAATATCTCAAAAGTTACATCAAGGTTATCTCAAAAATTAATAACCTTGTTAGATTTGTTTTCTAGGTTCTTAGAACGACAAAGGGGAAATTGTGGAACGATTTCTTGCTCTACATCATGTCAAAGATATTACTTCTAAGGCACTAAAGAATGCTCTTTATGGTATTTTTTATCGTTACAAGTTATCTATTTCAAGGATACAAGGGCAAGGATACAATGGGGCGTCAAATATGAGAGGTGAATTTAATGGTTGAAAAAGTCTTATTTTAAATTGTACTTTTGTTGTAAAAATGACGAACCTTTTTTATTTCGATTTATGACTATTTATATATATTATGTCACCTGTGAATTTGCAATAAATTTTTTGCCCAGACTCTATAAAATTCCTGACTCCGCCACTGCTCTCTGTTCCTATTTATAAGCAAAAAGTGTAGTCGAAGAAAAGTGATATATTTGGTTGAAAATCAACATCAAATACATCAATTATTTTTAACCAATTTTCGGTTATAAATAGAAACTGAGGGAGGGCCTAGGGAGCATTTTTATATAACATAATTTCCCTAATATCCTTGAAAAGTAGTCGAAGAAAAAATATAACATAATTATTTCCTGAGATTAAGCGACCAACCCTGGATTTTTCCAAATATTCTGGGCATCTTGTGGTGAAGAATTATTCCAGCAGTGATGTGCTTGGTTGGACACAGGTAGTTTCCCTCCTACTCTCAATGCAACAACTATAGCGCTTATCCCGGAGGGTGAGTCTCAAACTTATATGAAAGATTGGAGATCAATAGCTTTATGCAATGTGATCTACAAAGTGGTAGCAAACCGTCTCAAAATTGTTTTAAATAAGTGCATTTCTGATAGTCAATATGCGTTTGTCCCGGGTCGGTCTATCTTAGATAATGCTATGGCAGCCATAGAGATTATTCATTATATGAAGTCAAAGGTCAAAGGTAAGCTGGGGGATGTTGCTTTAAAATTTGATATCAGTAAAGCATATGACCGTATTGATTGGAATTACCTGAAAAGGGTCATGCTGAAAATGGGCTTCTTTGATATTTGGATAAATTGGATATCAATGTGTATCGAAACAGTTGATTACTCTGTTCTTGTAAATGGAAATGCTTCTGGTCCTATTATTTCAGGAAGAGGATTGAGACAAGGTGACCCACTTTCACCCTATCTTTTCATCATATGCGCAGAAGGGTTATCAGCTCTCATCAGGAAGGCAAAGGCTAGAGGAGAAATTAATGGGGTTAAGATTGCACCACGGCTCCAATTATTTCACATTTACTGTTTGCGGATTGCTTTTTATTTTTCCGTGCAAACAGGAATCAAGCTGAGAAGATGAAGAATATTCTAGCAATTTATGAAAAAGCATCGGGTCAAGCTGTTAACCTCCAAAAATCAGAAATATTCTGCAGTAGAAATGTTTCGACCGTGGAGCATAATATCATTGCTAATATTCTTGGAGTTCAAGTTGTGTTGGGCACTGGTAAGTATCTCGGGCTGCCATCCATAATTTTATTAAGGACAGGGTTTGGAAGAAGATAAATTCGTGGAGCATTAAATGTCTTTCCAAAGCAGGGCGCGAAGTTTTAATCAAATCAGTACTACAATCCATCCCCACTTATTTTATGAGGCTTTTCATGCTACAGTCGTCTCTTTGTGACGAGATTGAAAAAATGATGAATTCTTTCTGGTGGGGCCACTCAGGAGCGCAAAGTAAAGGTATTCACTGGATGTCATGGGATAGGTTATCTATGCACAAAAAAGATGGAGGTATGGGATTCAAGAGTTTAGGGACTTTTAATCTTGCTATGCTAGGTAAGCAAGGATGGAGAATTTTGACTAATCCTCACACGCTTATAGCTATAATGTTTAAAGCAATATACTTTCCGAATAGTAATTTCTTTGAAGCTACTTTGGGACATAAGCCTAGTTATGTTTGGAGGAGTATTTATAATGCTAAGTTTATCCTTAGGGCGGGGAGTAGTGATGAGCAAAACCGCAAGTCTACGGTTTTACTAAAGTAGTAAAAATAGAGTATCGTTCCAACAGGGAGTTGTTCAATTTAATTAACTTTTAAGAGATGATTAGAAGAAAGTTTGATTGTAGAGATTTGGTTTTTAAGGGTTAAAAACAATAATAATAAAAAGCGCCTTGGGATTATTGGTTGATCGTCGTGACGAATCCTTCACAAACAAACCCTAAACCATAACTTTATATTCGATCTACTTTCTAAAGACAAGTTTCTCTTTAGCGTATCAAAGCCTCTTTCGAGGTGCAGTGAGTGTGTTCCTCTAGCAACCACGCCTATTCTTATGGTTGATTGCTATTAGAATCCTTGAAGAACGAAACTTTATATGTCTCAAGGTTTGCTAGACTATTCTCATGTTTCGCAACCCTTGTCTAAATTCACTTGTTCCAATATCAAAGCTCCGCTTTCGC
>Ga0228711_1001032_pt1 | contig 39075 bp, 23 predicted proteins | sample MedpolnodulmetaG_2_FD_177996 | JGI IMG/M metagenome (GOLD analysis project Ga0228711, IMG submission 177996) | Root nodule microbial communities from Medicago polymorpha collected in Santa Monica, California, United States - brown nodules | ecosystem: Host-associated > Plants > Roots > Nodule...
CATCCCCTGCCTGCTGCCTGCACCCCCCCTTTGCTGTAATTTAATTCCTTTTCCGCGTTTTTTTCCTTTGTTTCGTTGGCATTGCATTATTCTCATGCATTTTCATCCATTTAAATTTATTATTCTGCACCCTATATTCATTGTATATTTATTTCTCCATTTTAGTCATTTAGAAAATGTATTTAGGCCTTAATGTAATTTATGTATTTAATTATGTTTTTGCACGTGATCTAGAGTGTAATTAATTAGGCCTTGATGTAATTTATTTTATCGCAGACCGTAGAATGTATCATAGGCTTATGTAATAGTCGTAGGTGCATGTGTGCGTGTGTGGGTGTATGCCTTTCATCTTGCTTCTAGTTTAGGTTAAAGGTCCTCGTGGTGGTCCAACACCACCATGAGGTACCTACGTTTTATTTTCTTGCTCCGTTAGCTTCAATTTTAGTTTAGTTATATTTCAATGAAAAAAACAACAAAAAACATGCAAATAATCACAAAAGTCACAAAAAATATTTTCATAAACAAACCTTGATTCAAAAATCAAGTGATCCTTTATTTTCTATTCTTTCGTAAGTCAAATTCCAATCAACTTTAATCATACTTTAGCTATTTTCTTTTAACGTAAAAATCACAAACAAATACTCATTTGCCGCCTTGGCTTTTCTTTCATTTTAAAACCTTTTTCCAAAACTAATAAAAAAACACAAAACAAATCAAACGTCGATTTTTACCCCGAACTACGAGGTTTTGATCTCTCACGAGTACGTAGGCAAAGGACACTCGTCCTTCCAAATCAATAAAAAATGTAGATAAGTAGGTCTTTTTTTTCCTTTACCACTTTAACTCTTCTTTTCAAAACAAGCAAGTTATAGCACATTAATTAAATAAAATAAAGAGGTTCCCGTAGAGTACTACGGACATAAAGGGTGCTAATACCTTCCCTTCATGTAACTAACCCCCGAGCCCTAAATCTTTTCAAAGGGGTGTTTCGAACTTTTTTCCCCTTTTCTCTCAAAATTAAATGTTCAGTCGTGAAACAAAATAGTGAGTCAAACGCTAATCAAATAGCCTTGATCTCCGAAAAATGGCGCGACAGAAATGGCAACTTCACTGGGGAACCCTAAGTGGGTTAAGCCTAACTTGGCTTTATTTAATTCTTTGTGCTATAACTTGTTTAAAATCAAAAATAAAAGATGGAAATACGTGTATATATGTCTCCTTCCTTCTTCTTCCTCCTTTTCTTAAACGTGAGTAGTGAGATAAGTCCTACACCCGGACTTGAGTGAAATATAAGATAGGACGGGGTAAAATCATAGTGACATACCGAGAGCATTCTTGGGCCTTGTTTACATGTGATATAGCCCTACTCGGTGGAGGCCTCACGAAGGTGGTAGTCTTGTTAACATGAGCATTCGTGTTGACGTTATTACTTTCAATGTGAGTGTCCGTTGAAGCCGTGGACAAGCCTTACAGTAAAATAGGCTTTAAGGTCAATTTATCCAATTTAGAAGTATATAAAATGGACTATTTAATGATTTGAATTTGAAGTATGTCTGTAAATAGGCTTTCAGCTAGGCCAAACTTTTAAATAGGTCAGGCTAGGCCAAAAAATAGGCCCATAAAAGGCCATAAGTCAGGCTCAGGCTTGAAACAAATTTCGTAGGCCAGGATCAGGCCTATCAAAGCCTGCCATATTCCCACCCCTAATTAACATGGCCTTTCCCGACAATTCGGAGGCCCAGTTACAGACTTGACAATTTCATTTAAAAAGAATTAAAAAAAATCCAATACTATTTATGGTGACAGACAATCAAATTGTAGTTAAATATATGAGCAATGATTTAAACATGACTTTTACCTATAAATAAATAAATAGACATTTACTTATGAATAATGCATAATTGACCGTAAAATTGATGCCATTTAGAACTTTACCTACGGAAAATTGACATTTAGTGAGGTATTTTGTTCGTGGGTACAAATTTATTTTATTTATTTATTTCCAATTTAGAGGGCCCCTAAAGTTGTGGCCCAGTGTCAAGGGTCTTGTTACACTTGGCCAGGGCCGACCCTGGTCATTAATTGAATAAATCTAAGATGTTGATTTTTACTTATAATAGTGACCAGATGATGTACATGTTAAAAAATTTAAAAGAGTGAGTTTGCATTAGATTTTTTTTAAAGAAATTTTGTAATAGAACTAGTAAATTTTATATTAAATATATAACTTTTTTTATTACATGATTGTTGTTTTTCAGTAAAAAAAATTGTTACTTTAGTTTCTTTAATTAACATGTGTAATATTACACATCTACAAAACATTGAGTTTATTTGTGAAAGAGTGAGAAGTAATTTTGAAAAATTAAAATAGATTTTGTTTGTTCGGCCATTCTCAAATCTCAATTAGAGTTGAGATCTACTTCCAACTCTAATTTTGAAAACTTAAAAATGTGTTTATAGTTTTGATATATTTAGATTACAACACTTAGTTTTGTTTTGTTGCAAGAAACAAAACTGAATAATGATATAATATTATGTTTGTTATTATTTAATATATACTTCCTCCGTTTTAAATTATATGTTGTTTGAGAAGAAGAAAAAATTTGTCCCAAATTATATGTTGTTTTACAATACCAATGAAACATTAATGTTATTTATCTTATTATGGCTCCGTTTTTTTTTTTAGGAAAAAATCTAATTTTTTAGTAAAAAATATCTATTTTATCATTTATAAGTGTTATTTAGGATTTTTAGAAAAATCATTTTATCAGAAAAATGTATTTTGACTCTAAAATGAAAAGCTATTAGGATTAGTTTTTTTCAAAATCTATTTTTTTAAATATAACGAGGTAAGACATGAAATAGTTAAAAATGATTTTTTGTAAATGATTTTTTTGGATAATAAACAAACACAAATAACTTCATATTTTTTTTCAAAATCTCTAAATTTTTCTATTACAAAATCTATTTTCTTTAAAGTTAAAACAAACACACCCTATATCCTTAATTATTTATTGGTCCCTCTTCTTTCAATTGTTTTATTTATCTTTTCCATATTATTTATTAAGGACAAATTTGTAAAACGACTCAAAATATCTCTTTTCCACACAAAATTAATTACATTTTTTGATACGTGTGAAATGCCCAAAACGTCATATAATCTAGGACTAAAGGAGTATTTGTTTAAAATATTTTGAAAATAATTTTTGAGATATACTAGTTATATTTGTGTGTGATTTTTTTTAAAAAGAATTGTTGTTAAAAATTGATGTTTACGTTGAAAATGAGTTAACAATTTCGATTAGTTTTTGAAGAAATATAATTTGAATGGTATAGGGAGAGAAAAACAAAGTTTATAACCATAATTTGTGTGTAACCAAAAAATAATAATTTGTCTGTGTAGATACTTGAGTGGTTGTGTGTCGGTGTGAGCATGCGGTGACTATGAAGAAGTTTGTGCAGCCATTGCCCTCATGGATAGAAATTGTTTGACAATTCTATAACAATTGTCTCAGAGTACTCTTTAAAATTTTAAAATTAACAATTATTTTTTAAAAAAAATCAAATATTTTAATTTCCAACACATTGTGATTCTTAAAGAGTGTCTCAGAAACACTTGTTAACATTTTTCTATTGACTATTACGAAGAAGAGGTTTACATTTTGAGCTAACATTAGACTTTTTTTTTTACTGTCCATTAGACTATGTTGTTAAAAGTCATAAAGATAAAATTTCAACATTGAAGACAACTTTGCATGTAATGAGAGCAGGACCTTGTGTGAAGATGAAAATTTCAAATTAAGAGGAACTATATTATAATAGAAAAGCTAAAATTGCTATGATAATAGAAAACTGTAGAAATTATCTAAATAAAAAGATAAAGACTTAAATGTTACAAATAAATAAGATAAAAAACTTTTAGATAATTTTGCCTAGTAAATTTCATGAGCGAAATGATTTCAATGCTGAAATTTAAGATGACTATTGTTCTTCAACACCTATGAAAGAAAGGGAATTTTACACCAACTAAAATGTTCATTCATATTACGCTAGTTACAATGTTGGTGTAATGTTCCTTCAAATCGAAATGTTGGTGTAATGTTGGGGTAAGTAATGACTTGTCATCAAGTTTAGAATCGGTGCAAAAATTCACATTTAACCCCACTTTATTACACTATTGTAAGAAGGTGTAAATACCGGTTTAAAATATAACACTTTTACGCCTTATGTTTTCTACGCCAAATTGTGTACAAACTTGATCTTAAAAGTGACATTTTACAATTGTTTTCATACAATCAATGTAAAATACCAAACGTGTTAACATTTTACACCTGTTTTATGTATAGCCAATGTACGCTAGACTAGACGGAGAAGAATCTTACATGACAAAGGATGAGAACGAAGATAAACACACAAAAAAATTATGTCAGATAGAGAAAGAAGGAGGATGACTTATAGTTATATGAGAACCAGAAGCACAAAATGAATAAGGTTTCATAGTTTAAGAAATGGAATTCAACTTTTTACACAAGTTGACACCAAACATTGATGTAAAAATTGGAAACAAAAAATGATGTTTGAAACAAAATTTAAATACGTTTTGCATCAATAGCTAGGTTAACTAAAAAGTAGTTTTTTTTTTGTTTCAAAGAGTGTCAAGCAACAAAACTCGCGTGCACTAACTTAAAAAATATTTTTGTTTTGTTTGACGATTCTCAATTAAAGTTGGATCTATTTGTTTTAGATTTTTCAAAATTAGTTTTTGATGTACTAGTTATATTTTTATGTGAATTTTTTTAACAAAATTATTTTGTTAAAAAATGATGTTTATATTAAAATATGAATTAGCTGCTTTGATTTGTTTTTGAAGAAAAAACATTTTAAATAGTAGGGAGAGAAAAATATAGTTTATGCTCATAATTTGTGTGTGGATTTGTGCGCAATTGTGTGTGTGACCACAGAGGGGATGACTGGCTATAAAGAAATTTGTGCAACAATTTTCAACATGGATAGAAAACGTTTTCCAATTTATATAGTGGCTAAAGGAAGTGAAAAATTTATCAGCTAATTGTTGAGGACAAAATCCTTATTTGATGTTTTAAAGGAATCTCGTAACAAAGCGCATCATATCATCTTTTAGTTTGACCAAAAAATCCTTGATAAATCCAAGATTCACCCGATCCGGCCCCTAGACTTTTAAAACGGTCACAACCCCATACAACATGTTTAACCTCCTTTACACTGAACAATTTCACCAACTCTTCTCTTTCCATAACACTAATCATTTTGAAATTAAAATTATCTACTCTAGGTCACATAAGCTTATCCTTTTGAAAGTGAGTTGCAAAAGGATTCTACACAACCCCTCTAACATTATATATCAATGTCTTCCACTTGAACACCATTAACATTAATCAAGACAACAAAATTCAGTCATCGTCTGCTAGACATAATTCCATGAAAGAATTTAGAATTGACATCTCCATCCTTTAACAATTCAATCTAGATTTCTGCCACTGCATACTAGTATTAATTTTTGACAAAGAGAATAAATTAACTAGGGGCGAGTGAAGCTCTTCCACCTCCTCCAACTCTAGCAAAAAATCAATGAATTTCATATTTGTGGGACATTAAGGGTCCGATTGATGGTCGGGATAGGATAGAGGCAGGATATGATATAAAGCTGGATAGAGATAGGATATGATAAGGACATGATAAGCATTAATCCTATCATGTGTTTGACGCGCACATGATAACAAACAAGATATTATTATAATTAAATGAAAAAATTGCTCTCATAATTAATTAAATATTATAAAAATGGCATGTTATTAATTATAATAGAAAATACATGCTATCATTATTTTAAAAATAACAATATTTTAAAAATGGCAGAATATCAAGATAATAAATAAGGAATGATCTTCTAATCTCATCAGAATAATTTCTAACCCAGCTTATATTCAGGATAGAAATTACAAAGTAAGGTCAGGATAGGATAGGAAAATGGTTTATTTTATCCTATCACTTTGGTGCATCAAACATGAGATTTAAGCAGGATATGATTAATGTATCATATCCTGTCTCCCTATCTTGACCATCAAACGGACCCTAAATACATCTATTAATATTTAGAAGACAAATATTTTAAATACACTCCTTCAAAAAAAAAATATTTTAAATACATCTTTGAATATTATTGACAAAAATAAAAATCTTTTTGGCAATATCTGGAGCAATTATAATACAATTAGCAAGCACGAGAGATGAGTTATTATAAAACCAAAATCTTTTAAGTAATAAAATAAAATCGAATCTTATGCAAAACCAAATAAAATCTTTTAAGCGAAATAATATCTACTTGTTTCCTTTATATACAAGCATGAGATAGAGTTTATTGTTTAGTACTATCTTTCTTTCTTTATTACCAAAAAAAAAAGTGTATTTTCTTTCTTTCTTTATTCCCGGCAAAACCCTTACCGCGGTTTTAGTATTCAACTTTTCCGGCAAAACATTGCATTACTTCGACAGCGCAATGTGTATCGGCACGGTGGAGACGACGACATTCCCAGTCGCGTGCGGTGGCGAAAACAACATTCCATCCGAGAAGAACATGGCCAGAGGATTGGACGTTGAATTGCTGGATGAGGAGATGAGTGTTTAGTTTGGTGTATCATATTATTCTGCATATTTCTTCTAACATATTAATTATTAAGCTTATTTTGTTTTATTTCTAAGATATTATTATGCATATTTACCGTAAAAAGTTAGATACTATGCATATTTTTGTTTAGTTCTAAGATATTACTATATATAGATGAATTATTATTGTTGTTTGAGTTTAGATTTTTTTTCTTCTAGTTTTTAGCAAATTGGTTTTTATGATTGACTATTGATGATTCTTTCAATTTTTTGTAGCTTTTTGATTATCACTACAACACAGTTCTTCTCTTGATTGAGAAGCAAGAGTCGAGTTCTATGTTTGATCGGTTGAGGCAAGAACTATCTGAAACTGAGATAGTTTTAAAACAAGAACATTTTTCATATTTGATAGCTTTATCTGAATTCGAGGAGAATTTGAGGAACGCATTGAACACGGAACAGTGTGAAACTAATGTATGTTCCTTTTCTCTCTTCAAGTGTATGAGTTGTTCCTAAAATGTCTGTTGAGCTATTGTGTTTTATACTGTTTTTGCTGAGATTGATTGATTAAATGCAGCTTGAGAGATCTTTGTGTGAATTGCAAGAAGAGCTTGCTCGAGTCCAGTCTTCCTCCCATACAAAGCTAGACGAAGCAAATGCATTGGTGGATGGAATTGAAGAGAAGTCTTCAACTGTTAACAAAAAACTGCTTGATGCAGAAGCTAAGCTTGTTGAGGTTAACCAGAAAAATGAAGAACTAGATATGAAATTGCGAGAGATGGAGGTTCGCGAAAGTTTGCTTCAAAAGGAGCATTTGTCGGTAGCTACTGAGTATGGACCATGCTCTAATTTTTATAAATATTTCTAGTTATCATGTTTAGTCTTAACACGATGGTACAAACCAAATCCATTACTATGGTTTGTAGTTGATAATTTATTTTAAGAGAACCAAACAAATCAATTCAATTAAATAATGCAAGTTTACATAACTTGAATAAGTAATTTGATGACTGTCCGTCATATCATATTTTTAGAGTCTTTTTAATTAAGTTTTTAGTCTATTATTATTTATATAACATTTAATTTAGAATTATTTTGAATAAATTGTCATTTTTGATTTATTGAGTCCATAAGGTTTCATCAGCTATTATTACTACTAGTTTGTGGCTATATGTCTATGAATATACTTGATGGGTAATTTGAGAAGGAACATGTGGCACAAGGAAAGAAATGAAAGCAAGAGAAAATGTGATTGATACAAAAGAGCAACATAAACAAGGAGGGTAATTCATAGGTGGTGTGAATATAAAAAGGATGAGATAGACATGGGCTATGTGACGTGACCTAAAAGGAAGAATTAGGGGAGTTGCTGCTATAAAAGAAAGAGAAAACATCTATGCCAGAGACGTTTTTTTTGCACACAGGAGCCAATTCACGTTTGGGAACAAAAGGGAGTTGCGCATCACGAGAAAAATAGACATGGAGGCATCACGTTTTGCTTCATAGGGAGGAGATAAAGGAGAAAGAGGAAGCATCATCTCAACGACGGGGCATGAGTCTTCCCTTAATTTTCTTTACTATGTTGTTTATTTCTTATGTCATGTCTAGCTAATTTTCAGAGATTAGGTATGAGATGATTCTGATGTAACCCTAATTGAAACATGTTGTTGTGAAGCTCTATCTATTGTGAATGACAATAGTTTTTATTCAATTCAATTGTTCTTAATACTTTTTATATCCTGATCAAATATAAACATAATTTAGTAAGAACGAATGATTACTGACTATAACTTTCGACTTAGACCTATTGAATTGTTCTAATAAACATGGTTAGTCTAGGAATAGATAATCGTTTATTAGTGATAATAGGTTAACGTACTTAAAACCTTCAAAGATTATTAGATCACCTAAGGAATTAGGGGCTGTAGTTTGAGAAGAGGGTTCTAACTCAAGGGATTGATTAGGACTATTTTGTTAACTATCGTGGAACTAGAAAATCATTCATAAGAATGGGTGCAGTATACCAATTAGGGGAACATCAATGATTCGAAAGACCTGATCTCATCTCTCTCTATATTTTCCAAACAAATCTTTATTTTTTGTTATTTAATTTTATACAATCAAATCTACCGCCTCGGGCAAACAAAATAATTTATACATCCTAAATATTAACTTTATTGCTAAATTTAGATTAACACAGTCCTCGTGGATACGAACTTATTTTATTACTTCGATGCATTTTTAGTACACTTGCTAAAATATTCTATCATAATTCACATGATTTTGTTGCATTCTGACTATGTGTACATATATCTCTTACAGGAAGGGATCCAAAAAGCTCTTGATGAGCAAATGGATACTCTGGTTTTAAAGTTGCAACAATTTGAGCTTGAAATGGAACAAATGTGGAAGGAGCTTGAAACAAAGTTGGAATCTTTGAAGGAGAAAGAAAATACCATGGAAATAAAAGAGAAAAGACTGGAGAAGGAAAAAGAGCAACTGCTTGCTGATCGGGATAGTTTGGAGACTGAGATTTCTCAGCAGGAGCTGCGAATATGTCAGAAGACTGAGAATTTAAAGCTTACTCAAGATGAGAGGTCAGAGCATTCCCGTCTGCAATTGGAACTAAAGCAGGAGATAGAGCATTCCAGAATGTAGAAGAATTTTATTATGAAGGAAGCTGAAAACTTGAGGGTGGAAAAACTTAGGTTTGAGAAAGAATGTGAAGAACTAGAGAAGAAAAGATTTGAAATTAGTAGAGAACAACAGAAAATTGAAAAGGAGAAAAAAAAGGTTAAGAAAACTTAAGAACAATGAATAAAAAAGGTTGAAAAGAAAGAAGCAAGCGAGAAAGGTAAAAAATGAAAAGGCACAAGTGCTTCAAGATTTTGAACAGAAGACAATAAATGTTGAGAATGAAATTTAGAAAAGGATGCAAAAGATGGAGAAAGACCTGTAGGAAAGAGAGAGAAAATTTCAGGAGGAGATGGAAAGACAGCTTAATATTATTAATATCTTGAAGGGTGCTACTGAAAAGGAATGGGAAGAAGTAAACTCTGGGGAGATCAGGTTAGAGATTGAGAGAAATGAACTTGAGACAAATAAGCAACAGTTGAAGTCTGAGCTGGAAATGCTTGAATTGGATAAGGAATTAATTAAACATGAGTCATTTCTTTGTCCTGAAATGGTAAAATTTGTGAAGGAACAAATGTCACAGCGTTTTGAGGAGATGGAAAAAGACCTGCAGAAAGAGAGAGAAATTTTCAGGAGGAGATGGAAAGAGAGTTTGATAATACTAATATCTTGAAGGATGTTACTGAAAAGGAATGGGAAGAAGTGAAGTATGAGAGAACCAGGCTAGAGAATGAGAGAAACAAACACGAGACAAAGAAGCAATAGCTGAAGTCTGACCAACGTGAGATCCCAAGAGGATTCTGAAATGCTTATAAATCTCAGCCAGAAAGTGAATAATGAGCGCGAACGCCTTGTGGCTGAAAGAAATCACTTTCTCGCACTTGTTGAGAAGCTCAGGAATTGCAGGAACTGTGGGGAAGTTGTTAGGGACATTGTTGTGTCTGATTTGTACTTACCTAGCAGTAAAGAAAGAGGTATTTTTCCCTTGCCTGCCTCTTCTCTTTGGAATGATACACATCTTAAGAACTCCAAGGACAATGTTATCTCTTCTGGCTCGAACTATTCTGGATCTACAACGACAAAAGTGGATTATGTTGGCACTTCATATATGGCAGGGACAATGCTGAAGTCTGATGTAAATGTTAATATAGTAAAAGTAGAAGAGCCTGCGTCATCTCCTTATATAGAAGGACCGACAGTTACTCTTCAATAAGTACAAGTAGCAGGTGGAATGGATCTTAACTCATATGAAGCACCACATCTTCAATCAGTTAGAGAGGCCAAGGAGGTCTTCTGGAAAACTTCAAAGGAAGTAGAAAATGCGAGTCTGCAGTCTCTCAATACCGATCATATCAAAGAAAGCAGTCAAGAAGAGTCCAACCACAAAGAGAAAGTCATTGGTGACAGTACAAGGAAGCGGCGACGCACACAAACTTACAAGATTGCAGAAGGTGAGCAGAATACTGCTAATAGCGATAGTGAAAGACATTCAAATAGTATCACAACTGGTGGGCGCAAGAAGAAAAGGAAAACAGTTTACATGGGAGAAGTGATACAATCTCAAGCGGTGTGAGACGTAAGTTCAGGTCGAAAAGATTTGAGGGCCTAAGGATCACGGTTGTGAGAGCGGTGATTATTAGCCTTTTGGCAAAGTAGAAATGCAGATTGTTGTAGAGGGATACGACTTTGTGGAAGGAGGTTTAAATTGGTAAATGTGGCCAGGCGGTGGAGAATAGGATTTTTTTGGGGTCGGATGATCTACCATGTTTTTCGTAGGCAATCTCGTAATGGATAGGGGATCAAAGGCTAACTGGTTTCTAGTTGGATAAGTGGATTGGCAATGAGCCTCTTCGTTAGAGATTTCCACGTTTATACTCTATCTCTACCCAGAGAGTGTAAGGTGAGGGAGTTGGGAGGATGGGAAGGGGTGTGTAGCTGTGGGCCTTCTCTTGGCGTAGAAGATTGTATGGGATGAAGAGTTGTTACAGGAGTTGTTGTTGGTGGAAACGGTTTGAAAGTCAAATGAAGAGGATAGTTGGGAATAGGGCCCAAATGAAGGAGGGGTGTTTCCTATCAAATTAACGCATTTGATGCTTGAAAAGATGCTCCTGCAAGAGAGTGACCTCGGCACTTCCTAGACTCATGTCTTTCAACATATTTGGAGTAGTCTGGCTTCTTCAAAAACTACAGCTTTCTCTTGTAAGGTACTTCTTAATAGAATCATGTCAAGAGTTATTCTAGCCCATCGGGGAGTTTTACCAGTACGGGGGCAGGTGATTGTGTACTTTTTGAGGGGAGACAGAATCTCATTCGTGTCTATTGATGTTTTATGATTTTTTTCGTTCAAAGTGTGGTACAGGGTGTTTCGATGGCTAGGTTTGATTATGGCGTTACCTTCCAGTTTATTTACCTTGTTTGAATGTATTAGTGGGGTGGCTTGTAGCAAGAAATTGAGGAAGGGTTTTGGTTAGTTTGGCGTACTTTTATTTGGGTAATTTGGAAAACTAGGAGCAAGGTTATTTTTGCTAATGGTAAGGAGATCAAAGAAGCGGTGGATGAGATTAAGTTTCTTTCGTGGCAATGGAGGCCTGAGTCGGTTGAAAATGGGGCACTGTCTTCTTTATGAATGGTTATGGGACCTAGGATTTTGCATGCTCAAATAATGGCTGGGAGGGGTGTTGGATCGGATCTACTGTGATTGCTTCCTGCGTTTCTGGTTTGGTGTTATGGGTTGCGGAAGGTCAGTTTTGTGCGGTGTAGGGTTGCTTGTTGGTGTTCTCGGTCGTCTATGATTTTTTGCAACCTTGTTTTTGTTCCATGAAGCCAATTGCCCTGCAATGCATTTAATGCTGCGGTTGTGGAACTACGGGGGGAGGGGGGATTTTGTGTTGGTTCGGATCTGCTGTGCTGGCTTCCTGCGTTTCTAGTTCAGTATTATGGGTTACTGCAGGTCAGTTTTGTGTGTTGTAGGGCTGCTTCTTGGTGCTCTCGGTCGTCTATGATTTTTTGCAAGCTAGTTTTGCTCCATGAAACCAATTGCCCTACAATTCATCTACTGGTGTGGTTGTGGAACTACGGGCGGGAGGGGGCTTTTGTATTGGTTTGGATCTGTTGTGCTGGCTTCTTGCGTTTCTGGTTTGGTGTTATGGGTTCTGCAGGTTAGTTTTGTGTTGTAGGGCTGTTGTTGGTGTTCTCTTTCGTCTATGATTTTTTGCAAGCTAGTTTTGAGCTTGTTGATGTTCTCGGTAGTCTATAATTTTTTGCAAACTAGTTTTGAGCTTGTTTTTGCTCCATGAAGCCAATTGCCCTGCAGTGCATCTAATGATGCGGTTGTGGAATTACGGGGGAGGGGGCTTATGTGTTGGTTCGGATCTGCTGTGCTGGCTTCCTGCGTTTCTGGTTTGATTTTATGGGTTGCTTTAGGTCAGTTTTGTGTTCTGTAGAGCTGCTTCCTGGTGTTCTCAATCGTCTATGAGTTTTTGCGAGCTAGTTTTGGGCTTGTTTTTGCTCTGTGAAACCAATTGCCCTGCAATGCGCAATGCATTAATGCTGCGATTGTGGAATTACGAGGGGGAGGGGGGATTTTGTGTTTACCAGCTTCCTGCGTTTCTGATTTGATTTTATGGGATGATCCAGGTCAGTTTTGTGTATTGTAGGGCTGCTTCCTAGTCTTCTCGGTCGTCTATGATTTTTTGCAAGCTAGTTTTGGGCTTGTTTTTGCTCCCTGAAGTCAATTGCTCTGCAATTCTGGGGGATAGGGGGAGGGTTGGGGTGATTTGTGTTTAATTTGCCCCGGAGATTAATATTTGAGTATTAAGAGGTTATGGTGCATCTTAATAGCATCTTTAGGTGGTGCTTTTGTTTTATCGTTTTTCTTGCTTCTGTTGTTGGTGCACCTTAATAGGATCTTTAGGAGGTTGTTGGAGGTTGTAATTTCTGTTATTACTATGTTTCTTTGTACTGATTTGGCTAAAAATGTAGACTATGTTTCTTAAAGTCTCATAGTTATAACATTAACATTGTAGTTATGTCAACTGTTTTCAAATACAGTGGTGTATTTTGCATCCTGATTTTACTGATTTGCATGATTTGGCTGGTAGTGTTGACTATGCTTGTAGTTTATCAAATTGTACTGCATTGGGATATGGTTCTTGTAATGGTTTGAGTCTTCAAGGGAATGCTTCTTATGCATTTAATATGTATTGTCAAGTGAATAATCAGAAGGATTGGAATTGAGACTTCTCTGGTTTGGCTATTTTACAGGGGTTAAGATCCTCTCCATTTATAACTTTTTCCATTTGTTGCAATTTGGAGAGAGATAGAAACAAAAAATAATGATGGTGGGATCCACTTAGTGATAGGACCCACCACTTATTTTTTTGTCTATCTCTCTCCAAATTGCAACAAATGGGAAAAGTTATAAATAGAGAGGATTTTTACCCATTTTATAGATCATGATTCATGATCTGTTCATGATCCATCAGAAAGTTCTGCCAAGGATTCACACAAATCCAAGAGGAATCTATCTGATTAATACTCTGATTTAATTCATCTGACTAGTTTATAATTATTGAATTGACGGTGGAAATTGATTCCTCTTTATCCCTGCTTTAGGAATGTAGAATAATTTACGAGATTTGGCTCGGTATCTAATTTTACCATTCTTTTTCATAAATAGCATAAAAATGATATTTAAGGACAGACTTAATGTTCGTGTTCAAGACAAAGTGAATATATGTTGATGTTCACATCAGTTTAATTTGAAGGGTTAATAGGTCTTTACCCCCTGTAATATAGGTCATTTTCGGTTTTCCTCCCAGTAAAATATTTTTTTTGATTTACCCTCCTGTAAAATATTTTTGTTTTGATTTACCCCATTAATAGGCCAAACAAAAACGAAAATTTCTTGAAAAAAAAATAATATTGGTTTTTGAAAAATATTTTACAGGGGGGTAAATCAAAAAAAAATATTTTACAGGGGGAAAACCGAAAATGACCTATATTACAGGGGGTAAAGACCTATTAACCCTAATTTGAATTGTCTAGCTTTTCAATTGGTTCTGTGTGCTTCACTCCAACATTATTTATTTCCTCCAAATGAACATTGTTCCATGTATTGCTTCCCATATTTTGCTTCACTGTGTGAATTGATCAATTAGGCCAGTTTATTTGGGACAAAGAGAGTATTTTCTTTTTAAATAATTGACATGTAGTCCACCTATAATTTTTCAATTTTGGAGCTCTTAAATATTGTGGTCCTTCATAATTATTAGAGTCACGAACTTCACATGATTTGTATTAAATGTCAAATATTACTTGAAGTTGCAAATTCCTATACTACAAATAAAAAAATTCAAAGATGAACCATAAGGGCATGAGATCAGCTAGATTTATTATATTCAAAACAGAAATCTTGCACACACACGCTAATTCATATATAATATGCCAATTGATGAGTTACAAGACGCCAATAAGATTAACTAACGTACAATAATAATTTAATCAACTCTAATTAAAAAACAACATGGATCTAAGACTTAATAAATAATTAAGGGGACGATCCATTAGGTTGACATAGAATGTTGGACCTTCCGCTCGGACCCATTGTAACGTGGGTTCAAGTCTAGAATTACGAAGTTGACAAGTTATGCGTAAGTTCCATTGTAAAACCTCAATTTAGACGCACGCAATACCAATTGTGGTGGTTGTGAACCGATCAGAAGCTGACCTTTTAACCAAGGAAAAGACCTCGGGCGAAAGAACACCAATCTCAAATTCAGGAACTTCAGGTATAGTAGAAAGAACTGGTCCAGACTTATCATAGACCATATATAAACACTCTTTGGAGTATTTTTCTTGCATTTTGAAACTATTGCTGCTGCCAGTGCCAGTGATACTGCTTGAAACGTCGGATTTCTTATTGCTCGACTTGAAAACTGAACGAATAAATTTCTGAAAAGAGCGAGAAATCTTGTATGGCTTCTTTGACATAACCGAAGAAGAAGAATAAGAAGATGACGACGAAGATTTCTGAAGTACTGTGACTCGACGCTCCGGTAAATGAGACATGGAAAGTGTTCTATTTATAATGTTTGACTTAGCTATGGCTGAGTCAAGTTGGTGTTTGAAGGAGTTGAGTTCAAAGGAATCATAAAGTGTACTTCCACAATCCCACACAATATTGTTACTGTAATTTGACACTGAAAATTTGTTTTCCTTTTCTTCTTTTGAGAGTTTCTGTTTCTCCATATATAATGTTGCTTTGTTTGAGTAGAATACCAAGGATTGTGTTTTCAGCAATAAGTAGAAAATACTAAATAGAGAGAGTGACGTTTTTGATGGATGCTTTTTCTTATGGTTGGTGAAGAATCAAGCAGGTTAGTTATGACTTATGTACCAGAAAGGTTTTACTATCACGTCCTAACATATATGGACCGTAAAATCCCTTTCATAATTTGTAACTTTTTTTATATCTATCTATCTATGTTGCTCATTGTTGTTACTTCAACATTGGTCAAATAGAGATATTTCAGTTTAGTTATATTTCACCTTTAGTTCTTTATGTTTTAATGTATTCTTCCATGGATAAACAATTAAACATTTTGTCACTATGTTATCCTTATCCACATAAACAATAAAACAAATGTAAAAAAAGACATAATACAAAACAAATGAAAGTGGTCGGAATAAGATGCGATTGCCCTAGTGTATTAAGACATTTAAAATTGAGATTAGCTTAATTGCTTAAAAAATTAGATTATAAACCATTTACAATGCCTAGCGGGGGCAGCAAACAGAGGATTTGAAGGGGCACATGCCTTGTAAGGTAAGGAAACAGCCGTTATATTTAGAAAAATGGTATTTGTCGTGAATAAGCAGCACGAGAAGTTGTCACACGACACAAATGACATCTTTTCATTGCTCAATTATTTATTGACTTACGTGTATTTCGCCTAACCTTCCATGATACTTCTTTCGCAAGATATAGCAACATTGTTCCCTTTATACTTGAATCATTGAATAGATCATCTCATTAGTGGTTAAATTAGTCCTTATTTGACTTTCAAATTCATTTCACTGTGTTGTCTTGCTGGTTTCAATTAGACATGAATATTTGCTCCAATCAATCCAAGAAATGTGTAGGTCTAAAATGAAGATTTGCCAACTTTTTTTTTTAGAAAGATTTGCTAGTGTTAGTGTGTCAAAGTGAGAAAACTCATACATATGTCTTCAATTTTTTGGTTATGATGTTGTATCTAATCTATCTGTGTTTGTTTGCAAGAATAAAAATGATTATTCGGTCCAAAAGATCTTGCTTATTCGGCATTACCAAAGTTGCTAGTCATAATATTTTTTGTGATAACTCGAATCTAAACCTAAGTTTTTTTTTTCTTATGTTGTATAATTTTCAGGTGGTGTTTATTACTCTTCTAAAAAAATATATTCAAGTTAGAGTCAATAATCATAATCCAAAGAATTGATAGATATATATTTGATGGGTAAAGTGTGTAATAACCAATTGAGTGTGACATCGATTACATTATCATGTTTAAAATTTTATTAAAAATGATTATCACCTACATGAAAACATCTTTATTTTTGCCAATACCAAAATTAAGCTTGATTCTTACTTTTTCAATATTAAAATAAAAAAGATATTGTAGGTCCCACTTGAGTAATTTCTGGTAGCCTGTTGGTCCTATAAAATGGGACCAATCCAATATAGTTAACTTATCCAAATTCCAAACCACGTAAGCTAAAGCAAATTGCAAATCCTGGGCTGTTCTTTGCTTGACAACTCCGCCAACTTAAACAAAAAAATAACGAAAATAAAAAATTATCAATCAATTTAATTCATACCTTATTCTTTAATTTAATTTATAATATCTTTTGTTATAAATATAAAAAATAACAATTTTCATATTTAATAAATTACAAATTAAATTTTATAAATTTTTAAATAAAACAAAAGTTTTGTTTGTTTACGAAAGATTTTATTTACATCCGGATCGAACTTCAATTATCATTAAAAAAAATGATAATAGTAAAATGGGTTGAATTATTAAATAAATTTAGAGAAATAGGAAGACGCAGATTACACGTTTATGACTCAGCGTATATAATACTTTCTTTTTGATTTGGTTTGAAAGGAAATGAATTATTCCTCGAACAGGAAAACTTTCCTACCTATTAATTTCTGTTATATCTTTTACTTCCCTCTTATAAACCGTTGAATTTGTGAGGTTCCATTCAAGCTTCAATGGCGTCTCAAGATTCGGCTGGTGAAGGTGCCAAACCTCCTAATCACACTTTTCTAAGTATCTGCAAATCTCTTGTCGCAGGTGGAGTCGCCGGTGGAGTGTGAGTTTCACTTCACTGTGTTTGTGATTTCTTTATACTGTTCTCTTCAATCCAACGATACGTTCTTTAGTTAGTTTGATTATTATTTTGCATGATTGAATCCAATCTATATTGTGATTTATTGTTTAGGCCTAACCTTTCCATGTGAATCCGATTTTTCTGTTATATTATATTATATATTATGTGATTTATGTCTTTCAATATTTCCACGTGTGAATGTAAATAAATTGTGATTTTAATAATTTTGTGATATTTTTTAGGCTTAATAGCAGTTTTAACCCCTTAATTTTTCCAAAGTTGCGATTTTGGCCCCCTAAGAGAAAAAAAACTACAAAACCGCCCCTTAAGTTTTGCACATGTGGCAGTTTTGGCCCCTGAGGCCAATTTTGACTCGGTCTACGCTCAGTTGCGAAACTTAAGGGGCGGTTTTATAGTTCTTTTTCTTAGGAGGTCAAAATCGCAACTTCGTGAAAGTTAGGGGGCGAAAACTGCTATTAAGCCTATTTTTTATTACCAAAGAAATCTCTAGCTTAAAATGATTTTTGGACACAAATGTTGACATCAGACACCATGTAAAGATACGGTTTTGAACTTTTTTTATTGATATTTGCTCTCTATTTGGATGATGATGAGGAAAAAAAACACTAGTCCGGTGTGTATTTTACACCATGTTTGGAATATGCAGGGGCGGATGCATTTGAGAGATTTGTGGAGCTAAAGCTCCACATGAAATTTTCCTTTTCTTGTTAATAAGTAAAACACATGTTAAAAATAATATCTTTTGAATGTTTTGTTAATGATATAAAACAAATAATTCTAAGAACTGAGGAATGAGGGATGAGAAGAACTTATATCTTTTTTTTTTTGAGCAAAGAAGAACTTATATCTAAAGTTATTAAAAATTGCAATAAGCATGATATGGATGTATCATATGCTTAAAGGAAATAACTTTTCATTGGAAAACACTAATTGTTTATTAAAAAGTTATATATTTAATATAAAATACATAAGTTATAAGACAAACTCATCATTTCAAATATAATTTATTATCATAAAGTTGTTATAATTTTAATATAATTTATTATCATGATAGAAAAAACTCTTTCTTGTTTTTAATATAATTTGAATTATAGTTTCTTCAAAATTTTAGCCCCACGTATAATAAATGTCTGGATCCGTCCCCGGGAATATGATGTCAACTTTTTGTGTCCAGATAACAACTCTTGAATGTCGATATGTCAGTCTTGATCACAAGGTTGAAGAGCAAACTTTCAACCAAGTGATTTCTATATGGAAACTGACGTCCAAGTAACAACTTTGGTCTCAAATATGTAGTCAACTTTTTTCACATATGCACGTTCCATTTTACTCTTTTTATACTATTATTATTTTCAATAATTAAATGCCAAAGCGATATGTCCATAGATATATTTTTGTATCCAATCAATATAAGTTGGTTTTGGCATTTACTGATTTACTAGATCAGTATCCTTGAAATGAAAATCAAAACTAATGAGATGATTACTAGTATGAATATCTTTTTGTGAATTATGTTTCGTTTGGAAATTCCAAAAGCACGTCTAAAATAGTCCATCAATAGAGATGGATTGGCTCAAAATTACTTCCACTTGATTTTCAAAGATGCACTGTGTTTTGGGTTATTTATGATTTTGCATTGTGATAGGGTTCAAGCATTTTTATATGCTTAAAATAGGCTCAAACTTTATAAATATCTACTTTCTTTTATAGTTCACGAACAGCTGTGGCTCCTCTAGAGAGATTGAAGATTCTGCTGCAGGTAGAATTCCCTTCAAGTTTATTTACAGCTGTGTCGCAAATTTTGCATTGTGACTCATGATCAGATGTATATATAGACAGATGATGCTATCGTTTATTCATACACCAATGGATCAAATGTGTAGATGGAAGGGAGCATGAATTTCATTTTGTTCCTTATATTACTTGTTGTTCGGTGAATAAGATCATTTTGAAATTGCAGGTTCAAAATCATCACAATGTAAAATACAACGGAACAGTTCAGGGCTTAAAATATATATGGAAAACTGAGGGTTTTAGGGGAATGTTTAAAGGAAACGGAACCAATTGTGCTCGTATTATCCCAAATTCAGCAGTGAAGTTCTTTAGCTATGAGCAAGCATCTAAGTATGCTCTGCACATCATCTGTTTTTTTTTTCCATTAATCTTTGGTAAATTTGTTATTTCCATGTCCTTCTGATCACTGTTTTATACTAATGCAGTGGTATTCTAAGTCTCTATCGGTTGCAAACCGGAAATGGTACTGAAATCCTTCTCCCTTAATAATCTTTTAAACATCTACTAGATGCTCCAACTCTAATAAAGCAAATAGAATATTTTCTTTATCATGGTGTGGTGATCTGATTATTTTATTCTGTCGATTTGATGATACATTTAAATTTTCGCAACAATTTTTTTTTATCTGAATATGGTTTTCCATCCATATTCGAGTTATTAGCTCGGTTTATCCTTCAATCTGCATTTTTATTCATATTATTGTGAGGGGTTTTACCAACCTTTCAAACTTCAAGGCTATGTCCATTGTCCACACTTTCTTTTCTTTTTTTGCAGAAGAAGCTCAGCTCACTCCTCTTCTGCGTCTTGGAGCTGGGGCATGTGCAGGAATCATTGCAATGTCTGCAACTTACCCGATGGACCTGGTGCGAGGACGCATAACTGTACAGGTACTGTTAAAGAAAATTCTTTGTGAATTATTGTTTGTAGAATTTGAGGATTACTCATTGACTTGTTATCTTTGTTGGCCATTAAGTTTAATTCATTTTCAATGGTTAATTCTGCAGACAGAAGCATCTCCTCATCAATACAGAGGAATTTTTAATGCTCTTTCAACAGTCTTCCGGGAAGAAGGCGCTAGAGCATTGTATAAAGGATGGTTACCTTCAGTCATAGGAGTTGTAAGTAAATAACTATTGATTCTTGAAATCTGATAGATTAGTACCAACCAAGCTTTTAATTTCATGTTTCTGTTACTATATATGTTGTCTGCAGATACCGTACGTGGGTCTAAATTTTTCTGTATATGAATCTCTAAAAGACTGGTTGATTCAAACAAAACCACTTGGAATTGCTCAAGACTCAGAGCTAAATGTGACCACAAGGCTTGCATGTGGGGCTGCTGCTGGAACTATTGGCCAGACAGTGGCATACCCCCTTGATGTCATTCGCAGAAGAATGCAGATGGGGGGCTGGAAAGGCGCTGCTTCCGTTGTCACTGGTGATGGGAAGGGTAATCTTGAGTATACTGGCATGGTTGATGCATTCAGTAAAACTGTAAAGTATGAGGGATTTGGAGCTTTATACAAGGGCTTAGTACCCAATTCAGTCAAGGTTAGCTGATTAAACTTTTAGCCCTTTTGCATAAATTAATTGCTTGTCCTGTTTTATTGTTTAATGATTTAAATCATTTATCTGGGTGGGTAGGAGTAAATTTCTCAGTTGGACAGTTCTATCTTTTCCCAGAGGAATTTAGAATTTTAGATACACAATGGAATATGAAACTGCAAGGAAACAAAAACACGGGGAGTACAACTTTAGCACCAATTTTGTCTTGGTCATTGAACGCAAAATTCAATTTATAGGATCAAATAGTAATAATTAATAAGTGGTTTAAATGGAAGATCAGCATTTCAATTGCAATTCTTCTCTAATGGTTTCAGGTGGTCCCTTCCATAGCCATTGCCTTCGTGACATACGAGATGGTCAAGGACGTTCTAGGAGTTCAAATGAGAATATCTGACTGAAGAATTGGCAATTGTATGATCCTTAAGATTTGACATGTGATTTTGTTATATAAAATTGTAAAATGCTAGTATTTATCATTTTTTGTTAGAAAAAAATATGCATATAGGAAACAGCAACGATAAATATTATTACTTCCACTGATTTTATGTAAATAATTAAAAATGAAATAACGATCCTAAGATGATGTTCTTATGGATTAATTTCTTCGAAACTAAACTTTGATCAAATATGTTGTTATTAGTGACTATTTTTCTGTCTCATTGGCATGCAAATATGGTGAGAGTACATTTCAACAAACTCACTTCATGTTCTTTACCCTCATTTTTAATATCAAATCCTTTAGATAGAAACAACGATCACGATGAAAGTCAACCAAAAAACAAAGCTGCCTTATTGCTTCCTTCTTGTTCTCTGCAAGGCTAACCATTTCATCATCCTTCTCTTTCAGTTTCTTTTCCAATTTCCCCATTTTCCTTTCAAATTGTGTCACTGTTTTCATCAAATTCATTTTCTCCCCTCCTTCCTTGCTCATATCAGCTTCTGATTTCCACACCTTCCCTTTTAGCGTCCTAATTTCATCTTCATAATCAGCAATTTTTGCACCAAGCATTTTGTTCTCTTCCTCATACTTTTGCTTTGTCAATTTGTAACTGTGTTTGTTTTCGTTATTTATTTGTTCTGCTATGTGGATCCTCCGATGCAATATATGTATATTATCTTCCATTTTCTGTCGAAATCCTTCTGCTAACTCGTCCATTTTACTTTCCATTATTTGTTTATTCAACTTCCAAAATTCCTTTTGGCTTTCTTCATTTTGTAACTCTAACTCAATTTTCTGTTTCTGCAAAGTGTTTATCTCACACATTGCATTTCTTAATTGTTCTTCCAAATCGTTTTCTTTGCTGCATCGAGATTCCAAATCCTTTATCCTTTCAATGAAACATTGTTTCTCTTTTAGCAGACTTTGTTTAGCTGCAACAGTTTCAGCTAAATTCTCCTCCAAATGGCTTTGTTCATTTTGGAACTCTAGCTCGATTTTCTGTTTCTGCAAAATGTTTATCTCACACATTGCATTTCTTAATTGATCTTCCAAATCGTTTTCTTTTCTGCATCGAGATTCCAAATCCTTTATCCTTTCAATGAAACATTGTTTCTCTTTTAGCAGACTTTGTTTAGTTGAAACAGTTTCAGCTATATTCTCCTCCAAATGGCTTTGTCATTTTGTAACTCTAACTCGATTTTCTGTTTCTTCAAAGTGTTTATCTCACACATTGAATTTCTTAATTGTTCTTCCAAATCGATTTCTTTGTTGCATCGAGATTCCAAATCCTTTATCCTTTCAATGAAACATTGTTTCTCTTTTAGCAGACTTTGTTTAGCTGTAACAGTTTCAGCTAAATTCTCCTCCAAATGGCTTTGGTCATTTTGTAACTCTAACTCAATTTTCTGTTTCTGCAAAGTGTTTATCTCACACATTGCATTTCTAAATTGTTCTTCCAAATCGTTTTCTTTGCTGCATCGAGATTCCAAATCCTTTATCCTTTCAATGAAACATTGTTTCTCTTTTAGCAGACTTTTTTTAGCTGTAACAGTTTCAGCTAAATTCTCCTCCAAAAAATTTATCTGAATCAAATATTGTGAAACTTTTTCCCTCTCATTTTCTAAATGAGCTTCCAATTCTGTGTTGTTGTTGCGTACAGACTCAAAGCTTTGTTGCATGGCATTAATCTGATCAGTGAATTCCTTCTTTTGATTCAATGCTTCATTTCTAGAACGTTTCATTTTTTCTTCAATTTTTCCTTTGTTATTACGAAGAGATTTAGCTTCTTGTTCGAGCTTGTTAATTCGTGCCATCAAATCCGAAGTTTTGGACATTGCATGTTCCTCATTTTTCTTGAGTTTTTCATTTAACGCTGACACTGCTTTTTCAAGCTCAGCATTCTTTGTGCGTAGCTGTTTCATTTCATGTGCTTCAAATTCATCTTTTTCTGTCGATTTTTGAGTCTTGAGAGCTTCAAGAGTATTGACAAATGAAGAATAACGTCCCCTTTGTGATATTCGTTTGTTGAAATCTGAATGATAAAGTTCTGTGTCATCTGAAGAAAAGTATTCTGTGTCATCTGAACTGGAGGAAGAGAGGGAAGAAACCCTCTTTACTCTACGAGGAGGTGCTTTCATATACTCTCTGGTAAGACGACCGTACAGTGCATACAGTGACTGGTACTGATTGTAGAAGTCCTCAATTAGTCTCACAAGTTCTGTCTTTTCCCTTAAGTTGTCTTCTTTTTTTCTTTGGTCTTCACTCGTAATTAGCTTTAAGACTCTTGAGAGGTTGTTTTCAATATCTGCATGAAAATGAGAAATAAATCTTGTTATATTTACTTTAGATCTTGATGGATATATGGATATTCACAAGTTTGAAGATGTCACTGACTTGCAATGTGTAATATAAAAAGAGTAGGCTATCCATTAGGCGAAGTTTGTTATTAATCTTAATGTTCTGGAAAACAAACTAGTAATAAAAGCTAACTACAAAATATTTTCCTACTCTCTTTTTTTGATGAAAGAATGACCTGTAACATGTCATTAATCAGATTGTGTTCAACACAATGTGATATATCAACCGAAAAAGCTGGCTGAAATTGTGGTCGCCTTAGCAAGGTTATGGACAACCTCATTCACAGTGAATGAGGTTGTCCATAACCTTGCTAATAAACTCGACACTCGAGTTGCTAACATCTGGTTTAGTGGATAAAAATATATCGACCACTACTACTGATCCAGTTCAAAATCAACCGGTCCTAAGTTAAGTTTATGAGCCCAGCTGAGAACGGAAAGAATGTCAAGAGCTTCATCAACGTGAATCGCACACTTAGGCAAAAACCACTCTGTTCAAGAATATATGCACTAGAATCATCTCTTAAGATATACACCAATTCCAACTTTATTTCTCACAAAAAGACGTCAATATTGCATTTAATCCTGCAGGGTAACAACTTTTTCCACCTGTACGTATCAGTAGCAGTCTTAGGCTGTAATATAATTATATCCAAATCACTTTTCAATCTAGGGTTAAATAAATTTTTGGTCCACTTGAGTATTACCTCAGTGGTAAGAGCGTAACATTGTAACCTCGAGATAATGAGTTCAAAGCCCTTAGGGACAGTTGTAAAATGGCAATTACTGTCACTTTAATTAATAAAAATTCCACCTTCCCCAGATTTTTTTTTTTAAATTAAGTTTTTGGTCTCTAAATATATATCATTTGTTGTTTTTAGTTCCTCTAAAAAAATTCTTCAAACAATGGTTCTCCAAATATTTTCCATCAGCAATTTTGATTATTGCTGTTAAAATAAGTTAAACGTGACACAATTTAGAGGGATAATCAATGAAAGATGATATATTTATAGGGGTAACAGAAAATATATAATTTTTGGTCCCTATAAATATATCATCTTTTGTTTTTAGTCTCTCTATTCAGTGCCACATGTGCAGCCTTTAACAATTTTGACCAAATTTGGTGATAGAAAATATTAGGAGGACCATTGTTTGAAGAAATTTTTAGAGGGAATAAAAACAAAAAACGGTATGTTTATAATGATCAAAAACTTATTTAACTGTATGAAGCACAAACACGGACATCAGACACGACACTGACACAAACACGTCGACACCGATGCAATTTTGAGAACATGACATAATTCAATATAATCATAAGTGTCGGTGTTGGACACCAGGACACGCCTTCAATCAGAAGTGTATGTGCGATAGAGATTTAACCCTTCAATCTATTTGTGAAGACTTTAGCAACCAGTTTATAAATCACAATGACAATAAGTCTTCAATCTTTCATTGAAATTTGTTCATCCTCTTTAGGAATAAGAGCAATGTTGGTTAGATTGAGGGTGGAGAGAAAAGTACCTGTTGTTAACCAAGAGTAGGACTCCTGAAAATTTTCTTGACCGATCAAAGGCCAAAAATACTGATAAAAGTCTGGATTAAATCTGTCAGGACCTGGATACTTATCTAGCTTCATAGAAAACATGGCATCTCTGAACTCATTGATGGTAAACAGTGTAGTGAGGTTGGTGTTAGCATCTGCTGAGATAGAGGGATTAATAGCATCTAGAACCAGATATGAGATGTTGTTTTGCTTATGAAAGATCTCTGCAAAGTAATCTCGAGTCACATTACATAAGACTAAACTATCCTTGAATCGGGTACTAGGTGTGTTCACTAAGGAAGTAAGACGGTTAATCTTCCGTCTAGAGGTTGCAGCCACATGAAAAAATCTATTGTTCAAGTCACCCTCCCAGAACCAATGCGTCTTAGCTTGCTCTCTCCATAAAGTGTCTTCCTTAGCCAACAAATGAGACATACATTTCCTCAGAGTATTGAAATGTTTAATATTACCAGCATGAACCTGACTTAGAACACAATCCAAGTTCCTTCTGCGATTATCAATTTCATGTTTGAGATGTAGAAAACGGTTTCTATTCCAAACTGAGATATCTGCAATACACATACTCAACTTGGCCGATATGTTATTCTCACCAGAAGAGTGCCATTTGTTACAAACAAAGTTATGGAATTTTGGATCAATCAACCAAGCATTTTCGAACTTGCATCTATTATGGACTCTACTAGCTCTAGACCCAGGTTTGCTAATCAACATAATGGGATAGCGATCTTAAGCAGGTATACAGATTTCCAAAATAACATTAGGCAAAAGATTAAGGTAGGATATTACACATCCACTTGAATCTACAAATTGTTGATGGGATAATTAAGTGGTTCGACTCAAATGATCAATGAACTTCGGTTATAAGGAGTAAGGACAAATCGTTCGGAACAACCGGAATTCAAATCTTGACTGAAACAATCAATGGTCTTGTTTTAGTTAACTCTCTGACAAACTCCATATTACCAAAGTCTCTTTCCTATGAGAATTGAGGGTTAAAACCAACATAAAAAGTTGTTGGAATAAAACCACCTTAAAAAAGCATTGGAATGTGAGCAAATTTTAATGAACGTGCATCCAAACACACGTCTATATGTATTTTGAGTTCAAACATATTTACTTTTTACATTTTAAAATTGCAAAAGGGAAAACCAATCATACTGATTAAATTTTGTGGTATTTCAAATCATGTGTAACACACAGGTATGATGTTTCACAAGAAATAATATTGTGCACCTGTTTTGGTTCTTCTGAGCTCTTCAGAATTTTCAGGACAAATTTGACTCCCAAAAGACTTAGATAGTTCCCTCAAGTGGCGCTTGATCATCCTTTTACCATGGGACAATCCAAAAGATTAAGTTCAAATGTAAATGTCCTGCTATGAACTCTTCATTTTCTCTGCTATTGAATAGGAATCCTGAAATTAAGAAGTGAAAACACACATGACAAATTAAAAAGCAAATTTTAAATGAGAAAGAGGACTTGCACCGTTAGTGTAAATTAGTTTTACATTGACATCTAGTGAAAATTTATCATTTTACGGCTATTTTTAACTTGGAGTTACAAAAGTAGCTTGTTTGACAATATCACGAGTTCTCATTCCATGCATGCATTTGGTATTATCAATGCCCTAGTTGAATCCATACGAAACAAGCACAGAATCTATACAAATGGTGAAGAATACACATTAACACTGCATTCTCAAAAACGTGTAATGGCAACAAATTACAATGTGTGAAGAAACCGCGGCCGTGACATAGATTTTTAATCTACAATCAAATGAATCTAGCTGCAAAAATTTTACCCACCATTTTCTGGCCAGCTTTTAAAAATGACAAAATGGATAGAAAATCATAATAGAAATTTAAGATTTTATGAATTCGTTAATTTTCATAACCTCAAACGTTATGCATTAACCACCACTGGTCAACATATAATGTTACCACATACTTTTGTTACATATTACATTATTCATTCCGTGTTTCATATGCGAAAATTATTCCAAGCAAATTGGAGGACACATTTCCTTCAACGAAATGTAAATTAATGAAGCATATGACATAACAAATCCAAATAAATTTCCTATTTTAATCAGATATATAGAAACAAAATGAAAATTGTTACAGTACCTGGGAAATGGAAGTCGATTTCCAACAACCCGATTGGATTCAGAAATATTGAAAAGAAAAAGGATAAAATAGATGGCAAATAAAAAAATCATATTTTGTCAAAAAATAAATATATATCATAAAAAAACAGTAATTTTGGGGTTGAAATAAAACAAAAATAAATAAAGGGTTTTTTTTGAAAGAAAAAATAAAATAAAAGGTTGTCTAATAAAGTAATAAGCTTAAAGTTTAAAGTAATTTTGCTCAAAAAAAAAAAGTTTAAAGTAATTTTACACTCATATCAATTATAGAGAATACCACAATTGATGTGTTTTCAAACACATTAAATAACGTGGCGACAAATTATGTATAAAATAACTTTACAGCGTGCATATCAATTAAATTATATATTATTAGTATCATCGAAAAATTATTAAGGTTGGTTCCTTCTCAAAGATGCCATGGTGAAAATCTTGTTTTTTTCTTCAAATAAATTTGGACCGATAAGATTGTAATATTAGGAGTATTGATATTTAAACATTTAAAATGTGACAGCTTGTGACAACTTATAAAATCACACTCAAAACAACTCTAAGATTTTTATAATAATTTCCCTTTTCTCTCACTTAACCAAACTAACACTAGGTTTTGTAAGTTGTCCAATCAGCTGTACAATTTTAGATATTCAAAATCTATACCGAGAAGAATAACGAGGCAAAATAATTTCAATTCAATTCTTGCAAGAAATCCAAACATGTAATGTTTGGTAGACATGGCTCCTACACTTCGATCAAACCTACAATCACCACAACACGTAAATGGGGAAGTGTTTTACAGAGGTTATAAATAGGTAGCTCACAAACAGAGATAGTAACCTGACATTTTATTCTTTAGTTTTGAATGTTATTGCGTTGAGCTTAGGCCGTGCAATAATAGATACCACAACACGTGAATAGAAGTGAAAGCATACAAACTTCCGATTACCTTCAGCATAATCAACCAGCAAAAAAATCAGGTGTTTAGAATCTAAACATGTAACAAAGTAAAGTTGTAGTTATGAACATATGTACACTCAGTAATTGACTTTTGGTACCGACCTTACACATTTCCTTAATGACGAAAATCACAAGTTACAACCATGACTTTCAATTCACAGTTTTAGGAAAGCAGATTTTTCTCAAATGTTGTTCTCTGTTGCATACTTTTTCTTGAATAAGAAACTACATTTCTCTGTTACAAACTTTAATAACCCAAAATTGACTTAGCTGCTTAACTTAAGCTACAGTATTTGCCGGGTTATACAAGAATGGAATCATGCCAAGCTACAAGATACTCTTATTCATCAGCATTAGACAATTTTTGCTTCTTCCATTTGTAAGCAGCTTCCATGATCTTGAGATTGGTTGTATGTGTTTCCTCAGGGAATAGATAGTCGATAAATTCTTCGATCCTGCAAAATCAAATTGAGAAGAATGAAGTAGGAAAAAAGACAGAAAAAATAAATTGTTTTATTAACAAATTTAACACAGGATATCATAGTCAACAAGCCAAGCCTAATGCTAACGATACCAGAAACTAGCAGTGACCAAATTGCAAACAAGGCCATATAAACTAACCCTTGGAAACCACTCAAAAGACAAACAATGAGTTAGTTACATACCTAGAAGAACCATCTTCGGTAGAAACTTGTCTTCTCTTCTTGAGCTTCTTGGGCAGCTTAGACTGGACTAAGCTGACATCACCTAGCTCCCCAGATGAAGCCTCCAAGTTGAGCCATTTCTCTAATAGCATTGCCCTTTCTTCTTTTAAATCTGGAGCTGATGATCTGAAGTGGTTTAGAGCATCCTCAAACACCTCTAAACAGGCACAAAACAAAATATGAAGAGAATCAGAAAATTATTACGTTGCAGTTCAAACAAAACATACAATCATGATTTATAGCATGAGCATAAAGATGTGATCACATACTTCTCGCACGCTGAAGGCACTGCTCCTTTTGTTCTTGTTCCGATAATTCTAAACTCTCATCTATAGCTGTTGCTTCAAACTCTGCATAGCTCTGCCATACCTTCAAGTGCTTTGTTCGATCAAGAAGCCTTTCATAAAGCGCTCTTGCTCTATCAAATTCACACTCGGCAGTTTCAAAATCAATGTATGCCTGTTATATATTCACGATTTTACAGTTAGGTTATGACCAGCATGCATAGATGGTTCATAGATATGGTATGCATCAGAAGATGACAACAGAGGAGAAAGATAAATCACATTAAGGCACGGCACAACTATATTAGAAGCTTCCATAGGATAGAAATGCTATGGCAGGGGGGGTGGGAGTGAATTGGTAATAAGTGCTGAGTTGGCAAGTTCGTTAGGCCATGCAGCATTAGTGGGGAGGGGTGAAGGATAGGAAACTAGTAGAGGTAAGAGTTGAGATATTGACATCTATTTTGGTGATAGCCTGATATTTGGCTCTTGTACAGTAAATAAATAAATAAATAAATTTTGTGTGTACCTTCCACAACAACTCAGGCATGTCCAATGCTGGTTGGGCAATTGCAAGCTCAAATATTGCCCTAGCTCGTTCAGTCTCAGCTAAAGATCTCTCTAGTTCTGCATACTTGCTCCATGCATAGCAATTTTCAGGTGACCACTCCAAATACTTTTCATATAGTTTTCTGCATCGATCTATATTACCAAGCTGCAGTTCTATCTCTATATACTTCTTAAATATCTGTTGACAAAGATAAAAGGCATATGTGAAGTTAACTAGGCAGCAATGAAAATAAGCAGTATAATACTTTCATCTAGATAGATATTAGTATGTTACCTTATCTTTAGGAGCCTTTCCAATAGCATTCCCTAATATTTGACGAGCACCCGTGAGATTCAGCTGACGTATTTCAAACTGGGCTGCTAGAAGCCATATCTTTGCAAATGAGAACTTCTGGTGAGGTATCTGGTTGAGACACTCCCTAAAGAAATGAAAGTAGTGTCGATACTTAGTAGGATAATACTGCAATGATAAATATAATAATTTTTCGAGTTAATTTAGTAAAAGATGGCAATAGAGCTGGACCAGAAAAGGTTAAACTAGAAAGTCAATGGACAAAGATGAGATATCAGAGTCAAATGTGATTGTAGAATCTAGAGTAAAAAAGTAGTACAAAAACATATATCTTGAATACCCGTGATGGCAATAGAACTCAACCAGAAAAGGTAAAAAAAACAGCAAGTCAATCTCTGAATCAAATGTGGCTGAAGAATCAAGAGCAAAGAAGTTGTACAGGAACATATATCTTACATTCAAGTCTAAAACCAAGTCCAAGTCTAAAACCTCTCCAATCTCCTCCTAATCTTAATATGCACTATCCACTATTCTATCTATCTAACTATTGATAGATTTTTTATTTTGAAAACTTGGTATCAACCTGTTGATAGATGGTCAACAAAACTTAATAATATGTTCATTTCTTTAGAAAATTAATTACTAACATGCGTGGAGCAACAGAAATTAATACTCCGTTTCACAATGAGTGCCGTTTAAGGTTTTGGCACACATATTAAGAAATGGAATGAAATAATCATTAGACATAACACTTTTACTAAACCACCCATACTTTATAAGAAAAAGACAAACTTAAAGTTGTATAGAAAATTGTGAGAGAAAAGTTGGGAGTATTTATTGAGGGTAAAGTTGGAAGTTACTAAATCACCCTTACTTTATAAGAAAAAGACAAACTTAAAGTTGTATAGAAAATTGTGAGAGAAAAGTTTGGAGTATTTATTGAGGGTAAAGTTGGAAGTAAGAAATTAAAGTTGTATTGGAAATGTAAAGTGACATTCATTTTGAAACAATTTTTTTGGCTAAAGTGACACTCATTTTGAAACGGAGGGAGTAATATGTTGATTTCTTTAGAAAATTTATTACTGACATGTGTGGAGCGAAGTTCTACAGAGAGGGCAACTAGGATGAGCACTAAGCCACATATCAAGCACTCAGAATGATAAACATGTTGACATTCTGTTAACACCTTCACCATTTCATTATCTCGGAAAATACTCAAACATATGCAGTATTCCTTCTTATTCTCAAAACCAGTACCATCAAAACCATAAAGTTTCAAATCAATCCCAATGCTCCCAGCCAATGCAAACCAAGCCCAATTTATCAATTCAAGAAAACCAATGTACTATGGAATCCCACCACTTATGTTTTTTGGGAAAACAATTATAGGGTCTATTTTTATGGATCACGCAACAGTTATGACCAAAGCCCACAAGAAATGTATCTTACCACGTTGAGCATCTATCCTTACTTAATAGTTGAAATAAAAATAGGAATCGGAGAATGAATAATAATAGGGTCTCGTCTTAATATTTTACTAGAGGAAAACATAATTCAAACATAAAGTCAAGGTTTTAAATTTTGGAGTCACCACTCTAAGTTGAGAGCCTTATCTAACTAACTACTACTTGAGGGTTAATCAAAGACCAATAAAAAACAGATACTGTGTTATATATTAGAGTAAAAACCACTATATACACTGGTTTACTGTTTCATTCCTCACATAAAAAACCACTATTTTATCTACACTATAAATTATCCACTACACATCTTTTTCTTCAGAAAATATGCACAGATTATAAATCATCTTAGCACATATCAACTCCGAGCATGAATTATTAATTCAATCGGCATTCAACAAGCAAAAACCAGAAGCAATTATAGAAAAACCAACACCGGACTCCTACTCCATTTGACACCTTTCATTCCACATGAACACTCCAGTATCCACACTCCTAAACCTATATACACACTCCTAAATTTGATTGATTAAAGGGATCTCATAATAAAAGACTCCAATATCAAAAGCACAACAAAAATAGGTCCACAAGTACAGCAAAACTCAAAAAGCATTGCTTATCAAAGAAAGCAATCACAGTGACCAACTGAATCACAAACTGAGAGAAATTTAACAAATAAAAAAACACTTAATAAAGAAAGCAGTTGCAACTTTGATATCTAGCTTGTAAGAACACTAGACCTTAAGGTACATCACTAGCACTTCAACTTTGGATCAATTGTAGTTCACAAATCTAATTTAAAACTAGTATAACTGAACTAAAACAAAATTGTACCGAATAGCCAAGAATTGCTAACAATCAAGTTGAAATAACAGTAGCACATATTCTCTAACATCAACCAGGTACCTATAGTCATTATTAATATGTAATAAAAATTAAAAGTGAGCATAATTAAACCATTCTAAAAGAGGCTATTTTAATGTATGCAAAATCATTTAGCCCAGAAAAGATCATAAAGCTCTTGCATCAAACAGAGAGGAGGCAAAAACAAAAGCACTGCTCTAAAAACAGTATCCCAGCCTAAGAACCGTGAATGATTCAAAACCCACAACCTCATTGGTATAAAAAGCTTGCAGTGATTTTCAGTGAACAATATACTATTAGACTAGCAAGATTTCCAGGAAAGATACCCCCGTAAAAAATATGCTTAACAATACAGGAAAAGCATGGACAGAAAGTACTACAAATCCAACAAAACAGAGATTTAAACACAATGCTTGGAAGTTCACAAAAGGCTGCTTACTTGTACACGTCTCTTGTTCGCTCCATGTCTCCAGCATCGAGTTCTTCATAGAGTGCATAATTAATCCTAAGTTATACACAGACAAATAATAAATACCACAAGAAAATGCAAAATCAATAAATAATAAATAAACAAACAGATAACAAAACAGAATTCAAATCAAACATACCACAAATAAATATAGCGCTGCCAGTATCGCTTCTCCTCAGCTGGAGGAACATTAGCTATAGCTCTCTCATAAACCTCCCTAGTTCTTTCCTTATTCCCGACACTCTCTTCCAATCTTATATAATCAAACCACGAATCATAATTCAATGGATTTTTCCTAACCTCATCTTCATACTGAAACCTTCTCTTCCCAACAATAGCATCCTCAATCCCTTCCCTATCACCATACTGTTTCTCAAATGCCACAAACTTCCGATACAAATCCTCAGCCCTCCCCTTCGGAATATGATCAAGAGCAAATTTATAAATACACCTCGCCCGCTCTGCCTCCTTGCACCTTTCCTCAAACTCCGCAAATGCCACAAAAAGCAGCTCAGCCTCCTCATCATCCGCTAGCTTCTCCACCGCTCTCTCATAAACATTCCTCGCCTTAGGAACCTCGCCATTCTTCATCTCAAACTTAGCATAACGAATCCAAGCACCAACCCTAGGATGACACAAAACAAATCTCTCGAAAATCCCTCTCGCTCGTTCAATCTCATTATATCTCAGCTCAAATTTTATATAAGATAACCATCCTTGCTGATCTGGCATCCATTTCATCCATCTCTCGAAAACCTGCCTCGCCCCCGCAACATTGCCAAGCATCTCCTCCATATGAATATACTTATACCACAGCTGATCCACCCGCGGCAAAAGAGTAACCGCGCGATCCCAAACATTCCGAGCATGGTTGATAAACTTATTCTTCATCTCAACTTCAGCATACTTCAACCACAAAGTATGATTCTTATAATCAACTTCCAATGCTCGTTCCCAAACCGAACGTGCACGTGTAAAATCTTTCTGCGATTCTTCCCACTGTGCATACTTAATCCAAACACTGACATTCCACCTCACTCGCCGGATTAAATCCTCGAATTCCTTTCTTTTCCGGAGACGATACTCGCCGAGTTCGGTTGAATCGGTGATTTTCTGCTTTGGAGGACGGATCTCAGCTTCTTGACGCTCCCTAGCTTCACGAAGGATTTGCTCCGCTGTGATTTGAATTGGAGCGGGGGTTTTGTTCTTAACCCTAGTTGGACGTGGAAGCTTCACTTCGGTGTCTTTTCGAGTGAGGTACCCTAGGGTTGGGTCTGCATCTTTGGAAGAAGACATGGCTAGGGTTTGGAAAGCCCTAACGATGGAGAAAGAGGAAGAAGACGATACAGGAAAATAAGAAGAATGTGTTTTTGTTGAAGGTGTAAATCTGATTCAAAGAGGTTTATTGATGGGCTTTTGGGCTCAAAGATATTTGACAAACTTTCACTACTTCCTAAAAACAAAAACACAAGTAAAAGGCTAAAATATCTCCGGCAGTAGTTAACTATTGCTGACTTATAACTAAAAAACACGCCGGCAGTTAACTGCCGTTGGGTTTTTTGTCATTTACTTGTGTTACTAAGACACAATGAATGTCAAAAAAGCAATCTTCAAGATATTTAATGGTTAATTGGGCTTTTACTCAAACTTAACGAGAGACCTAATATGAGTATTACTTTTTCCACACTATGGAATTCTTGTGCACCCTATTTTTTTCAAAAATACCCTTGTTTGGATTTTATTTTCCGAACTGTATTGTTAGTATTTTCCAGATTTTCTCCGAATTTTAAAATCCGGAATGATCTTTTTCCAGAATTTTTTCATTTTAACCTTTCAAATTCGTAAAATAACTGCAAATAAAAATATAAAAAAGAAATAAAAATATAAAAATAACTCATTTTATTGATATATTAGTAATACATTACAATAATGTTGAAGCTATTTAAGCTTATTACATAAGAACCTAAACTATTTCTAAGGGGGAGGGGTGAGTTATACCAGTGGCTCCATAAGAAGGGGAGGAAAGAGGAGGGGGGGAAGAAGAAAACAATGTTAGCGGAGGCACATGGGCCTCTAGGGAACAAGAGGCCATGATGGTCAATATGATACCCAGACAAACCAACCTCACACCCAGGCTGACCCCTTCCCTGTTGACCGATCATATAACCCCTGATGGATTTCCAAAGAGGCCTCTTTCTATGAGAGGCCAACGATGGAAACACGTCGTTGTAGAAGGAAGAGGAGAAGAGGGTGTGAGAAATTGTGAGGAAATGAAACCTATTTATAGGGAGGGAGGGTAAAAAAAAAAAGTGGGAAAGCCATTATTTCAGTCAAAAAACGTGTAAAAACACGTTTTTCAACTTGACCACCATCCAACACAATTAAAAAACGTTTTCTTTGTGATGCAGACCACCAGCCAAAAACTTCTAATGCAGTCCGGACTACACATGGATTCCGACTTATATATTCTGGAAAAATACGAACTTGGGTGAAACTACGGGAAACCTGGCTCTTTTTGTAAGGTGGGGATTGGTTCAGATTGTATATTCCATAAAGCTTCAGCATTGGATTCTTTTGTATGATCCACATTGCACCGACAATTTAAGTGGTCCACAACGCCCAAATAACTCTATAAACATGGGTCCCTGTTTTCATTACAAGTAAACTACACCAGGAAAAAAATCATGGAATTCCCTAGCATTGATTCGAACACCAAGCTAGCGGCAGTCTACTGCAACGGGAGAAAACCACCCCATCTGTTTAAAACTCGCAACGATGTCACCCTCTCTGGACTGAAGGATGAGCTGGATCAAATCAACTGTCAACTCAACCACAGAGACACGAGGAGGGTGGTCGGAATTGAATATCGATGTCCATTGTCCGACTCAGCCGGATCTCTTTGGTTCAACCAGATGAAACTCACAAACGACGAGGTGAGAACCATGTTCTCTGTCTTTGCTCAGCACAGTACTAGAGGACCGATCGAGTTGGACGCTTCGTTGGTTAGATCTGCTGAACAAATTCAAAAAAGTTTGATCCTGCCCAGAAACTACGAAGAGGTCGGGGCTTTTCTAGAGGGACCAGAGGAAGAAGTTAGTTTAAATGATCTATGATAATGTGCTATGTTTTAATTAATCGTGTGTTTTATGTTGTTTTAATTATGTGTTAGTTATATGTTGTTAAATTAAGTCGTTGCATTATGTTTTGAATAATATATATAGGAGGGATCAAATTACACCGCTAAAAGTTACACCAAATGTTACACTGCTCAATATCGTCTTATCCGATTAATATTTTCAAAATTTGACTGTTAGATTATAAGTTTATATCACATAGATCATCCATGTAAATTTTTATACAAATCTAAAATCATTTGATATGTCATTAAGACCCATCAAAATTAACGGTTTGTGTGTTTTTATAGAACACCGTTAATCTTGGTGATTACCGAAAACATATAAAATGATTTTATATTTATATAAAAATTTACATGGATGATCTATGTGATATAAACTTATAGTCTAACGGTCAAATTTTAAAAATATTAATAGAGTAAAACGATATTGAGCGGTGTAACATTTGGTGTAACTTTTAGTGGTGTAATTTGATCCCTCCTCACACACACACACAAACACACACACACACACATATATATATATATATATATATGTAATTTACATGGATGTTCATTTGAACGTTAAAATAGTCCAAATTGAAGTCACTTTTTTTAGGGTACAAGTACAATCCGGATTACAAAATTCAGACTGCCTCAGCATAGGATTCTTTTGTGAGGACCACACTTCAAAAACAGTTTTTGTGGCTCACAACATCCATAAACCCCTATAAATAAGTGCTTTCGGTTTTCGCACAAACACACCAAAGAAACCATGAAATTTTTTGTCATTGTGCTGAGGATCTTTGTCATGATGCCGCAAAATAGACTGCTCTCTATGTGACAGCGTGATGAAGATCCTCAGCATGCTGTCAAAAATATATAGCTAGATAGATATATACAAAGCTTCTGAACTTGATCTACAGATATGAACATCAAGAGGTTTCTATGAGTCAGATCTTGTTGTCTGTCAGATGAATAAGTCATTTGGCAAGGCAACAGGATCTAACTCAAAGAAATCCTACTGAAACACCTTGCTTTTCTTCATTATGTTGCAGATCTAACTCCGAAGAAGAGGTTCTTATGAACTCGTTCTTGTCGGCCTGCCGATCGTCACATGCCAGTTGGCAAGCCGGCAGGATCGAGTTCAAAAGCTCCTCTTCAAATACCTTTCCAAAAGATTCATCATTTCTGTTATTATGTTTTCTTAACTGTTTATTTGTCTTATGTTGCTTCCATTTATGTTATGTACCTTTGTTCTATTTTTTTCCAAGTCATTTGCCACAAAAACGCTCCAAATAAAGGGCCTGATGCAGTTTGGATTTTATAATCCGGACAAACTTCATGCATTCTAGAATATAAAATCAGAAACCCCTCAGTTTCATTTTGGACGGTGACGCTTCACCAAAGGTTGGGATGGTTAGTGGGGTGTTTAATGATTTTTGCACGGTTTAGGTCGTGGAACACGTTTTATTTGACTGTACTTAGGACCTATGACTGATTTAAGGCTATAAAAAGGCTTGGATCTTTAATAATTTCCTTCATTCTTCTTCACCTCCTTTCTTACATTTTCTTCAAAAAAAAATTAGTCTTTTAGGTAGTTTTTAGGTGTGTCTGTGGTGTCATGGTCATTGTTGACCGTTCATACGACCCCTACAATTGCATTGCAGCTTATGCGGGGGTTATATGACGGTCAACAGAGACCTTTGACATCAAAGAAAGACACAAAATTTCATATCGTATTTGTCCGGAAACACTAACAATTTGGATCGGAAAACAAAATTTGGACCAGAGGTATTTTTGGAATTTTTGCAGGATGCGTGAGAAGGCAGCAGGGTGGGAAAAGTAACACTCATTCTTTAATAAAGTTTCTTTTCCCACCCTTCTCACTTGGTTCGATTATGAGATCCGAAATGTTTCAAGTGTGGAAGAATGTATTCAAGAGTTTTTATATTGTTAGAATTATATCATGTGTTGTAGGTGTGTGAGAAGCTCAAATCTATATCTATACTTCTATTCTATACTATATATAAAGAAAACTACCCTTTTCAACATTTTTGGGTTGGATATTTTGTTGTCAATAGTCATTACGTTATTTTTAGTGTCATTTTTATGATGTTTTGAGTTCACAAGCAAGCTTAAACAGCAAGGAAAGCAAGAAAAATAGAAGAATTTGGATTTCTAGCAGAGTCCAATTCGGGCCCCGAATCCAAGCATTTGGGCCCTGAATTTCGGCCACAGGATGACCTTTCTTTATACAAAATAAATCGGGCCCCGAATTCTCACACTCGGGCGCCGATTTTCACAGTGATGAGCGCATGTTTTTGCAACTTAAAGACATTCGGGCACCGATTTTTATAGCTCAGAGGCCGATTTTCACTGGCCTATATATAGAAAAGTCCGTTTTTGGAATAAGGGTTCACGATTTTAGAGAGAAAAAGCATAGTTTGGAGCGGAGGCTTTGCAGATCTGGTGGGAGACCATCAAAACTCATAGTCAATCATTCAATACTCGTATGAATCCTTGTTTTTAAGTTAGTTATCTTGTACTTTAGCTATGAGTAACTAATCTCTTTGTGGTTGAGACTTAGATGAATCTGATGTAATCTTTTGGGAACCCTAATTTGTTGAACTCCTTTAAATGTCAATGAAAGTCTAGTTTTAATTCATATTACTTTATGTTTAATGATTTTTGTATGTTTATCATCGACTACTAACCCTAGCTTTATGAATATGCAAATTGATCTTAGAGATTGAATGACCACTAACCCTGGCTTTCGACTCTGATCTAGGTAATAAGTTTAACCTAAGTAATCAAGCTA